>Ga0209707_1000930_pt1 | contig 17096 bp, 15 predicted proteins | sample EN4Hudsemesocosm_FD_184630 | JGI IMG/M metagenome (GOLD analysis project Ga0209707, IMG submission 184630) | Methane-oxidizing microbial communities from mesocosms in the Hudson Canyon - EN4B Hudson Canyon (SPAdes) (version 2) | ecosystem: Environmental > Aquatic > Marine > Cold seeps | place... | reverse complement strand
TTATTGATTTATATAAATCAGACTTCTTCTTTTTATTTTGCCATCTCCAATCAGAATAATAAGGAAGTAACAGATATGTTTTTATACCAAGTGCCCCTGCCAAATGGCAAACAGAGGTATCTACTGTGATTACCAAGTCCATGGATTTAATTGCAATTGAGGTATCATAAAAATTTGAAAATTCTACTCCCAAGTCTTTGATCAATTTATTTTCTACTCGTATATCTTTTTGAAGAGAAAAAAATCTAAAGTTTTTTTTACTTTTTAATTTTAACTCTTTAATCTTACTCATAAATAATTCTATATTAAAGGAACGAAACCTATCTCTTTTATTTTTGCTTTCCCCTTGCCAACATAAGCCTATATTAATAAAAGAGGTACTTTTTTTTATACTCTTCTTCTTTACAAATAGGTATTTCTTTAATGGTTCAAAACAATCCAAACCCAAAATAAAAGGAAGAGAGAGCAAAGGGAAGATGTAATCATAGTCTGATTTATGTCCATTATGTTTTGTAAGCAACTTAACATTTTGAAAGTTTTTTTTAAATAGTTTATACAATGGTTTTTGAACAAGTACATCTATACTTTGGGCATACAATTCTACATACTTTATATATCGTATAAAGTGAAGAGAATCTCCATATCCTTGCTCAGTATAAATAAAAACCTTTTTCCCTCTGAGCTCTTTTATATTAGTGGGATACTTATTCTCTAGCACCTTTTTGTATTCGGGAAACTCTAAACGACATTCAAATTTTTCAAAACCACAAAGTAGTTCTCTTTTGAGTAAAAGGATATAAGCTAAGTCAAATTTAGCTTGAAGATGGGAATTATTAAGCGTTAGTAACTTACTATAATACGTAATAGCCTTTGGGTATTCTTTTTTATCCAAGTAAGTTCTTGCTATATAATATAACACTTTAATGTCATTGGGATAATATTTATGAATCTTTTTTAGTATCTTTATGCACATGTCAAAATTGTTTACCTTGTGAAAACGTATTGCCTGTACAAATATTTCATCTTTATTGTCAAAATTCATGAAATATTATACACTTTTTTAGGTCATTTCAAATAAATAACAAACAAAAGCCCTATTTTAAATTTCCTATACTATAATGTGTCATACAAAATAGGATGAATAATAACAATGAAACAAAGCTTCTCAATTCCTGATGATATTTTAAAAATTCAAAAAAAACTCATTACTTTTAAAATTGGTTCAAGAAATTACAAAAAGTATTCAAAAATCCTTGCAAAACATATAAAAAAATTCAGCATGAAAAAAAGAGTCAACTCTAACATTAAAACCATAGAAGTTATTCAAGAAATATCTAAAAATAACACTAAATAACTCTACTACTCTCTTGTATTGAATAAGCTAATCTTAAGAAATGTTGCGTCATAATTATAAAGATAGTTTCTAGATATCTTGTTTATCTAAAACTCGTATAGGTATCAATGGATACCGAAGAATAAAACTCTATGCTCACTTAACATGAGAAGGCAATTGGGCCGTGATTGAACCTTCAATCACATGTGTCATAATATAAAAGGATAAATTATGAGAATTAATACAAACATTGCGTCAATGAACGCACAAGAGTCTGCAACTAAAACAAATACACAGTTGTCAGGCTCTTTAGAAAAACTAAGTTCGGGTCTTAGAATTAATAAAGCAAGTGATGATGCTTCTGGTTTAGCTATTGCTGATAAACTAAGAACACAAGCGAGCTCTATTGGTCAAGGTATCTCAAATGCCAACTCTGCTGTTTCTTTAACTCAAATTGCAGATAAAGCCATGGGTGAAGAATCTAATATTGTTGATATCATCAAAACCAAATTACTTCAAGCTGCAACTGCAACTACAAGTACAGCAGGTCATGATGCAATTTCAAAAGATGTTAATAAACTTCTTGACCAAATCAATAATATTGCTTCACAAACTAACTACAATGGTATCAGTTTATTGCAAGCGAGTTCGACAAGTGCAGATTCAACTGCAGCACTTACATTCCAGGTTGGGGAAACAAGTTCAGATACGATTGTAACTTCAGGTGCAGTTATGGCAAATACTTCAGGATTAGGATTAACAAATCTTAAGTCTTTAGCATCTGCTGGTGGAGCAGCTTTATCTGCATCTAATGCGTCAGCACAACTAGATGAACTTGATGCAGCATTAAATACTCTAAATGGTTGGAGAGCGGACTTCGGTTCTACTCAAAATCAATTAGAATCTGCAACTAGAAACATGATGACTCAGCAAACAAATATTAAAGCTGCGGAATCTGTTATTAGAGATGTTGATTATGCAAGTGAAAGTGCAAACTTTAACAAACAAAACATTATCTCACAAGCAGGTACTTATGCTATGAGTCAAGCGAACTCTGTTCAACAGAATGTTCTTAGATTATTACAATAATCTCTGAGTAGTTATTAAAACGATGAGATACATTTGTATTTCATCGTTTGAGAAAAGTATTAAATTAGAATTTGAATTTTTTTAATACTTTTCGATATTCTTTTATTAATTCACGTACTTGCAAACACCACTGTATTTTTACCATATGAAGTACCTCAACAGAAAAAGATTTTTCCTTATCATTAAAAACAAAGTTTATAAAACTGTCTATGATTTTTATATAATTAGATAAAAGAGATTGTGTAAGGCTTGAATATGACTTATGTTTTACGATTCTTTGTGCATATTCTTTACGCAAAGAATAAAACTGTTCACAGTTTTCCAATTTTGTATTTTCTATTGTTGCGATATCCACTAAGAGATTTGATAAAAAATCAATCTCATGCGTAATATACTGTTCTTCCTCTTGGGAAGAATTAATTCTAGATTTTTGCATTAAGAATTTTTTGAGTTTTTTTGTCTCTTTATATTTTTTTATGTTGGGTAAATTTATATTTTTAGCTTGTAATGGAATTGTATTTTCTATTTTTGAACCACTGGAAAGGTTATATACATTGAAATCATACTTATCTTTGTGTACTTCGATAATGGCTTTATAACTTTCTAGAATTTTCAGAAACAGTTGATCTGCATATAATATTTTATCTCCAAAATTTGACTCAACAGAAACGTAGTTACTGGATACATCCACCTCTTCACTTATTTTTTTGATATTCTTATTTAAATAATGCAGATTTCTTTTCTGCCCTGACATATGGTGTGTCTTGTCGTATGAGCTTCCAGCATCTGCATCTATAGACAAATCAGTCCCAAGTAAGTATATTTCTTTAAAGCCCATAGTAAGAAGTATGTGCATACAATTATCCCCTACCGTTAAGGAAGGTGATTCTTTTAGACCCTCTTTCACTATTTTGAAGTTTGGTTCAAATACGATAGTATTTTCTTTTTTAAAAAACTTAAATAAGTCCCTGTGACTGTCTGCCGCCAACAAACTCAAGGAATCTGAATAGGTCTTTCTACACTCTTTAGGAAACTGTCTTAATATCAAAGTAGAAGCATCCACACTGGTGATAATATCTGGTTTTACTCCTGCTTCACAGAGAGCTTTAACCGTTGCTCCAAAAGAAATAAGGATAAACTTATCTTGATTTTCTTTTAACCATTTGAAGTTTTCTCTTAATGAGGGTCCTGGACTCAATACAAGAACAGGCAGATCTTGAATTTTTGACTCAACTTCTTTTTCCAATAATACGGGGAACTTATTTATACTCCGTATGGATTCTTTTGCATAGTTAATTTGCCGGTAATGGTCGTATGCAAAAGGTGTGCTGTTTTGTAAAGCTAGGGCAAAATTATTAAAAAGATTTTTATCATGGTATGAGGTAGAATAATATTTATAGGTGTAGTTCTCAAAAGAATTATACAGTATAAATTGCTCCATACATTTAATCATTTGATTATTCGTATCTCCTACTGAGAAAAACAATCGATTTTTGTCTGTAAGTATTTTATATTCTGTCACAAATAGAGAAAGTCTAAATAGCTCCAAATCAGGTTCAATTATTAGACAAGATTTGAAATTGAATTTCTCTTTTAGAGACAAAAAGTGAGAGCCCAAAAGAGAACCTAGAAATATAAAGGAGGGAACATATTTCATCTGCTTAGTTTCGCCAACGCTAGGGTAATCTAAGAGTTTCCTGAATTTGTTTACATCTTTCATTATATGCTGGAAAGATTCTGTTTGTATGTCATTGTTTAACAATCGTAACTCTTCTGCGTTATCAGTAGAGTATATACTGTTCATTAGATTCGAGATACTTCCGTTAGTGGAAAAATCCGTTTCAGAAACTGATTTTTTAGTGTATTCTTCTAAACTGGTTTCATAAATATATTTTTTATTTTCCATGTCTAAAATATTGAAACTGTTATTCACAAATTCCAATTCATATCTACTTTTATAGTTTTCTTCTTCTATTTTACTTGTAAGTGCATTCACCTTTTCAAATACATCTTTATTATATATTTCTAAAAACTGCATATTATCTTCATACATTAGCGTCATCGCATTTTGTAACATTAGCATTTGTTCTTCTGAGTACTGCATAAACCTACCTTTTTTAATTACATTTATTATATCAAAACTTTATTTGTACTATTCATACATAATGTAAGTGATTATTTAGAAAAGTATATTATAATATACATTACTATATAACAAAGGTGCTACTTTGGACTTTAACTCTTTTACAACTAATTATCTCAATAATCTTCACTCCTTGATGACAACAATAGATATTGATGCATTTGAAAAAATGAAATCACATATTGAAAATCACCACAAAAATCATTCCAGAATATATATTATTGGAAATGGAGGAAGTGCATCTACTGCTTCTCATATGGCCAACGATTTAGGTACAGGCTTAAAAAGGCGAGATGTTTTATCTTTGGATGTACTTAGTTTATGCGACAATACATCCATATCTACTGCACTCGCAAATGACATTGGATATGAAAATATTTTTTATATGCAGCTCAAGGATATTCTCAAACCAGAAGATACTATAATTGCTATTTCGTGTAGTGGAAATTCACCAAATATTGTAAAAGCGGTTGAATATGGGCAAAAGATGGGAACAACGATTATTTCTTTAACAGGATTTACCGGTGGTAAGTTAAAAAATATGTCCGATATCAATATACACTTTGAAACATCAAATAAAGATTATGGTCTTGTTGAGGATGCCCATATGATAGTAAATCATATGCTTTTCTCATATTTTAATTCAACAAAGGTTTAAATATGAAAGAACAATATTTAGATACTTATTTTTTTGATTCAAAATTGGCACTTGAAGTTGCACTTCAGAAAAATAGAGTAGAAACACAGAACCCTGTTGTAAAAGGACTTCAAATATGTTATTACAATGGGGACAAGCTGAAAAAAGCTCCAAAAAATTGTATTCATTTACCCTTAGATAACATTTATTCCTATTTTGTAAAAACCAACAATAGATTCCCAAAGTTTGTGTCTTTTCAAAAAACAAATTTTACGATTGGTGATCAAAAAGCTTTTAACGCAAAAATGGCTGAAATTTTAAATTTTGCAATCAATAAAAATAGAATGCTTGTTGAAAAATATAAGAAAAAAGTTAAAAAAAACAAACCAGATTTCTCGGAAAAAGTTCTAAGAGTCTTTGTCCCAGCTTGCAGAGAAACAGTGGTTATGCAATATATTGCGAAAAGCGTTGCTAGAGCTTTTAAAAACCAAGGTTGTGATGTAAAATACTATATACAAAAGAATGACATGGAATTTTGTGGTGCGTTAGATAATCTCAAAGCCCAATATAAATTTAATCCACATATTACGTTTAATATTAATCACCTAAATAATGATTATATACATAAGGATGTTATAAATTTCACTTGGTTTCAAGACCCCATGACAATATTAACAGATTCATCAAAAATAACTTTGAGAAAGAAAGATTTTCTCTTTCATATTATCGATGGATTTAGAGTTCTTCTAAATGAGAAAGGTATTAACTCATCTTTTCAAAGTTTTTGCTTAGATGAAAATGTATATAAGCTTAGACCAAAAATCAAAAGAGAAAAGAAAATTATTTTTGTTGGTACTTCCTATAAGGAAAAAATCAAAGAACTAAAACAGGATACCCATTTTAACACAATTTATGATGAGATGTTAAAAAGATTTGAAGAGAAGAGTTGTCTCACAAACATAACTTTACCAAATAGTGACATACAATACTTTATGGATAAGTATAATAAAGAGGAGTTCTATATTGGTAGAATTTATGCCTATTTAATTAGAGACTATTGCTTAGAAAAACTTTGTTCTTTGCCAAATATCAAGTATAAAATTGAAGTATATGGGTATGGGTGGGAAGACAATGAAATTATAAATAAATTTTATAAAGGACCTATCTCTTATGGAAAAGATCTCTCTAAAATATATAACAGCGCCACTTATGCTTATTGTCCTGGAGCCTACTTAATTATGCAAAGAACCTTAGAAGCAGCTGGAAGTGGTGCAATTCCATTAATGCTAGATGTCAGAGAAGATAAATTAGAAAAGTATGATAAAGAAATAGAAAAAAGTCTCAAACTCTTTGATATTAAAGATTTAGAATTAGTATTAAAAAGTTCGAAAAAGGTAAAACGAGACTTATCAGTCATAGTAGAGAAGTATAGTTATAACAAGTTCACAAAAAAAATGTTAGCAACAGCTAAAAAATTGCACTAATTATTACTCATTGCATTGATATACCCATTTTGTAGTTTGCGATAATCAGTTCAATAATTATTATACCTTGTATGTCCCACTGAGTATCCTGTCGATAATTAAAAGTATACTTATGAGTAATAACGTCGTATGGAGATATGGGAGCTAACATTGACTGTTGATCCGTAAGAGAAAGTTCTTTGTTCAATTTCATCTTTAAAAATAGTAATTCATTTAATTGAATAAGTATTTCATCATAAATTTTTCCAGTAGGATGAGCGCAACTTGAAAACAACTTATATTTACTATAGTTATTTTCAATATACTCTATTAGTTTAATATCAGTTACTCTTTCTTTCATAATATTCAATGATTTTCTAAATCTATTTTCTAAATCAAAATCAATCTCTCCATTAAGATATAGACTCAATATTTCTGATTTAGTCTTATTTTTTTCTAATAGTGCAAGGATACTTTCTTTTCCCGTAAATCTTTTCCCATTGTATTCTAAAGAATAGACACCATTATTATAAATATAGGGGAAAGTCACAAGTGTACAATCTTTTTTTACGCAGTTCACAATATTTTCACTGCTTAACTTTCCATGATTTTTATTCAAGGGTTGATAAATTAAAATATCGGCATCAGAAATGCCCCTTTCCGTTACGTCAAGATTATATGAGGGGCCATAATTAATATAGTACTCAATGGTATACTCTGAATAATCAAGATAAAGTCTAAGTAACTTAGCAATATGGTTTGCTTGGCAATTACCAAAGCAGACTATTTTTTTTCTATTTTTACTGACCTCTGGTAAATTCATTTCATTAAGAATATATTTACCATTTTCTCTAGTTATATTTATAATATTAGTATTTTTAATTTTTTTAATTTTTAATTGTGTATAAATATTTAAATAATAATTTTCTGAAAATACTAAGATATAATCAAATTCCTGATGAATATCATCAAGACTATAAATATCCTCACCCGTCTTTCCTGAATCAATATATCCCAAAAAAGTATACTTATCCAAATAAGTATCTAAATAATTTTTAAAAATTTTTGAACCATCAGAATAGGGAGTAATATATATTTTTTTGTTTTTTAGTATAGAGTTCATATTTTTCCAATATTTTTTAGTATGTTTTCATTATAATATAAACACATTAATATGTAAAGATTTAAATGTTCTTGATATTAAGTAATCAATTTAATTCGTGATTTATATACAAGAAGGATAATTAATAATGGGAAAACTAACTTTGAGACAAGATAACAATGCAAAAACATTGTCCTTTAATCTTTTAGATAATAATGGTTTAATTACAACTGCCATTTATAAAGAGTTAAAACAACACCTAGCCACTCAAGATATGGTTAGGCTATCTCTTCACACAGAGGCCAAAGATCTCACCCAAAGTATGATTATAGCAATAACTAATAATGCAATAATTCAACAACATAAAAACCAATTTAAAGATAAAATATATCATATAATCGAAGGTGAAATTGAATTCGATTTATTGGGAGGAGAAAAAATTCTTGCGAAAACAAATGAAATCTTTAAGCTGGGAAAAGACACCTTTGCCTCAATAAAATCAATTACTGACATTTCAATTTACAATGAAATAGTGTCCGGTCCCTTTCAAAAAGCTGATACTATTTATAAGAAATAGACAATAAGGTATTAGGAGGTTCTCAACTATATCCTCTCAGAATATCTCAATCTTGAAATAAATCTTCACCTAACAAGTTTTCATGACCACCTCTGAATATGGGATAAAGTTCTGGAGGAATTCCCCACTTTTTTAATCCAAGTCGATCATGTACCTCTATTGCTTCTCGTCTTAACATTTCTCTATGTTGATCTAACATACTACCTCTATCAGGTACAAAACCATGTTGATAGTATGCATTGATTTCATGATTTACAATATCATCAATAGCTTTTTCGCGAGATATATTTCTAATTACTTCTCGTTCAGGATAAAAAGGAAGAAATAGATCATTGTATTCATATTCTTCTTCAAAACAAAGCGTTGTTAAATATTCCGAAATAACTGGAGACATATGAAAACCATCTCTCTTGGTACCCGTTGCCACTATTAAGTTTGATATACTTGTTTTTCCAATTAAAGGATAGGTATCTACACTCGTTGGTCGCCATCCTATTTTGGTACCTACAAATCCCGAACTAAATAAAGATGAATTGATTTGTTCCATTGAGGACGTAAGAAGATTAGATATACTCTCGGTCATCCCTTGATACAAAGGAAAGGTAGCAACATGATTACTCGCACCAACAATTATGGTTTCTTCAGTTCTTGGAGCAGAATAAACTCCACAAGCAAATCCTCTGTTTGGCGTTCTTACACAATTTTCTAAAGTCTTTTTATTGGGTTTTAGTTCAACAGAAATACCACTACCATAAAGAATTTTTTGAAAGCCAATACTCAAATTTGACGCTTCAATTATTTGACTGAAGTTTGCACCTGGAGCCAAAATAAATTGATCTCCAATTATTTGTTCTTTCAAAGTATCTAATTCTACAGATGTAATTTTATTCTTTACCTCCAAAATTTTTTGAACTTTATCATCAATAAATGTTACCCCTTTATTTTTTAAATAATCCTCTAAATAAAATAAAACCTGCTCAGAATTGACAAATCCTTCACCTGGAATATATAATGCCCGGAGTGCCCTTTGTTGAGCTGATGGCTCGTATCCCGGGATTTTTGAGGGATCAACAAATTCATATTTTTCTTCATACTCATCAAGATAATCTTTAATTGCATTAATATTTATATCATCAAAATGATCTGTAGTCGTATTATTCAAAATGTAAGTCCCAAATTTAACACTTGGCTTGCTCACATCAAATTCTTCTAAATCATCAAACAGTGTACCCCACTTATATCTAGCAAGTCGACTAATTTTAAACTTTTTTCTATCAATATCATTTGCTAATGAACGTTTTATTAGTTCTGCATAACTGTTTAGCATTGCAGGAGCGGCAAGTGTCGCACATCCTTCTCTATTGGAAGGACCAATAATAACTATCTCTGATTGATTGTTTCGTTGAACCAGTCTTAACCCTGTCATTAAAGATAATATTCCATTACCTATTAGAACGATTCGCATATATATCCTTTACATGAGTACTTTTCTATACAAGTTTATTATCATTTATTTTAAATAAATATTAAAAACAAGTAAACAAACAATATAATTTATTAAATTGATCTAAATTTCAGAAAGTACTAGCAGTAAGTAAAGCACCCAACTTATAGGTATCCAGTTAAAACGCAAAGAGAATATAGCCATAATAATCTGTTGCTACAAAAAAATTTAATATACTTCTTATGCGACATTTTATACAATTATCTTATCTAAAGAGAAAATTCTCTCAAGTTTAGAGTATTAATTTATTAGGCCACACAATGATCACAAATGATTACTTAGAACACTATAAACAACATAATATTTCTCCAGTAAGGCAAGACATTAGTGATTTTAATAAACACTTTACAGTTAGAACCAAACTATATCAAGACTTGGGTCTAGCAAAGACTTACTTTAAAGGTAAAAAAATATTAGAGGTTGGACCCGGGAGTGGATATAATTCCCTAATTACTTCCCAACTGGGACCAAGTCAATATGTTCTCATAGAACCCAACGAAGCTGCTATTTCTCACATGAAATCTTTGTTTAACAAGTATTCTCTTCAAATGGAGAATATTCAAATTCACAACCTATTCCTTGAAGAGTATATGTCGAATACTTGTTTTGATATTATAATTTGTGAGAACATGTTACCTTGGATAAAAAATAATTTGAAAGTTTTAGAAAAAATAGATAATAATATCGAAAAGGATGGGATTCTTGTAATAGGATGTTCAGATGAAATAGCATCTTTCTTCGATATTTCAAGAAGATTATTGGCCAATATTTTGTTACAAAGAACTTCCCCTTCTACGTATAGTGAGAAAATTGACATCTTGGTAAATGCTTTTTCTTCACATCTAGATACACTAAAGGGATTTGGAAGACTTAAAGAGGACTGGTGTGCTGATAATCTCTTGGGACAAGCTGTATATAATGTTAATCTTTCTGTGAGCGACTTAATTCAATACTTTCAGTCTGACTATTCATATTACTCTATGGTACCAAACATAATATGTGACGAAACGTGGCACAAGGAAGTGCCTCTAGATACTTATAGTCAAAATCAAGTTAAGATTTCTAAGTTTCAAAATACTTGGCATAATCTTATTCACTATAAAGAAATGTCTGAGGAAAAATCTGCGGAAGAAAATAATCTCCTAAGGGAGTTGTGTAGAGAATACTTTAATTTAATTCAAGAAAGTGAACTTAACTATCAAAAGTCCGACCAACACAATCTGATAAAATTGCTCACCAAGATTTTAGAAAGTTTACATGTTAAAGACACAAATAACCTAATCTATAAATCTATCAGCGAGTTAATAACATTTATAGAAGATGACGATATTTCAATCCAAAGCATTGCCACCAAATTTCAATACTTCCATAGTGCATTTGGTAGAGGTGTCCAATATGTTAGTATGATTAAAGTTCTGTAGGATTAATTATGAAGATTAGATACATGAATTTAAGTATGCCAGATTATAAAATAAGAAAACCTTATATTAATGCATTTGAAAAAGTTCTAAAACACGGTATTTTTATACTGGGACAAGAAGTAAAAGAATTTGAAAAGAGAGTGTCTACTTATTGTGGAAGTAAATATTCCATTGCGGTTAGTAGTGGTACTGATGCGTTGATATTAGCGCTAAAAGCTTACAACATCTCACATAAAGATGAAGTGATTATCCCTGATATGAGTTTTGTAGCAACTGCTAACGCTGTCAACCTTGTTGGAGCAAAACCAATATTTTGCGATATTAATAATGATTTCAACATTAATCCTAAAAAAATAAACCAATTGATCACCAGTAAAACTAAAGCAATTATACTTGTTCATTACGCGGGTAAAATTGCAAAAATAAAAAAAATAAAAAAAATTGCAAAAAAATATAAGATAATAGTAATCGAAGATGCCTCACAAGCTTTTGGAGCCACCTATAAGAAACAAAAGGCTGGCACAATTGGGGATATTGGATGTTTTAGCTTGAATCCGATGAAAACACTTGGAGCACTAGGAGAAGCAGGTGTAATTACTACAGATAATTTACATATTTATAATAAATTGCTTCAAATTAGAGCAAATGGATTAAATGCCGATAGAAAATGTATTCACAAAGGATTTAATGCAAAAATTGATACTATTCAAGCTGCATTCTTAAATATTAAACTTGATTCATTAGAACAGAATATTTTGAAACGTAATAAAATTGCGACCTATTATACGAAAAAATTAAAAAAATTAGTTATCACGCCTAAAATTCACAAAAATATAAAATTAAATAGAGATGTATACTACTCATATACAATTCTTGTTAAGAAAAAGCATAGGAAAGATTTAGCGAGTTTTTTGTTATCTAATAATATTGAAGTAAAAGTTAATCATACTTCAATGCACCAAGAACCAGCATATATGAAAAGTAATATTAAACTAAAAAAATCTATCCTTATTTCTCAACAAAAAATCGCCTTACCTTGTAACGAAATGATTACAAAAATTGAAATGAAATTTATTATTAGTAAAATAAAAGAGTTTTACAAAAAGGTGGCAGAAAATGAACTGTAGATTATGTAATAATAACATACAAAAAGTCATTGACCTAAGTGATATTGTACCATTTAGTGTTATGAGTGACAATAGAATCATTCAAGACTCAATTATAGTCTACTTGTGTAAAGACTGTTCTCTACTTCAAAAAGATTCCTCTCAGGCTCAACAAGATAATTATTTCAAAGAATTTAAAAGCCATCAATTAAGTGATGGAGAAGAACAATTAAAACCATATAATAATGAATTGTACCCTCGATCTGAAATTATAATTAAATTATTATCTCCCAATATTTCAGAAAGGGGAAAAATTCTCGATGTGGGGACGGGAAACGGAGCATTTTTAAAAAATTTTAAAAAGCTTTATCCTTTTTGGAGCTTGCATGCTCAAGATTTACAAGATAATTCTAAAGATTCAATTTTAAAAATAATTCCATCTAATAATTTTATTCATGGAGATATAGGGAATATAACAGAAAAATTCAATATAATAGCTGTCAATCATGTCCTTAATCATATAGTTGACCTAGAACTATTTCTTGATAATATTCAAAATTTATTAGAAAAAGATGGACAATTAATCATTCAAGTCCCCTACATACTGGATAGTATCTCTGATTTAGTTATTATAGAGTCTATAAATCACTTTTCGAAAAAATCTATTTATACTTTTCTTAAAAAATACTTTGAGAATATCACAATTAGTGATACTATTAGTGGAGAGTTAACAATACTGGCATCAAATAATAAAAAGCAAAAAGATTTTTTTTTAGAGGAAGATTCGGCAAAAATTTTCATGATAATTGAAAACTTCAAAAAACTCATTCATAGGTTGATTTCAAACCGAGATGATTTAATTGTTTTTGGCACTTCTCCATTAGGAAACTTTTGTGCATCTATTATACAAAATCACTTACATTCTCTAATAGATGAAGATCCAAATAAAATCGGAAAAAAGATTTTAGGAAAAGATATTCTTCACCCTAAAGATGCGAATGATAAGAAACTTGTTTTATTACCCTTTTTTGATAAAAGAGTTATTTCGCATATAAAACAACGATATTATAACTTTAATTATATCGATGTATTTGAATTATAGTTTGGTAAATATGAATACTAAAAAAATAGCACTCATTCCACCAGGTGGTGAATTTATAAATCAAGACTTTGCTCTTCAACGAATAGCTTTATATTTTATAACTCAAGACATAGTAGTTTATTTAATAAAACTAGGTTCATCATCAAAAATAGAAGAAGATACTATTTTTAACTATATTATCACAGTTCAAGATATCCAAGAGTTAGAAGAATTAAATCAAACACATCAGTTTGATCTCGTTGTACATAGATGCTGGATGCACAAATATATATTTGCGTCAACTCTTCTTAACAAATTTTCAAATATCGTTTTTTACATCAAAGACTGGATGGATGAGATTCCAAAAGAAGAATATGGTTTTTTATATAAGACACAAGAAGATTACGATGGCATTAAGGCTATATTTCAATCTGGTCATACCATTTTATCGCACTACTCTAATAAGTACACAAACAAGCTTTCAAGAAAATATCAAGTGCCAAATAATACATTTAATTTTTTTCCAGAATATTGTATCAAAAATAATTTTTACACAAGAAAAAATACAAAATTTGATCCTAAAAATATAAGACTATTATGGGCAGGCGGATTATCCCCATCGAACAAACCTAAGCGAATTGATGAAGAAAAAATCTTTTTAGATGGGCTTGTACACATATCCAAACAAAATATTAAAATAGATTTATTTCTACTTAAAAAACATTTTAATAGAGTCTTTGACAAGCAACAATTTGAAATTTGGAGAGATTGGCTTTACGAAGATCAATTTAACAATAATATAAATATTAAGATGGGGCGTCCTATGGATGCAACAATATTTGAGCATTACGACTTCGGAATAGCTGCGGGGTTATTTTATGACGAAAATTGTCTAGCTCTAAAAAGTGTTTGTCAAGCAGTCGTAAGTAAAATAGCGTTATATTTAGAAGCAGGTATTCCTATTATCGTTAATGAAAAGTGGGTAGCCATAGCACAAATTGTAAAAAAGTATAAAATTGGTATTGTTATATCAAATAATGATTTAAATGACTTTAATAGTGTCTTTCAAATAAGCCAATATGACTATGATCAAATAGTTTCTAATATTTATATCTATAGAAGTAAATATAGTTATAATAATCGAACAATGAATTTTTTATTAAGGTTAATAAATGAGTGATACGTATTCTATAGATTCACATAAACTTTCTTTTCATCCAACCAGAGTTTCACAGTGGAAAGAAGCCAAAGATGATTGGAGCAAACTCAAAACAATCTATCCTGTCTATGTGGAAATATCGCCTTATGGGGGCTGTAATCACAGATGTACTTTTTGTGCACTTGATTATATGGGATATGAAAATATTGGTATCAAATTTGATACATTAAAAAACACCTTGTCAAATATGGCAGAAAATGGTGTCAAAAGTGTTATGTTTGCAGGTGAAGGAGAACCATTACTCACTAAAAATCTAGATTTAATTGTTGAGCATTGTAGTGAAGTTGGTATTGATACTTCACTCACAACAAACTTTGTTCCCGCAAATAAAAAAGCTGTTCATAGTTACATAAAAAACTGTTCCTGGATAAAAGTTAGTTTGAATGCAGGTACGGCAGAAAATTATGCAAAAATACATCAAACCAACATTAAAGATTTTGAAAAAGTAATGACAAACCTTAAAAATGCTCTTAAGTATAGAAAAGAACATAATCTAAAGTGTACGATTGGTGTTCAAATGCTCTTATTACCTGAGAATAAAGATGAAGCAGTCACACTTGCTCAAAAATGTAAAGATTTAGGAGTAGATTATTTGGTCATTAAACCTTATTCTCAACATTTATCTAGCTTTACAACAAAATACAAGAATATTGATTATACTCAACTATTATCTTTAGAAAATGAGTTAGAAACATTAAATTCTGATAAATTTAATGTGGTTTTTAGAGCAAATACCATGAAAAAATTCATTCAAAAGAAACAGTCATACTCAAAATGCTATTCTACTCCATTTTTTTGGGGGTATATTGCTGCTGATGGGAAGGTTTTTGGATGTAGTGCATATTTGGGCAATGACAAGTTTTGTTATGGGAACATCTATGATAACACTTTTGAAGAGATTTGGGAAAGTAATTTACGTAAAAAGTCATACGAATATGTCAAAAATGAACTTGATATTAAAAATTGTAGACTAAATTGTAGAATGGATGAAGTTAACCGTTACTTGTGGAGACTTGAACATCCAGAAGATCATGATAATTTTATATAGGAACTAAAATGAAAGCTGTTATAACAGGAGGGGCTGGTTTTATTGGCTCACATATGGTTGACCTACTTATCTCAAAAAAATTTGATGTCGTTATTATTGATGATTTAGCCAATGGCAGATTAAGTAATATAGAACATCATAAAAATAATGAGAATATTACTTTTGTCCAAGCAGATATTAGTGCTTATTCCATAAACCTAGATAAGTATTTCGAAGACGCTGACTACGTATTTCACTATGCTGCTTTAGCTGATATAGTACCGTCAATTAACAACCCAGTTAAATACCATAAAGCCAATGTAGACGGAACTATTAACGTCTTACAAGCAGCTAAGACTTCTAAAAAACTAAAAAAAATTGTTTATGCTGCATCATCATCGTGTTATGGGATACCTGAAGTATACCCTACTCCAGAGACGTCACCTATAGCACCTGAATACCCTTATGCATTAACTAAATATCTTGGTGAAGAATATGTTCTTAACTGGGGAAAGATTTACGATATACCAGTTATATCAATGAGATTTTTTAATGTTTATGGATTAAGACACAGAACAACAGGTACCTACGGTGCAGTTTTTGGTGTCTTTCTTGCTCAATTAATCAATAATAAACCCTTAACCATTGTAGGAGATGGAGAGCAAACAAGAGATTTTACTTATGTAACAGATGTTGTTGATGCATGTTACACTGCTGCAATTTCAAAATATACACAAGAAGTTTTTAATGTAGGTAGCGACAATACCTATTCAATTAACTATTTAGTAAAATTGTTAGGTGGAGAGAAACAATATATTCCAAAACGACCAGGAGAGCCTGATTCTACGTATGCAGATATAACTAAAATTAAAAGACTTTTAAACTGGTTTCCAAAGACTAGTTTCGAAGATGGAGTAAAAGTTATGCTAGAGAATTTGGATTTATATAAAGATGCTCCTGTGTGGGATGAATTGTCCATTGAAAATGCCACAAAAGATTGGTTTGAGTGCTTGGGGGAAAAATGATGCTATTTTCTAAAGACATAAGAAAAAAAACCATTGAATTATCTTGTAATAGTGGCGCAAGGCATGAAGCGTATTCTTATTATATAAGATTAAATGAATTGGGATTTCCATCCAATTATCAGGTTGAAAATTTTTATCAAGGTAGCGCTACTATAAAAAATAACATGAAGAATATGTTTGAATATAAAAGGCCTGTATATGTACGATGCAACTAATCCTAGCAATAGTGCTTATTTAAAACTTCAAGAATGGAAAAGACTTAGTTCAACTCAACAATTAGAAATAATTAAAGCTTTCAGTACAGAATATAAAGACGAAATTGATGTTTTAGCAGTAAAAGATCAAGCCATAGAATTAAACTTATTTATG
>Ga0209707_1000927_pt1 | contig 17132 bp, 16 predicted proteins | sample EN4Hudsemesocosm_FD_184630 | JGI IMG/M metagenome (GOLD analysis project Ga0209707, IMG submission 184630) | Methane-oxidizing microbial communities from mesocosms in the Hudson Canyon - EN4B Hudson Canyon (SPAdes) (version 2) | ecosystem: Environmental > Aquatic > Marine > Cold seeps | place... | reverse complement strand
CTGTTAGTTATGTGTTGATGTTTGGCTTGTTTGGTTTTCCTGAGTTTGGCCTTAAAGGTATTGGCTATGGCACAACCTTTGTGTCACTAATGATGTTTGTTATTTTCTCCTGGGATGTATACCGCTCTTCACAATTTAAAGTGTACCCCTTCTGGCGGGGGTGGCGTTCATTTAATTTTGGCACTTTAGGTTCGGTACTACGATTGGGGGTGCCCATTTCTATCGCTTATGCCATGGAGGCAGGCCTTTTTACCGCCGCGGCTCTGTTGGCAGGGATGTTGGGGGCGGTTCAGTTGGCTGCACATCAAATTGCATTGCAGTGTATTACCTTGTCTTTTATGATTCCTGTTGGTCTATCTCAGGCTGTGTCGATCATTGTTGGGCAGAGTTATGGTGCAAATTGTTTGCAGGATGTTGAAGGCTATACCCGAACCGGAGTAGCGATGGGCGTTGTAGGTAGCCTTTCTGCTGCCTTTGTTTTTTGGTTTTTCCCTGAGAGTATTGTCGCGTTGTTTACTCAGTCTAAGGATGTGAGTGATCTGGAGGTTGTTCAACAGGCAGGGATAAAGTTGTTGTGGGTCGCTGCTATATTTCAACTGGTTGATGGTGTTCAGGTGATTACAATGGGGGCGCTCAGGGGGCTTAAATTAGCGGCTAGCCCTACTGTTATTACCGTAATAGGTTATTGGGGTGTTGGGTTTCCTTGTGCGTATTGGCTTATGAGTGTCTGGGGTTTGCAAGGTATATGGGGGGGGCTTGGTATCGGATTGGCTGTAACGTCATTGATGTTAGTGACTTTATTTGTTGTTTATCTGAGAAAGCTGAAAGTGGGGTATTAGTTTCATTTTGTTACGTTAACTTTGACTTTAGACACACCCTGTTATTTAAGTTCGTCAAACTTTAACGTTTTTACTCTGGTGACTAACAAATATTCAGACTACAGTTAAAAGTAGCCTCTTGTGATTTAAAGCGAGGGCTTAATGAAAGACCGATAACCTGAATAGGGTGTGCTTATGAAGGATTGTAATGTTGAAGTTAAAAAACTACAGAAGCTTTATCTTTTAAAGGTTCAGCAGTTGGGGCAGGCCATGAATCGAAGTAGTCGCTATCGCTGCCAAGTACTTCAGGCCGAAGCCGAAGCAATTTGTGATGAACTAAAAGTGCTTTCAGATAATAAGTAATAGTCTCAACTTAAATAACATTGTCACTTGTCACTTGTCACTTGTCACTTGTCACTTGTCGGTTTTCCTTTCTTTGGAGAGAGTACAGTATTAGTTAGTACTCCTACCTGCTTATTAACTTCTTTTACCGATTTGTAGACACCGATTTTGGTGTGGTCGTGAATAACTCTTAATTTTCGGTTGCGGGCTTTTGTTTTGTTGCTTGATGATAAAGCCTCCATTACGTTAAATGCCGTATCAGATATACTTTGATGAACGTTTTCAACTGCAGATGCCCCCTCATGAATGGACGTTTCTAATAAAGCTTGTTTCTGTTTAAGTGAGTCTCTGGTGGATTGCTGCTTTCGTATGTGATCCAAAAGGTTGAGGGTCTTTATATGGTTACCTTTGATTCGCAGTCTTAATTTTCGTACATTAGTAATTAATATTATATTGGTTACTAATGTAATTAGGGAAAACGAGATAATTACAAAATTCAAAGTCCCTATTTCTATCATTAAATCGTTCATTTTTATCGTGTCTCAATATTTATTTCAGAGTCTACGTGCCGTTCTTTAAGGCCGGCCTCTACTTCTGTAGCAACTTGCTCATATACCTTTTTTATAATCAGGCTTGGGGTTACCTGACTTAGATATTTTGTAAATGGCTGCTCTCTTCTGGCTAGACCTATTGGGTCAGTGATTTCAATGGCAATCCTCATTGCGGGGTAGGGGTTGGGTGAATCATCTTTTTCTGTATCTATTTTCAGGAGCGTTTCGATCTCTATCCTTGCCTGTTCAGATTTAATAAGATCTTGCTGATTGCGTTTAATTTGCTTTACAAGATAGAGTGACATAATAGAAAGTAATATGAGGGTGCAGAGTGAAAAGGCTGAAATCATAATCTGGTACAAAATAGTAATAAGTGAATTGTAGGTTTATTGAACAGTGAATAGCCTGTCTTTTGCAAGTTAAATATTGATGAAAGTAGTTTGCGGTCACAATGTTCTTGAGGATGCGTAGTTTTTTAGGGCTTGTAGTTATTAAGGTCGAAAACGGTTAATGAGGAAAATAGGTGAAGTTTTTTAGTATTGATGAAGCAATTAGAGTTTTACGTAAAGGTAAAAAGGATGAGCAGTGGTTTGAAGCGGCTTCGTTTCTTATTGATCGTGCGTCTCCTGAGGTTAAGTTGATGCTGGATGTAGGGCGGGAGCTTGAGAAAAAAGATCGACAGGTGGCTAATAAGGATGAGCGTGGTCGACCCATTAAAAAATGGGTCTTTTTATTTTTTGGCGCTACCGTTTTAGGTGGTGCTGCAGCTTATATTGGGTGGTTGCTGGTTAGCAGTATGGGGCTACGCTGCTAGTTTTCCTCTTTGTTTATAAACTTAGCTAGTTGAGCCTTTAGGCTTTTGGGGATTTCAGTAATCGTTAGCGTGTCGTTAGCTGGGTTGTAATGTACTGAAGACTGAATTAAGTCTGAAGAAAATGAAAGGCTCATGCCGTTTCCTTTCCCGGTAAATCGAACTAAGTGCTTTAGTTTTCGATTGTCCGGTCTGAATTCTGTTTCGCTGTTTATGGACTGCTCTTCGCGGGCAAAACTGGCAAAGCGTTGAGGTTCATTTTCGTCGATATAATTTGATAGTTGCTCAATTTGAACGGGCTCACCAATCTGCTGTTGCTCTACGCAAAAATCGTAAGCTTTTTTGCGGCATTGTGCAGCCTCTTTGCCTTCAATTTTCTTGGTGTATTTCTCTAATGTTTCCAGTAAGGTTTCAGTCTCTTTTTCGGTATCAATACTATTTTGATAACCTAGCATTTTTGAGAAAATATCACCGTTCTTTGCTGCTGTACGGCTCATAGCCAGAACGAGGTAGTCTTCAGTAGGTGAGTCACCTAACCAGTCGTTCAATTCTATGCGGGCGGCCATCTCAAGTTTTGATGTATTAATATAGTCGACGGTTTCCAGCTCTAAAGAACCGCTGAGTTCCATGCCTGACGCGGTTTCAATAAATAACAGATAAAATACATCACCATCTGCACGACTATCTAAAACAAACATTAAATAACCGTCTAGGGTTATGGGTTGTTCGTCCAGGTATTGCTTGAAGGTTTCGGCAGCTTTTTGAGAGAAACTCAAAAAGCTCATTTTTTCCTCCAGCGTTTCTCTCAGCCAGTTAGAAAATGGTGCATCGGCTATTTCGTCGGTGAAGCGGCCATATTTCTTGCCCGGCTTACCATTGAATAACTTCTTTTCCTGAGTGAGTAGTGACTCGTAATCGGCTGTTACAGTGAGTAGATTGTCTCTCAGTTTTAATTCAGCTGGTTGATCTTCCTGATAGCGGGTAATGCGGTGAATAACGAGAGACTTAATGGCCATGTTGTTTGTATCCGGGTGCGGTGAAGAGGTTGGATATTGTAACTCAGGGCGGGGGATATTGTGGAGTGAAAAATGGGGGTAAATATAACTATTTTGAGTAATCTGTTATAGGGTGTGCTTGCGCACCGGGTGGTGCCAAGATGGTGCGCAAGCACACCCTATAAAGAGATAAAAAATTAACTAAGCTTTTCTACTAATTTATTAATATCGCCCATTAATTCGTTATCACTTTCAGCCGTTAAAACAATATCGGCTTCTTCTGATGCTGAGCTAAGTACAGTAACTGCAATTAGTCCTGCTTGCTTAAGAGTTTGAGCAATTTTATTACGCTCTTGATCATCGGCAGTATTAATTTCAGAAAGAATAACGGATGATTTACCCATATCAAACAGCTTGCGTTCAACAGCTAGTGCTAATTGTTCTGCTGCTGCGCCTGTGCAGGCGATTTGTAGTGCTTGCTGGTTAAATCTAACGGCTCTTTCTTCTGCTGTTACTGGGGCCCACTCTCCCAAGTCACCTTCGTCACATGCATTTTCGATCATGCCTGCGCCAATGGTTACGTTAGTTAGGCGGTCGATAATGATAAAGGCGCCAGTGGTGCGATTGTTTTTATAAGGATCAAACGCAATAGCTTGGTTTAGGTGGAAGCGACACAGTGCGATGCTGTTCAAGTCTAGTTGTTCTGCATCATCTTTTTCAAGCGTGTTAACGTTGATTTGATGATGGATTTTTTGTACAGAGCCGGTAACAGAACTGGTGGCCAGTTTAATATCAAATAGCTTGCCTGGCTTTAGGGCATCTTCTGTCATCCAGACCACGTGAGCGTCAAATGATGCGCCTACTTCAGGCATGTCATCTGGTTTAACGATCATATCGCCACGACTGATGTCGATTTCATCTTTTAGTGTAAGAGTAACGGCTTGATCAGCAAAGGCTTCTTTCAGATTCCCATCAAAGGTTACTACTTCTTTAACCGTACTAACCTGGCGAGAAGGGAGAGCCATAATTTCATCACCAGGATGAATTTTGCCGGATGCTACTGTGCCGCAGAATCCACGAAAATCAAGGTTAGGGCGGTTTACGTATTGTACTGGGAATCGGAAGTTTTCAAGATTTCGATCCGCTGCGATTTGAACCGTCTCGAGTGTTTCCATGAGGGTTGGGCCTTCAAACCACGTCATGTGTTCGCTACGGTCAACGACGTTATCACCTTTCAGTGCTGAAATCGGTGTAAATATGATGTTTTCAATATTTAGCTGAGCGGCAAATTCCAGGTATTGCTCTTTGATCTCGTTATAACGTTGTTCGCTAAAATCAACAATATCCATTTTATTGATTGCTACAACAACGTGCTTAATACCGAGCAATGAAGCAATAAAGGAATGGCGTCGGGTTTGCGTTAAAACGCCGTGTCGTGCATCAATCAAAATGATAGCCAGGTTTGCGGTTGATGCACCAGTGGCCATATTTCGAGTGTATTGCTCGTGCCCAGGGGTGTCCGCAATAATAAATTTACGCTTGGTGGTTGAGAAAAAGCGGTAGGCAACATCAATCGTAATACCTTGCTCACGCTCAGCCTGAAGGCCATCTACCAATAGCGCCAAGTCCATTTCTTCACCGGTAGTGCCTGACTTTACGCTGTCTGCTTTGATTGACTCAAGTTGATCTTCATAAATCATCTTGGAATCATGTAACAGGCGACCGATTAATGTGCTTTTACCGTCATCTACGCTTCCGCAGGTGAGAAGTCTTAGTAGTTCTTTGTGTTCGTGTTGCTTTAGATATTCGTTAATATCCTGGCTAATTAGATCCGACTGGTTTGACATGTCTGTATCTCTTTAATTCGCAATCTCAGAAAATATGTAGTTAAGCATGGCTATTAGGCTGGTTGTTCTAAGCCTGTACTAGGTCTGCTCTAGAAATAGCCTTCACGCTTTTTCTGTTCCATTGACCCTTCTTGGTCACTATCAATAAGGCGGCCTTGTCTTTCTGAGGTCGTAGCCAGAAGCATTTCCTGAATAATTTCAGGTAATGTGGTGGCTTCAGATTCAACGGCACCTGTTAGTGGATAGCAGCCTAGTGTTCTGAAACGTACAGACTTCATTTCTGGTGTTTCACCTGGCTCAAGAGGCATGCGGTCATCATCAACCATAACCATAATGCCATCTCTTTCCACAACAGGGCGTTTCTTGGATAAATACAAAGGAACAATATCAATATTCTCAAGGTGGATATACTGCCAGATATCGAGTTCTGTCCAGTTAGATAAAGGGAATACACGAATACTTTCACCCTTATCTTTCTTGCCGTTATACAAGCTCCATAACTCAGGACGCTGATTTTTTGGATCCCATGTGTGGTTTTTATCTCTGAAAGAGTAAACACGCTCTTTAGCACGAGATTTTTCTTCATCTCTTCGGGCGCCACCAAAGGCAGCATCGAACTGATATTTATTCAGTGCTTGCTTTAAGCCTTCTGTTTTCATTATGTCGGTGTGTTTTGAGCTGCCGTGAGTGAAAGGCCCAACACCTTGATCAACGCCGTCTTGGTTGATGTGTACAATCAGATCAAGACCATGCTTTTTAACCTGCTCATCTCTGAAAGTGATCATTTCCTTAAACTTCCAAGTGGTATCCACGTGCATTAGTGGAAATGGAAGCTTTCCTGGGAAAAAGGCTTTTCTTGCCAGGTGAAGCATTACAGTGGAGTCTTTGCCTATGGAGTAGAGCATAACGGGGCGCTCAAATTCTGCAGCGACTTCCCGGATGATTTGGATACTCTCCGCTTCAAGCTGCTTCAGATGAGTCAGATTGTAATCGGTCATGTTTTAAAACCTGCTAATAATAGACGTCGGAATAAACACAATCATAGCTGATTATGTCTTGTTCTGCGTGTAATAAATCTATAAATATTATGCGCTATTCTAAATGTCCGAAAAGCACTGATATTTTGAAAGGTATGATTATATCAAATAATGAGTGATTATAAGAAGTCGATTTTCTAGAAGAAAATGAAATATGGTTATAGCTTCAGGGGGAGAGCCGTTGCTATAGTCAAAAAACTAAGGTTAAGGCCCTGTTAAATTTGATTAAATGCCTAGTTTTAGTTAGAGAGTTAGCAGGCCTGCTGCTGGCTATCGATGTACTGATCAATATAGCTATAGCCATTATTTTCTACCGATTCAAATTCAATACCTACTTGAAATGAATCACGAGATATTCGTCGAGTGTAGATTACGTTGCACTTTGTTTTAATCATTACCGTTTGGGTAGCTACAACGGGGATAGCAAACTCAACTGTAAGTTGTACGGGCTGCCTGGGGATGATAGCTGGAGTATTGGGTAATATTTCATTGAGTGTAGCGTTGTCGCACGCAAGCATTAAACCTGCTCGGGAAAGGTTGGCAATAGCTATTGTAATGCTGTTGTCTGCTTTGGTCTCTGTTTTAAACACTGTAGCCTCAAGCTGGGCTGGAATACGGGTGTAGTGCCTAAGATTTTTTTTCGTGCTACTTTCGTTCATGATGTAATACTGCCATTACCGTCATATATTTGTGCGGGTGAATTTAACAGAGTGGCCTCCCTGACTCATTGATAGAAAGCAACCTAATATTACTTTCATCTATATTTCTGTTTAAATTTACCTAGTTGTATGAATTTTAAGCGTTTATGTTCGGGCTGGCAATAATAGGACTGTTCTTGTTTGATACAAAATGTATCTATGTGAACCAGTCGGATATTTATAGTGTGATGATTTGTTTTGAATTATTAGCTTTTCGGTAAAATATTGATCGTTTTTTAATCTGTAATTTTTTTCTTGTTTAGGTATAATTCGCGCTCTATTTATGTCCCGTTATGCATTGCTAATGCAACTAAGTGAATCTTGAAAACTATGACCGTTAAGTCCTTTGATCCAGCTCAGCAGAATGAATCCACTACTGTAAATGACACAGTTTCTGAAAATGATGTACCTAATCAGGATGGCGTGGAAGGTGCGCGCATTGGCTTTATTTCACTGGGTTGCCCTAAAAACCTTGTAGATTCTGAGCGAATATTAACTCAGCTTCGTATTGAGGGTTATGAGGTTACTCCGAGTTATGATGATGCCGATATGGTTATTGTTAATACCTGCGGTTTTATAGATAGCGCTGTAAAAGAATCTCTTGATACGATTGGTGAGGCGCTTAGAGAAAACGGCAAGGTACTTGTGACTGGGTGCTTAGGTGCTAAGGAGGATGAAATTAAAGAAGTGCATCCTGGGGTGTTGGGTGTTACCGGGCCTCATGCTTATGAAAATATACTTGATCAGGTTCACGAGCTTGTCCCAAAGCCTAAGCATAATCCCTTTGAGCACCTGATACCTGATCAAGGTGTTAAGCTAACTCCTCGTCATTACGCGTATGTAAAAATATCTGAAGGTTGTAATCAGAAATGTACTTTCTGCATTATCCCGTCTATGCGTGGGAAGTTAGATAGTCGTCCAGTGGGTGAGGTACTGGATGAAGCTCAGCGCCTAGTTAAAAACGGCGTTAAAGAATTGTTGGTTGTTTCGCAAGATACGGGTGCGTACGGTGTCGATGCAAAATATCGAATGGGCTTCTGGCAGGGGCGACCCGTTAAAACACGTTTTCTTGAATTATGTGAGGCGTTAGGTGAAATGGGTGCGTGGGTTCGTTTGCACTACCTTTATCCATACCCGCATATAGATGACGTTATCCCTTTGATGGCTGAAGGTAAAATACTACCTTATTTGGATGTGCCACTTCAGCACGCTAGTCCTCGTATTTTAAAGATGATGAAGCGCCCTGGGGCAATTGATAATACACTGGCCAGAATTAAAAAATGGCGAGAGATATGTCCTGATCTTACGATTCGAAGTACCTTTATTGTCGGATTTCCTGGCGAAACAGATGAAGATTTCCAATTGTTGTTAGATTTTATACAGGAAGCTCAACTTGATCGTGTGGGTTGCTTTAAGTATTCGCCAGTTGAAGGGGCTGTGGCTAATGATTTGGCTGAGGCTGTTCCAGAAGGTGTTAAGGAAGAGCGTTTAGCTATCTTTATGACGCTTCAGGCTCAGATTAGTGCTGACCGCTTACAGCAAAAAGTGGGCAAGCAAATGAAAGTTATTGTGGATGAGGTAACTGAGGAAGGTTCTGTTGCTCGTACTATGGGTGATGCGCCTGATGTTGATGGCTTAGTGTTTATTGATAATGTTACTAATGTAGAGCCTGGCGATATTCTTGATGTGGTTATCGAGGAAGCTGATGAGCATGATATGTGGGCTCATTTGGCGTAGATATGTTAGAAAATAAAAAAGGCACCTATGAGTAGGTGCCTTTTTTGTGTGTAGGAATGATCTAGTTATTTAATTTTTTGGCCAAAATTTGATTAAACAGCTTAGGGTTTCCTTGTCCTTTGGATGCTTTCATTAACGGCCCCATAAAGCCACCCATTAGCTTTTTACGTTTCTTGTCATCTGCGGCTTTATATTGCTCAATTTGATCCGTCATGCCTGCAAGTACTTCATCAACAATCGCTTCTAAAGCGCCAGTGTCAGATACCTGCTTCAAACCCTTAGCGTCAATTATTTTGTCGACGTTATTATCTTCACCGCTCCAGAGTGCATCAAATACTTTTTTGGCTCCAGAGGAAGAGACGGTTCCATCTTTAATACGTGATATTAACGTACCTAACTGCTCCGCTTTAAGCTCAATGCCAGATATAGACTTATCTTCACTGTTAAGGCGGGCGGATAACTCACCCATAATCCAGTTTGCGGCCAGTTTGGCGTCGTTACAGGTTTTTGCTGTAGCCTCAAAGAAAATGGCCATAGTATTTTCAGCGCTTAAGATGCCTGCATCATATTCTGATAAGCCAAGTTGTTCGATAAATCTTGCCTGCCTAACATCGGGGAGTTCTGGCAATGTTTTACGAATGGCTTCGATGTAGTCATCATCAAAAACAACCGGTAGTAGGTCTGGGCAGGGGAAGTAGCGGTAGTCATTTGCTTCTTCTTTGCTTCGCATTGAGCGAGAAATATCTTTTTCGCCATCATAAAGGCGTGTTTCTTGTTTAACTTCGCCGCCATCTTCTATGAGCTCAATTTGACGCTCAACTTCATGGGCGATGGCTTTTTCCATAAAGCGGAATGAGTTGAGGTTTTTGGTTTCAGTTCGAGTGCCTAGTTTTTCTTCGCCTACTGGGCGAATAGAAATATTTACGTCAAAACGTAAAGAGCCTTGAGACATTTCACCATCGCAGATGCCGATAGATGAAACTAGCCCATGTAATTTTTTGGCGAAGGCTACGGCTTCTTCCGCGGTATTCATGTCGGGTTCGGTGACAATTTCAATGAGGGGGGTGCCGGCGCGGTTTAAATCTATGCCTGACATGCCGTGAAAGTCTTCATGTAGAGACTTCCCTGCATCTTCTTCCAGGTGTGCATGATGAATGCGGATCGACTTTTTGCTGCCATCTTTTAGTTGAATTTCAACGTGGCCTGCGCCGACAATCGGATGGTCTAGCTGAGTGGTTTGATAGCCTTTTGGCAGGTCTGGATAAAAGTAATTTTTGCGATCAAATACTGATCGTTTATTAATGTCTGCATCAATGGCCAGGCCAAACATAATTGCTTTGCGAAAGGCTTCTTCGTTCGGAACGGGTAGTGTCCCCGGCATTGCTAGATCAACGGCAGATGCTTGTGTGTTGGGTTCTGCGCCAAATGTGGTGCTGGAACCTGAAAATATCTTTGACTGAGTGGTGAGTTGAGCGTGTATTTCCAACCCGATTACTGTTTCCCACTGCATGGTGTAAACCTCTTTGCTCATGCTTGCTGCCTGTGTTTTAGGCTGGCAAGTAGCTAAATTTTGTTGATGAAGTCTAATACTGTTCCTGTTTCTACTTACAGGCAGTTTTTAGGTGCTTTGTTATGCCAATCTGTTGCCTGCTGGAACTGATGCGATACATTTAGTAGGCGGGCTTCATCAAAATAATTGCCAATCAACTGTAGACCTACAGGGAGGCCGTCGACCATTCCACCAGGAATAGACATGCCAGGTAAACCTGCCAAGTTGGTTGATATGGTGAAAATGTCTTCCAGGTACATTGCTGTTGGGTCATCACCTTTCGAATTAAAGCCGAAAGCAGGTGAGGGGGTTGTTGGGCCAACAATTAAATCAACGTTTTCAAAGGCATTGGTGAAATCATTTTTAATTAATCTTCTTACTTGCTGTGCCTTGCGATAGTAAGCATCATAAAAGCCTGCTGAAAGCGCATAAGCACCTACCATGATTCGGCGTTTAACCTCTTCGCCAAAGCCTTCTGTCCGGCTTCGCATGTAAAGGTCTTCCAAATCTTTAGGGTTGTCGCAACGGTGCCCGTAACGTACGCCATCAAAGCGGGATAGGTTAGCTGAACATTCTGCTGGTGCGATAATGTAATAAGCGGGTACTGAAAGCTCTGTGTGAGGCAGGCTTATTTCTTTAATGTTTGCGCCCAGTTTTTCAAGCTCATTAATCGCATTTTGTACTTGTTGCTGCATTTTAGCGTCGAGCTGGTCAGAGAAAAACTCTTTAGGAAGGCCAATGTTCAGGCCTTCTATGCTTTTGTTTAGTGTGGCTGTGTAGTCGGGTACTTCACGCTCTATGCAGGTTGAGTCGCGCTTATCGTAGCTGGCCATTACATTTAGCATCATGGCTGCGTCTTCGGCTGTACGGGCAATTGGGCCACCCTGATCCAGACTTGAGGCAAAGGCTATCATGCCATAGCGAGAGACTCTCCCGTAAGTGGGTTTAAGTCCTGTAACTCCGCAAAGAGAAGACGGCTGACGAATTGAGCCGCCTGTATCGGTTGCAGTGGCTGCAGGGGTAAGTCTGGCTGCTACTGCGGCGGCTGACCCACCAGATGACCCGCCTGGGACCAGGTTTTCACCCCATGGATTGGTTACTCTTCCATAGTAACTAGACTCGTTGGAGGAGCCCATTGCAAATTCATCCATATTGGTTTTGCCAAGGCAAACCGCACCTTGCTGCTTAAAGTTACTGGTAACCGTAGCATCATAAGGAGGGATGAAGTTATCAAGCATTTTTGAACCGCAGCTGGTTTTTACGCCTTGGGTACAAAAAATATCTTTATGTGCAAAGGGGACGCCTGTCCATGGGGTGGCATTTCCTGCGCTGATTTTTTCATCGGCGGCTTTGGCTTCTGTGAGAGCATCATCTTCGCAAACAGTTATAAAACTGTTTATCTTGGTGTCTTGCTCAGCTATGCGAGTTAAGAAATGCTGGGTTAGCTCTACGCTGGAAAACTCTCCTGCGGCTAGACCTTTAGAAAGTTCGGCTACGGTTTTATTGTGCATGGCGATTATTAGTCTTTATAGTTAAACGGAAGTGGCTCATCGATATATTTGGGGTGATACTTCTTTTTATTCGATGACTTTAGGCACAAGATATAAGCCATTTTCAGTGGCTGGCGCAATTTTCTGAAACGCTTCTCTATTATCCGTTTCAGTCACTTGGTCTGCGCGTAGTGTTTGCACTGCATCAGTCGGGTGAGCCATAGGTTCTATGTCGTCTGTATTTACGGCTTGCAACTGGTCGACCAGGCCTAAAATGTTAGACAGTTCGTTGGCGACTGTTTCCAGTTGCTCTTCATTTACTTGTAGTTTTGCCAAACGGGCAATTTTTTCTACATCTTCGCGTTGTATAGACACGGAGATCTCCTCATGTATGGAATACGATAAGCTATAAATTACGTAAAAAAATCAAAACAATCGGCTATACTAACAGGAATTTATTGGATGTGGTGCCGTTTTGATAGGGAGATATCACGATTTATTGCGAAATTGATGATTTCGTGAGGCTTTTCGTAATTCTACCTTGCTCAAAATACCTACCATTGTTAAAGTTGCCGCAGTATCCGTATAAAACACGTCAGGGCGAAATCAACGAATGTTTAAAAAAATTCGAGGTCTTTTTTCAAGTGATCTCTCAATCGATTTAGGTACCGCTAATACACTTATTTATGTGCGCGAAAGAGGGATTGTTCTTGATGAACCTTCTGTTGTGGCCATTAGAAATCACGCTGCTCAAAAAAGTGTAGCGGCTGTGGGTGCTGAAGCTAAGCGAATGCTTGGCCGTACACCTGGCAACATTACAGCCATCAGACCTCTTAAAGATGGCGTTATTGCTGACTTTGTAGTGACTGAAAAAATGTTGCAGCACTTTATTCATAAAGTGCATGAGAATAGTTTTATTACGCCAAGCCCTCGTGTGTTGATCTGTGTTCCTAGTAAATCAACACAAGTAGAGAAGAAAGCGATTAGAGAATCAGCTTTAGGTGCGGGTGCTCGGGAAGTGTACCTTATAGAGGAGCCTATGGCTGCCGCTATTGGTGCCGGATTGCCAGTAGAAGAAGCGCACGGTTCAATGGTTGTTGATATCGGCGGTGGAACCACTGAAATTGCTATCATTTCTTTGAACGGCATTGTCTATGCCGACTCTGTTCGTATTGGTGGTGACCGGTTCGACGAGGCAATTGTCGCTTATGTTCGTCGCAATTACGGCAGTTTGATTGGTGATACAACTGCAGAACGGATTAAGCATGAAATTGGTTGTGCTTATGAAGGACTGGAGCTTCGTGAAATTGATGTGCGAGGCAGAAATTTGGCTGAAGGTATTCCCAGAGGCTTCACTCTGAATAGCGAAGAAATACTTGAGGCACTGCAGGAGTCACTAGCTTCAATCGTGCAGTCAGTAAAAGGTGCGTTGGAACAGTCTCCGCCTGAGCTTGCTTCTGATATTGCTGAACGTGGAATTGTACTTACGGGTGGTGGCTCTTTATTACGCGGTTTAGATCGTTTGCTGAGTGAAGAGACGGGTCTGCCGGTTATTGTTGCTGAAGATCCTTTGACTTGTGTCGCACGGGGCGGCGGTAAAGCCCTGGAGCTTATTGATAAAAATGAATCAGGCCTGTTTCCTTTAGATTAACGTTTAGCGCGATTAGCTGAGATAACTCTATTGGTAAAGTCAAAAGCCAGGCGAAATTAGTCTGGCTTTTGCCGTTATATGATCTCTGTTGTATCTGTAAGTTGTATCTGTAAGTTGTATCTGTAAGTTGTATCTGAAAAAGGAGCGTTCAATTAAGACCATTTTTGTTCAGGGCCCGTACTTAGGTTACCGTTTGTTGTTGGTGGCCGTGCTCTCTTGCCTGCTTATTTTTATTGACCTTCGTTTTGATTATCTGGACAAAGTGCGTCATGTCATGAGTTCTGCGCTTACCCCTATTCAGTGGTTAAGCAACCTCCCGACTGGTGCTGTTAATTGGGTTGATGAGCTCACAACGTCTCGATCACAAATGAATGAAGATGTTGACGCAATGAAAGCACGCATGCTTGTTTTGGAGAGAAAAGCCCAGAAATTTGCTTTTATCATGGCTGAAAATGGTCGGCTAAGAGAGCTTTTAAATGCATCAGGTGTTGTTGATGAAAGTGTCAAAGTGGCTGAGCTTATTGGCGTAAGTCCAGATCCTTTTAGTCATAATGTATTGGTCAATAAGGGGCAATCATCAGGGGTTTTTGTTGGTCAGGCTGTCCTTGATTCCAATGGTTTGATTGGGCAGGTTGTAGAAGTTAGCGAGTTTACATGCAGGGTTTTATTAATATCTGATAACAGTCATGCGGTCCCTGTGCAGGTTAATCGCAGTGGTGTTAGAGCGATTGCCTTGGGGACGGGAACTTTTGATCAGCTTACTCTGGCTAACGTGCCTGATACCGCTGATATTGAGGTGGGAGATTTGCTCGTGAGTTCAGGTTTAGGAGGGCTTTTTCCTCCTGGATACCCGGTAGCTGAAGTCAGTTCTGTGCAGCATGATCCAAGCAAGCCTTTTGCTACAGTGACTGCAACGCCAAAAGCGCAATTAAACCGTAGTCGATTGGTTCTATTAGTCTCTAAGAAAATCAATGAGCTAGGAAATGAAGAGCTTGTTAAAGAAGGAGAGGGTTAATGGTCGCAAACAGAGCGAGTGTTTTTTTCATAACTATCTGCTTTATTACGGCATTTATCTTTAGTGTTTTAGTTCTTCCTAATGCAGTCTCTTTTTTTAGACCCGAGTGGGTTGCGATTGTTGTGATTTACTGGGTAATAAAGGCACCCTCACAAGTAGGGGTTGTTGTTGCATGGACTGCGGGTTTATTACTTGATGTTCTTGAAGGGGGGCTGCTGGGGGTTAATGCCTTATCCTTAGCGATTGTCGCTTATCTTATCTTAACAATGCACCAGCGAATTAAGTTATTCCCCTTGATACAGCAATCTTTTACCGTCTTTTTAGTGGTTGGTATACATTTAATGATAGGCCACTTTATTCTAAGTATTGTTGGGGATAGTGTTCCGGGTATTATCTATCTCATTCCCGCGATATCCAGCGCCATCTTATGGCCTTTTGCTGCTTTATTTATTGATAAACTAGCCATCAAATTAAGATAAGGTGTTTTAATCATGAGATTGGTTCTGGCTTCCGCATCCCCGCGTAGAAAAGAGTTGCTCTCTCAGATTGGAGCTCAGTTTGATGTTTGTGCTGTTAATATTGATGAAACCCCCTTAGTTGATGAGTCACCTTCAACTTACGTTTCAAGAATGGCCTCTGAGAAAGCCTTAAGTTGTTTCAAGCTCCATAAGCTAGATGATTCGCTTGTCATTCTCGGGTCTGATACCAGTGTTATTATTGATAATGAGATTTTAGGTAAGCCTGTTGACTATCTTGATTCGCAAAAGATATTGAGGCGTCTTTCGGGTAGAACTCATCAGGTTATGACAGCTGTTTGTATCCTTATTTATAGAGGGGATGAAAATGCAGAAGAGTTTGACTCATCCCCTGATATTTTTTGCAAAGTAGTTATAACTAATGTTCAATTTAAGCTAATCAGTGATGCTCAGATTGAAGCCTATTGGAAAAGTGGTGAGCCCCAAGATAAGGCCGGTTCATATGGTATTCAAGGCTTTGGTGCTGCGTTTGTTGAGCATATTCAGGGAAGTTATAGCGCTGTTGTAGGGCTACCTTTGGCTGAGGTGGCTGAGATGCTGAATATTGCTGGAGTTCCTATCTGGCAAATAGAAAAAAAATAATTGTGAGCGGTAGACTATGAGTGAAGAGATACTTATAAATGTGACGCCTGTTGAAACCCGTGTTGCATTGGTTGAAAATGGAATGCTGCAAGAGGTCTATATAGAACGTACGGGTCGTCTTGGCATTGTTGGGAATATATTCAGAGGTAAGGTCGTTCGTGTACTTCCTGGTATGGAAGCTGCCTTTATTGATATAGGTTTAGAAAAAGCAGCTTTTATACATGCATCAGATATTTTTCGACCGGATAAAAAAAATAATACAGCGAATAATTCGCAGTCTAAAACAGTCCCCGATATAAATTCTTTATTACGAGAAGGTCAGTCTTTAGTTGTGCAGGTTACGAAGGACCCTATTGGAACCAAAGGTGCTCGCTTAACCACACAGTTATCTATTCCTTCACGTTACCTCGTCTATATGCCTGGTACTGATCACGTAGGTATTTCACAGCGAATAGAAGATGAAACTGAACGTAATCGCCTTAAGAGCTTGGTAGAAAATAGTCGTGGCGAGGGTGAAGAGCAGCCAAGGGGTTACATTATCCGAACAGTAGCAGATGGCGCAGGAGAAGAAGAGCTTAAATCTGACATCAGGTTCTTAGATAAATTATGGCTTTCTGTTGAAGAAAAAATACAGACCGCCAAAGTGCCTTCTGTTATTTATCAAGATTTACCATTGTGTATCAGAACAATAAGGGATTTAGTAAGGCCTGCCACAGAAAAAATAAGAATTGATTCACGAGAGAGCTTTCAAAAAATAAAAACATTTTCAGAAGAGTTTCTTATTGATGTCACTGATCGTCTGGAATCGTATCCGGGCGAACGACCTGTTTTTGATTTATACGGTGTTGAAGACGAAATTCAAAAAGCATTAGGACGAAAGGTTCAGCTTAAGTCGGGTGGTTATTTAATTATCGATCAAACCGAAGCTATGACTACTATTGATGTGAATACCGGTGGCTTTGTTGGTCATCGAAACTTGGAAGAAACGATTTTCAAGACTAATCTGGAAGCCGCAAGAGCGATAAGTCGGCAACTAAGGCTTAGAAACCTTGGTGGCATTATTATTCTTGATTTTATTGATATGGAAGACCCAGAGCATCAGCGCTCGGTGCTTCGAATGCTGGAGAAAATGTTAGAGCGAGATCATGCAAAAACCAAAATAAGCTGTGTGTCAGAACTTGGTTTGGTCGAAATGACTCGTAAGCGCACCACTGAGAGTCTTGGGCAGGCGTTGTGTGAGCCATGCCCTGTTTGTGAGGGGAGTGGGTTTGTTAAAACAGCAGAAACGGTGTGCTATGAAATATTGAGAGAGATTCTACGTATCAATAGGGCTTATGATGCAACAGGCTATCTTGTTATGGCGTCACAAGGGGTTATAGATCGACTGTTGGATGAAGAGTCTGATAACGTGGCAGACTTGGAAACATTTATTGATAAGGGGATTAAATTTCAAGTTGAGGTTATGTATAGCCA
>Ga0209707_1000926_pt1 | contig 17133 bp, 12 predicted proteins | sample EN4Hudsemesocosm_FD_184630 | JGI IMG/M metagenome (GOLD analysis project Ga0209707, IMG submission 184630) | Methane-oxidizing microbial communities from mesocosms in the Hudson Canyon - EN4B Hudson Canyon (SPAdes) (version 2) | ecosystem: Environmental > Aquatic > Marine > Cold seeps | place... | reverse complement strand
AAATCGGGATTCATGACCCCACTATAATCTGGAACTGAGCTTATCCGCTAGGTCATGCCATGTCAAGCACAGGCAATTGCAAGCCTATGCTCCCTATTCCGCATTATTGATACCCTAAAATCAAATAGCTAGGGTTTGGTAGGGGGAATCTACTTGATAATAGCCCATAAAAAAGCCCTTTTACCTAAGCAGGTAAAAGGGCTTTTAAGTCTGCCTAAAGTTTAAAACTTAGACTTTATGATAAACCTCAGCACCTTCATCTAAGAACTGCTGGGACTTCTCATCCATACCTTTTTGTAGTGCCTCTTCCTCATTAAAGCCTTTTTCTTTGGCATATTCACGTACGTCTTGTGAAATTTTCATTGAGCAAAAATGTGGTCCACACATAGAGCAAAAATGCGCGATTTTTGCTGAATCTTTAGGTAAAGTTTCATCATGAAATGAACGTGCTTTTTCTGGATCTAATGCGATATTAAACTGATCTTCCCAACGGAATTCAAATCGCGCTTTAGACATGGCATTATCACGCGCTTGTGCGCCTGGATGACCTTTAGCTAAATCAGCAGCATGAGCGGCGATCTTGTAAGTCACAATCCCTTCGCGTACATCTTCTTTATTCGGTAACCCCAAATGTTCTTTTTGTGTCACATAACACAACATCGCACAACCGTACCAACCGATATTCGCCGCACCAATGACTGAAGTAATATGGTCGTAACCTGGAGCAATATCTGTGGTTAGCGGCCCTAAGGTGTAGAAAGGTGCTTCATCACAATCTTCCAATTGCTTAGTCATATTTTCTTCAATCATGTGTAAAGGCACGTGTCCTGGGCCTTCAATCATGGTTTGAATATCATGCTTCCATGCGACTTTAGTCAGTTCACCCAAAGTTTCTAACTCGGCAAATTGCGCTTCATCATTGGCATCGTAAATTGACCCTGGACGTAGGCCATCACCTAATGAAAAAGAAACATCATAAGCTTTCATGATTTCACAGATGTCTTCAAAATGCGTGTATAAGAAACTTTCTGTATGATGCGCTAAACACCATTTTGCCATAATAGAACCACCACGCGACACAATACCCGTCATACGTTTTGCAGTCATAGGCACGTGCGCTAAACGTACACCCGCATGAATGGTAAAGTAATCTACGCCCTGCTCGGCTTGTTCGATAAGCGTATCGCGGAAAATTTCCCAAGTAAGGTCTTCTGCTTTACCATCTACTTTTTCTAGTGCTTGGTAAATGGGGACCGTACCGATTGGCACTGGCGAATTACGCAAAATCCATTCGCGTGTTTCATGGATGTTTTTACCGGTTGATAAATCCATTATCGTGTCACCACCCCAACGAATACCCCACAGCATTTTTTCTACTTCTTCATCAATAGATGAAGTCACTGCTGAGTTACCTAAGTTACCGTTAATTTTCACTAAGAAGTTACGCCCAATAATCATTGGCTCAACTTCTGGGTGATTAATGTTCATTGGGATAATCGCACGGCCACGTGCCACTTCATCTCTTACAAATTCAGGTGTGATCTCTTCTTGGATTGATGCGCCAAATGATTTGCCTTTATGCTGCCCTTTATATAGCTGCTGCATTTCATGCATATTCTGGTTTTCACGAATAGCAATGTATTCCATTTCCGGTGTAACAATACCTTGGCGTGCATAATGCATTTGCGAGACATTTTTACCGGCTTTAGCACGACGCGGCTTACGAATATGGTCGAAACGCATTTCTTCTGTTTCAGGATCATTAAGACGTTCTTTGCCAAAATCAGACGTAGGGCCTGCTAATTCTTCAGTATCATCACGCTCTGCAATCCACGTATCACGAATTCCAGACAAACCTTTTTGTAAATCTACTTTTACATTTGGATCAGTATAAACACCAGACGTATCATAGACATACAGCGGACCATTGGTTTCTACACCAAAATGCACAGGGGTATCCGATAAAGCGATTTTACGCATCGGAACTTGAATATCAGGGCGACTGCCTTCTATATAAATTTTCTCTGAAGCGGGGTAAGAGTCAATTTTGACATCTTCTGTAGAGGCTGCGCTCATGGTATTCTCCAATTTAATCAATCGAAGGCGCAGGATTTGGCTTTAGAGAAATAGGGACTATTTCTGCGGGCTTTCCTACGCCAGTATTAGCTGGTCAGGTTCAAAGGGTTTTATCTCAGCGCTCTTTAAAGTAACTTAAAGAGGCACCCCTAGCCTTTCATGTAAACAAAGTAACTGGTTAAAATAATGGATATCCGAAGTGATTGCAATAGTTTTATTTATTGTTTTCCTCTTAACTGAATATAATTACGATAACTAACCAATAATATTGTAAGTATTCAGAGCCCCCTAGTTTATATTCTTAAGCTGCTAGTCAGGTAGCTCCCTCTCCTGCTGGAGAGGGCTGGGGTGAGGAGAATAAAATTAAGACTTTTCTTATTTCCCCCTCATCCAACCTTCTCCCGCTGGAGAGGCTTTCGCCGAGAGATAAAGTGAGGCCCTCTGAATACTTACAATAATATTAACCTCCGCTACTCATTGATTTTTTTTAAGACCTAGATAAATACTCAAAGAACTAACAGCCCCATAACGATTTCATACTGAAATTGACATTTTAAAGCAAAGCATTATAAGCTTAGCCACGCTTCAACTTACCTTATCAAAAGCATTATCATGGACACTATAGATCGGGCAATTATCAATACCTTACAAAATGGCTTTCCTATCTGCCCTTCCCCTTACAAAAAAGTTGCGCAATCATTAGGCCTTACTGAACAAGACTTAATTGAGCGCATACAAGTTTTATTGGATAACGGCACTCTCTCTCGTTTTGGCCCTATGTATCACGCCGAACAAATGGGGGGAGCACTAACACTCGCCGCACTTAAAGTGCCCAAAGATAATTTTGATAATATTGCAGAAATCATTAATGCCTTTCCTGAGGTTGCACATAATTATGCACGCGAACACGCGCTTAATATGTGGTTTGTTTTAGCCACTGAAACCCCCGAGAAAATCCAACAAGTCATTAATGATATAGAAACTCAAACAAAGCTCAAAGTTTATAACATGCCTAAAGAACATGAGTACTTTGTTGGCTTAAAACTGGAAGCATGATGGATTCTATTGATCGAGCGATTATTAGTGCAAGCCAAGCTGGGTTGCCTCTTACACCTGAACCCTACCAAACACTTGCTAACCAAATAGGCATTGATACCAATGATTTAATGCAGCGCCTTACCCAGATGCAAGAACAAGGTATTATTCGCCGCATTGGTGCCGTGCCCAACCACTACAAATTGGGTTATACCTTTAATGGCATGACGGTATGGGATATTGATGACAGCTCTATTAATGCACTTGGAGAACAAGTAGGTGCGCTGAGCTTTGTTAGTCATTGCTATCATCGCCCACGTCATTTACCGGATTGGCCTTACAATTTATTTGCGATGGTTCATGCAAAAACACAAGCAGCCGCTGACCTACAAATCAAACAAATTGCGTTATTACTAGGTGATCATTGCCGTGCTCACGAAGTGCTCTATAGCTCGCGTATCTTAAAAAAAACAGGCTTAAGGATAAAAAACAATGTTCCGTCTTAGTCAATTTATGCGTGAGGTGCTTAACCCTACGCCTGTTAAAGCCACACGAAAACCCGTTGCTCCTGTCGTTATCTGGAATTTAATTCGTCGTTGCAACCTGACCTGTAAACACTGCTATACCACTTCGGCAAATATCGACTTTCCTAATGAGCTCAGCACTGAAGCAATTTATAAGGTCATGGATGATTTAAAAGCCTTTAAAGTACCTGTATTGATTTTATCGGGTGGTGAGCCTTTGTTACACCCTGATATTTTCAAGATTTCACAACGCGCTAGGGATATGGAGTTTTATGTCGCACTTTCCAGTAATGGCACTTTAATTACCGAACAAAACATCCAACAAATTGCTGATATTAATTATCAGTATGTGGGCGTCAGCTTAGATGGTATTGGCAATACTCATGATGAATTCCGGCAACAAAAAGGCTCATTTGACGCGTCAATGCACGGCATACATTTATGTCAGCAACAAGGTATTAAAGCGGGCATTCGTTATACATTGACCCAAGATAACCAGCAAGACTTTCCGGCTATGTTGCAGCTGATGGATGATCATGATTTGGATAAATTTTATCTATCGCACCTTAATTATGGCGGACGGGGTAATAAGAACAGAAAAGCGGATACATTTTTTGCTATGACTCGTGAACTGATGGATACACTTTTTAATCAATGTTTAAAATGGGAACAACAAGGTTTACACAGGGAAATTGTGACGGGCAATAATGATGCTGATGCCGTTTATTTTCTTCATTGGGTTAAGCGCCACTACCCTAATCAAGCAGCCCATATTCAAACTAAACTCGAACAATGGGGTGGTAATGCATCCGGTGTTAATGTCGCTAACATTGATAATTTAGGCAACGTCCACCCCGATACTTTTTGGTGGCATTATAATTTAGGTAATGTCCAGGAACGCCCTTTTTCAGAAATCTGGCAAGATACTTCAGATCCTTTAATGGCTGGCATGAAGCAATCCCCGCGCCCATTAAAAGGACGTTGCGCAACGTGTACTTATCAAGCGATTTGTAATGGCAATACAAGAGTGAGGGCACAGCAAGTTTATGGCGATGCTTGGGCTGAAGACCCAGGGTGTTATTTGAATGATGAAGAAATTACGCTTTAGCTTCATTGAGAGGTAGTTACACAAAGTAAATTACACTCTCTTAATTTTATTATTTCAATCGCTCATTGAGCCTTACTCTTTAACCCAGAGGCTTTTAGTTTCTGTGCATCTTTTCATGCTTGATTTATATAAATTAACTACCAAACCACCAATCAAGCACTGCAGAGCAATTAGCTATATTTGCGTAAGTATTCAGAGACCCTCACTTTATCTCTCGGCAAAAGCCTTCTCCAGCGGGAGAAGGTTGGATGAGGGGAAATAAGAAAAGTCTTAATTTTATTCTCCTCACCCCAGCCCTCTCCAGCAGGAGAGGGAGCTACCTGGCTAGCAGCTTGAGAATATAAACTAGGGGGCTCTGAATACTTACACATTTGCAGAAAGTCCCTCTTCTATAGACCCCCTCATATTTGGGACGGATAATAAATACAAAGTTTCAGAAATAGCGTTACTTCTTGCTCTTGTTGTTACAATCAGCTCATGCGCACCAGTCGCTTCATCAATATACTTATAAAGCTTAGTACTAGCCTTTGTCACATTTACAATATTCATACCTCCTCCCTACTTAAAGCACTCATTATCACGCACGCCATATGAACCACTCATATACTAGCTAGCTAGATACTTATCACCTGAACTCGGCGAGTAATTCCACAAAGCAATGTATAAGGAATTGTTCCTGAGTAAGAGGCAATCTCCTCTACAGACAAGCCCTCCCCCCAAAGCGTGACTTTATCTCCAATTTTTGTTTTAGGGCAAGTACTTAAATCGATAGTCAACATATCCATTGAAACTCGACCTGCTAATGGCACACGCGTGTTAGCAATCAAAACAGGCGTGCCATTTTTTGCATAGCGCGGATAACCATCTCCATAACCAATAGAAACAACGCCTATAAGCATCTCTTTTTCTGCTACCCAGCCAGAGCCATAGCCAACCGCCTCACCTTTTGTCACTTGCTTGAGGGCAATAATACGTGAGTACAAACTCATTACTGGCTTTAAATCCAAGCTCTTTGCGGTTCCATGCAGCAAGGGAGAGACGCCATATAACATTAGCCCCGGCCTCACCCAATCTGTTCTCGCTTCTGGCCAAGCCACAATTGCTGCAGAATTAGCGCAGCTTTTATCGCCACCATACCCTTTAGTCAGCTGTTCAAATAACGCTAACTGCTGTGCCGTTTTATTATCTTGTATATCATCTGCATTTGAAAAATGCGTCATAAAGCTAATTGAAGGATTTACTGAAGCACACTGCTGCAATCTGAGTAAAAGTTTGGAAAACTGCTTAGGCAGCACACCTAAGCGATTCATCCCTGTATCAACTTTAAAAAAAACACTTAATTGGCTATCTAAACTAGCCGCTTCTAATATTTGAATTTGCTGTTCAGAGTGAACCACTGCATCGAGCTGATACTGCAGAAATACATCAAGCTCTTCCGCCTGAGTAAAGCCTTGTAAAACTAAAATACGCCCTGTGATGTTAGCTGCTCTTAAACGAACAGCCTCATCTATACGGGCGACTGCGAGGGCATCCACATTTGAAGATAAATGCTGTGCAATAGTCACCATGCCGTGCCCATAAGCATTTGCCTTAATCACCGCCATAACTTTTGATTCGGGTGCATATTCACGCACTCTATCTACGTTATGACGGAGTGCCTGCATATTTAATTTAACATGTGCAGCGGCTTGGATCATTCATAATCTCCACCCGAATAAGCATCATGCGCACAGTTTTCAAAACGCGTATATTTACCCAAGAACGTCAGCCTTACCGTACCAATAGGACCATTACGTTGCTTACCAATAATCAACTCAGCAAGCCCTTTATCTGGACTATCTTCGTTATAAACTTCATCACGATAAACAAACATAATGACATCAGCATCCTGCTCGATACTTCCTGATTCACGTAAATCTGACATAACAGGCCGCTTATTTGGGCGTTGCTCTAAATTTCGATTCAACTGAGATAAAGCCATTACCGGAACATTAAGCTCCTTTGCCATGGTCTTTAATCCCCGTGAAATATCTGAAATTTGCGCCACTCGACTCTCACCACTGGCGGGTGACTGCATTAACTGCAAGTAATCTAAAACAATTAAACCTAACTGGCCATTATCACGTGTTAATCGCCTTGCTCGTGCACGTACTTCGTTAGGCGTTAACCCTGGTGAATCATCAATAAACAATTTAGTTTCCGCCAATAAGTTAATTGCCGATGTTAGCCTTGGCCATTCATCATCATCTAACTTACCTGTCCTAACTTTATTTTGATCAATCCGCCCCAATGAAGACATCATTCTCATTGCCAACGAATCCCCTGGCATCTCCATACTAAATACTGCAACCGGCTTACCACTCGTAATAGCTACATTTTCGGCCATATTCATAGCAATGGTCGTTTTCCCCATTGAAGGACGGCCCGCAACAATAACTAAATCACCTGGCTGTAACCCAGAAGTCATTTCATCTAAATCAGTAAATCCTGTACTTTCTCCAGTAATATTGCCTTCTTGTTCAAATAAGGTTTCAATTTTTTCAACCGCAGTTCCTAATAATTCCTTAATCGGTGTAAAACCAGCCTGCCCTTTTTGGCGTTGCTCAGCAATTTCAAAAACGCTTTTTTCTGCCTTTTCTAATAAATCACTCGTCGATAAGGCTTCTGGATTAAAGCCCGATTCTGAAATATCACTACCAATATGAATCAACTGACGTAATACCGAACGATCGCGCACAATATTGGCATAAGCAACAATATTAGCAGCACTCGGAGTTTCTTTAGCGAGCACACTTAAATAAGCTAAGCCCCCAGCATCATCAAGCTCATTTAATTTTTTTAGCACCTCTGAAATAGTGACCACATCAAAAGGAACTTGTTTGTCTGCCAAGTCTTGAATAGCCGCAAAAATCATACGATGATCTTTACGATAAAAATCAACGGGCGCAACTTTATCAGCAACCGTATCCCAGCGCTCATTATCCAGCATCAATCCACCCAATACGGATTGCTCAGCTTGAATAGAGTGCGGAGGCACTTTCAATGATTCCATTGTTCTATCTCGCCCCATAAAATCAGCTTCTGCCATTTACCTATTCACCTTATTTAAAAACAAAAAAATTTACTATTACTAGTTCTAGTTATTATCCCAAAGCTGTTGCCTTAAGAATAAACGCCTTCTCCAGAGAGAGAAGGCTGAGATGAGGGGATTTAGTGCCTGATATTTATTCTCCTCACACCCAACCCTCTCCAACAAGAGAGGGCTTAAGTCAACAGCTACACCCCTTATCAAGCATAGGTATCTACACAAGTCTTAAAGCCTTCTCCAGAGGGAGAAGCTTGGATGAGGGAAAATAGATAAGTGCCTGATTTTACTCTCCTCACCCCTGCCCTCTCCATCAGGAGAGGGAGTCATTGAGTGCTATAACTCATTGTATTTTAATTGTAAAAAGTTGTGTAGATAGCTATGCTTATCAAGAAAAAAATGGAAAACTATACAGGTACCTATGTTTACAGAGGGACATCCATTAGACGGCCCAACCTAAGCTAATTATATTTCAGTTAAACGCGCCACAAAAACTCATCATTAATAAATGGCCTCTCATTTACTGGTTTCCACCCTCAAGGTCAAGATCTTCATCAGTCAAAACGACCTTACAACGCTGACCAGCATAAATTTTATTGCCTGGGTTAGCGAGAGTTAAGCGTACACCAAATGTACCACTTGCCGCATCAATAACCTGATCAATAATACTGACTGTTCCTAAATAACTATTTTTTACAGGTATATCGACAATGACTTTAGATTGCTTTCCTATTTCAACACTTCCAATCAACTGCTCTGGAACAATGACTTCTATATTTAATGGGTCAATTTGAGCTATTTTCATGATCGGTTGCTCTTCAATAAACTCTCCTTTAGACTTCATTACCTCAACCACAACACCATCAACCATACTATGTATGGAGCGAAGCTTTAGCACTTCTTCTGTACGCCGCAACTCCAGAACAGCTAAATATTTCAATTTTTGTGCTTTTTTGAGTTCAATTTTAGCGACAATACTTGCTGTTTTAGCATCATCATAATCTCTCCTTGATGCTAATTTCTTATGGTGCAACTCTGCAACCTGAGCTAATACACTATCTTTGAATTTCCATTCAGCTTTCCGTGACTGAATATCTACGTCCATTTTCGCTCTATCTCTAGCTAACTGTACACTTGCTTTTTCTACCCCTGACATTAGCTTAGCTATAAGCTGGCCTTTTTTAACAAAATCTCCCCGGTCAACATAGATTGTTTCCAGTACACCTCGCACTTGACTACTAACCTCTATAAGCTTTGATGGCTCTATCACACAATCTAAAGCCTCATTTTCAGCTAAAGCCATATTAGAGCTCATCAATGCAATGCCAAACATTATTCTTACTAGCTTACCCACGTTCATTTCCTACTCCGATTTTCCAGAAAATGCTAACACATCTTGTAAATTTTCATCCATTTTTAATAAACTTTCACGTATCTTTGCATTATGTCTCTCAGCTCTACTTTGTGCTAAGTAAAATGTCAGTGTAGCAAGTGTTTGAAATCCAGAGGCGCTTATTTTTTTTGCTAAGGTGTATATTATAAGTGGCATATAATTAATAGCGATTTCATCATCAAATGATAAAAACATCTCATAACTGCCATTATTTCCCTGACGACCACAACGTCCAAATAACTGTCTATCTATTCGACGAGATTCATGACATTCACTCACAATAACATGCAGCCCTCCGGCCTCATTAACACCGGGCGCTAAAAGAATATCTGTCCCTCTGCCCGCCATATTTGTCGCGACTGTAATGCTCCCCTTAGCGCCTGCCATTTCAATAATGCCAGCTTCACCTGCATCTTGGCGAGCATTTAATATTTGATGGTTTAATTTTTTCTTTACCAACAACGCCCCTAAATGCTCGGAGGCCTCAACTGATCGAGTACCCACCAAAATAGGCCGCCCTTCTTTATGTATGCGCTCAATTTGCTCGATAATAGCACCCCATTTTTTTTCAGCTGTCGAAAAATACTGCGTTGGCATTTTTTTTCGTTTACCAGGCTTATTGGTAGGCACTTTAATAACGGGCTGCTGATAAACTGTAAATAATTCTTTGGCTACTTCTTGAGCGGTTCCTGTCATACCAGCAAGGTGTAAATAGCGCTGAAAAAAAGCTTGGTAACTAATTCGGCAAAGTGTTTCTCTTTGCCCACTTATTTCACAGCCTTCTTTAGTCTCAATTAACTGATGAAGGCCTCGCTCCCACGAGCGGTCAGGCATTACCCTTCCTGTAAATTCATCAATAATTAATATTTTTCCATCCTTAACTAGATAGTTAATATCCTTCACAAATAAATGTAAGGCAGACAAAGCTTGTACAACCAACTCACGACTATGTCGTGCAGCAGACCACACGCCAGATAAGGATTGAGTACTTTGCGTAACAGACTCAATCCCAGGATCTGTCAAAGCTATGTAATGATTTTTACGGTCTAATATGTAGTCTGTTTTCTCTTTTAATCGTTCAGCAATATTTAAAGCTTGCTGGTACATATAGAGCTGATCTAATGAATTATTTTCTCGAGATAAAATTAACGGAGTTCTTGATTCATCAATCAAAACACTATCAACTTCATCTACAATCGCAAAACATAGACCTCTTAAATGTAACTGTGCCAACTTAGCCGTTTTATTTGCATAAAGCCGTTCTAACTGCAAATGAAAAGAACTGGAATTTCTACCTAAGACTAACTTGTCTTTCAAGTAATCAAAGGTAAGCTGTTTATTACTACAATAGGTAATATTACATGCATACGCTGCTTGACGATCCGGTAAATCCATATCCTCAAGAATAACGCCAACGCTTAATCCAAATGCATTATAAACTGGCTCCATTAGTTTAGCATCCCGCTCGACTAGGTAGTCATTAACAGTGACAACATGCACAGGAATACCTGCAATGGCGGCGGAACATGCAGCTAGGGTTGCAACTAAAGTTTTGCCTTCCCCTGTTTCCATTTCTGCAATCATACCCTTAATAAGTATCCAGCCTCCTTTCAACTGCACATCATAATGTCGCATACCTAATTTACGCCCAGCAACCTCCTTAATTAAGGCGAATGCTTTCATTACTACAGCATCTTGAAGCCCATGTAACATTAAATCTGATTTTATACTTTGAATTTCTTGCTCTAATGCTTGCTCTTCTAGCGAGGAAAACTCATCAGCATACTCATTTATCACTCTAACAACTGAGTTAAGTGACCGATCGTTATACTGAGTTGTCTCCGAAAAAAAATTAGCCACTTTTGCTAACAATTGATCAAGATAGTTTTTTTTATGTACGACCTTTTCTGGGTACAACCCTTCCACAATACCAGGCCTAAAAGTAGAGCGCAATGTAACCATTTCTTACCTTCCTTTTGGCTCAGACACTAAATTGCCTTAAAAATAGCTGTCTAGCTAAACGAAACCATTGCCATGCTAATGGCTCTGTTCCAAAATCAAAGCGAACATATACACGCTCCCCCAAATTCCTAGCATTAGCGACTTCAGGAAGACTTAGCTCAATCTGAAAAACAGATTCAAATGCTTGATCTATATCACCCGATGAAGGATCCACGGGAATGAGACCACCTCCCATATACCCTAAAGCAGGGCTAGGTAATTGATTAGACGCAGCCGGCACTGCACTAATAATATTAACTGTATAATATTTTTTTATATTACTTGCTAATCGTACTTGCACCCCTTGAGTTAACTCTCTGACGAGACCTATATCATCTTGCGTGACAACAGTACGAATAGTCGTCACTGGAAAGTCAACAATATAAGCAGCTAAGTCACCTTTACTTAAAAAACTTCCCATTAAATCACTTGCATTAGGCACCACAAATACGCCATTAGAAGTACTACGTACAGTCAATTCATCAATATATTTATTAACTTGCTTTAGTTCCATATCAATAACGTTAATCTGATCCTTAAGGATTTGCGCATCTACTCTATCCTCCATCCATACAGATTTATATTGCGCCTGCAATTCTTCTTTTTTGTAATGTAATATTTGTTGCTCAACCAACAATAACGGATCACTCATTTCAAATAACACATCACCTTTTTTTACCTCTGAGTAAGGTTTCACATTGACATTCATGATGACCCCTTCTGTTTGAGCTCGTACCTTTGCTTTTTCCGGCAACCAAACAACCCCTTCGGCATAGCTGCTTAATGAGACAGGAAAAAAGAACAAGAAACATAATAATGCGCCTAGTAAACCAAAGCTACTACTAATGGCTCGCAAACGGTGACGCTGTATGGCTGGGCTCGTAAACAGGAATCGAATCTGTTTAGTTAACGGTAACACCAGCATCAAAAAGATAGACCAACAGGCAAAAATGATACCAATAAAAAAGAACTTGCCTGCAACAAATAAAATGATAGTAAAACTAATAATCATTCTATAAAAAAATGATCCGAGCCCATAACCTACAAACCAAAGGCTTTCGCTAATAGATGAAGCGGGAGAGTTAAGCTCTACAGAAAAAAGGTAACGCTGAAACAAATAACCAATATAGTTATTTGCACGACTTGAAAGATTAGGTATTTCAATCAAGTCTGAAAAAATATAATAGCCATCAAAACGCAACAGAGGGTTTGCATTGAAAAAAAGCGTAGAAACCCCGCCTATCAACATAACATTGTATGCAATAGCTCTGACTAAGCCCTGTTCTACGTTTAGCCAAACAAACAGGGCAAGAGCCGCTAAAAACAACTCAACGCCCATACCTGCCGCAGCTACGATGACTCTTTTTTTTCTTTCTCGAAAAGCCCATGAACTCGATGCATCAACATAGGGAATCGGCATAAAAACCAAAAACATGACGCCCATTTCATGTACCTCCCCTCCCCATACTTTCGCAGAAAAAGCATGCCCTAGCTCATGTAAAAATTTAACCAGTGGGTAAATGAAAAACAATAACAGCAGATTGCTAGGGGCCATGACACGATCAGCAACACTTTTAGAAAGCTCTGGCCAATTAGATGCGGCCAATACGACCGCCATACTCATCACCACCATCCATATCAGTTTCCCTACCCAACCCGCAAAAGGAAGAATTAGAAACAACCACTTATCAAGAAAATTATCGGGGTCCCACAAAGGAATTTTTATCGATAGTGGGCTAGAAATTTTTTGCTTCCACTTGCCCTTTTGTTTTTTCTCAAACCGACGTAGTACCTCTAAAGTATCAGGGGATACATCACATAACAATAAATCACTACTATGTAATTGCCCTAACAACTTGACCATCTCATCTTGAGTCGGTGCATCATCACCTAAATGCTCAAGTGCTAACTCCCAAATTTCCTGAAACTGCCGCTCACCATCAATTAATGATAGAACATAGTACACCTCAGGAGAAAATCGGTGATTTTGATTATTCGTCCTATCTTGTAAAAGATACCATAGCTGGCCACGATAATGCTGCCTTGATATCTGCGCATGACTTTTTAACCTAGGCTTCAAATTAGCTATACGATACCAAGATGAACTAAACATCGATTCTGCCATATTCCCTTCCTATTTATAAGCCTTGCGGCCACCAAGTCCATAAAGCTAGACGCAACCAATTAACTAGAGGACGACTCCAAATCCATAATAAGTTCCTCTCCTCAATTAAAATCTTACCTACACCTTTCATTCCTGGCCTTAAGGAATCAATTTGTTGATCAAGTTTTGCCTCTACTCGAAAATAATTCCGGCCCTCTTTCACTTCAGAAACGGGCGTAATATTAGCTACATTAAAAGTAACAACTCTATCACTCTGCCCAGTTAAAACAAGCTCTCCCTGAAGTCCTATTTTAATCACAGATATATCTCGCTCATCAACTTCTAAAATCAATCGATAAGCCTTTAACGGGGCAAGTTCAAATAAAACTTCACCGCGCTGTGAGGGCGAGCCTAATGATTGACTTAAATCTCCTGAAACAATAATCCCATCAAAAGGCGCTTTAACTCTTATTCTTGATAGCTGTGAATCTACCATCGCAAGCTGAGCCTCTGCTTGCCGAATCTGGGCTTTTAATATACTTATTTTACTTCGCTCCGCTTTACCTAAAGCATCGCGGTACTCTTTTAAATACTGTTCTTTTTGACTCGACCATTTAGCTCTTTCTAAGGTCAAGTCATTATCATCTAGTGTGACTAATGGCATACCTTTCTTAACTATATCACCTGCACGTACATACGCATCCCTGATATAACCGTCAAAAGGTGTAACAATAACTCGCTGTATAGACCCTTCTAAATAAGCATCTGCAGCAATACGAAAATCACCGACTGCAAAAACAAAAAATAAAGAAAGCATAACAAATAATGAACTGATTAATTTAAAGGTCGCATGAGCAGGACCAATCAGATTCATAGTTACCTTTTTTAACGACAGCCCAATCTTAGTTATTAACCATAAATCTTCTTTTCGTTTTGCTTCTAAAATCGGGCCCATTAAAGAAGCCATTGTTTCACATAACTCTACCGTATTACTTGTAAAAGCATTCTCTGACGATCGCTCCAATGTTAATGCGCCAAATAGCTTACCATTTTGGCTTAATGGAATAGTACAAATATCACGAACCTCCTGTTCTTTTGATAATTTCTCATGACATTTCAAAACCCTGACCTCGCCCCCTTCAGTTGCAGGGTAAACCAGAGATACTTGTTGGTCTAAGGACTCATCCATAGCCGCCCCAAGGCCTTGTACTAGTTTAGATTTTTTAGCAAAATCAGCACTATGAGATAAAGCCTCTACCTGTATGTACTTACCTTTTAAAAAGCCAATACTGACTCTTTCGCACTGCAATAGGATAGCAAGCTCAGTCACTACACTTGTTGCTGCCGCATGAAATTTCTCATGCTGTAAACTGGTTGCTATTAGCTCCAACACAGTGACCAATTGTTGATTTTCAGGTGTGTACTTTTTCCCTTCAATACGGCGAATAATTAATTCAACCCATGCCGCGCCCCATTGCAACTGACGCATAACCGCCCGCATTAATGATTCTTCACGCACCGCCGTCTCAATAGCGACCACTCCACAGATTTTTTCGTCCAACATCAAGGGAAAACCTATATAGCAAACTCGAAGACCTAATTCTTTATTATATTGACCTTCATCACGTAAGACCCCGCGTTGTTCTTGCATGGCCATCTCAGCTACTTCAGTTAAGCCTATATTGCCTTTCTTTCCTTCAGGCCAATATGCAACAGGCGCATAAGCCCCACTTCCTGGGTCACCTAAGACAACAACCCCACGAGTCACACCGCTAACCATTGCAGATTGAATGTGTAACCAAAATCGAGCAGCATCTTCCAACTTTTCTGCATCAATAAATGATTTCCATATTTTGTGATAGTCGGACTGAAATACTGAACTTGCTTCTAAAAAGCTAGTTCCTATAAACAGGCCTTCACTCTCTTCAGCATTACTCCATCGAATTTTAGCAGGCTGACTGACAAGCCCATAAGCTGTGTTATACGTCATCGTAATAACCGCCCCTTGCTGCAAATACTCTTCACTTGCTTTAGGGGCTTTCACCTTCAGTCCATCTTCTGACTTATCCTCTATTGTTCCAATAACTTCATGATCTTCACTATGAATAATAACCGTTGTTCCTATTTCAACAGGAACTCTGCTTCCAGCACGACTTTCATCCTTAATATCGGATTTAAAATTATCCATATAAATTTATTTTTAGAGTTAATTATGCTTTCAGTAACCTAAGATTTAGCTTATCGAAAGTGATTTTGAATTGGAGGGGGGAATGGTATTTGTGCAAGGGCATTCAGCTGAATGCTTACCTACCCTTGAACATGACATTAATTTTAGCTTACAAATAAAAACCTAATGTACACTTCCTGTTACTTCGTCAGCTTTTTGCTTTGCTGGCTCGACTTCTTCTGTCTTTGCTTCTTCTCCAGAAAATTTCGCCAACATCAGATTGAAGTTTCTCATGGACTGTAAATGCAAATAAATCAACTCTAACTCATCTGTTTTTGCTAACTCACCTAACTGCTCATTAGATAAACCTTTCAATTTTTCACGACTAACTGCTTGAAAACCACCTAAATTCATTTTCTGTCCAGAAGGCAAAGTAATTTGCGCTTGCATAGGTTCTAATAAATCTAATTCTTTTAATTTTTTACAAAATAACTGAGTACGGTTAAACTGGCCTTGGTACTCGCTTGAAAAATTTAATACACTTTTTAAATACTGAGTTTGTTCGCCTTCAGCATCAAACAAACGCTCCCCTTTTCCTTCTTGATTACAGCCTGAAAACTCTTCATCGATACATAAGGTAAATTGTTTTGCATCTTGGCTTCCTGAAAAAACGAAAGGGTATCGACGTAAAAAAGCAGGGATATATTTGCTATTCCATTTACCATCATCAGATACATATAGGTTTTCTTGATCACGAATCCCTAAAATGACTGCTGGCATAACCGCTTCATCATTACCGGCAAAAATAATACTATATTCTGCTGCTGCACTTGGGAATTCAACTGCTGTTAGCGGGACTGAATTAATGTTTTTTGCAAAATCAAAATTATTACCTGCTTTAACTGACCAATCAGCATGTTTGTTTTTATTAATTGGTGCTGCACGTTCGTATATAAGTAACTGCGTAGTCATTATTCCCTCTCATCTTATTTAAAAGTGGTTTACATTAAAGTGACACAAAAATAAATTTCATGTTTTGAAAACTAGGCATTACCTATCTATTAATCTAACGCCTTACAACATGTTAAATAATTATAGCGTCGAGCACTAAGAGCACAAGAATATATTGGAAAAAATAATTCCCATAATTACTCATGGGAATTTTATTCTAAGCCCTGATTGGGTACTATATACTCCAATCAATTTTAGCGCTTGCTTTTTTGGAAGCTTTACCGTCCTCTACCTTCTCCTCACTGGCAGGTATAAATGACTCACCCTCATCATTCAACTCTTCTTCTAGCAGTACATATCTAGGAACTGTTCTCTCTTTACTCTCTTTTTTAGAGTCAGAAAATATCAAGAAATCATCCTTTTTCTCATCATCTACACTTAATGAATGAGGGCCAAAGCTTCCAATAGAGTCATTAAAAACGCTATATCTAGATAATTTTGCTTTTAGTTTCTGAGATAGGCTCTTGTTTTTATTGACTGGTACTTGACTATCAATAGCACCACTAACATCCTCAAGAGTTGCTAATTGTTCAGCCGAACTTACTGCTGGCATAATTCTTACACCAACATCAAGCGTGTCACCCATCAACTCAATAGAATCATGAGTAAATCCAAGAACATGCCCCATT
>Ga0209707_1000920_pt1 | contig 17197 bp, 12 predicted proteins | sample EN4Hudsemesocosm_FD_184630 | JGI IMG/M metagenome (GOLD analysis project Ga0209707, IMG submission 184630) | Methane-oxidizing microbial communities from mesocosms in the Hudson Canyon - EN4B Hudson Canyon (SPAdes) (version 2) | ecosystem: Environmental > Aquatic > Marine > Cold seeps | place... | reverse complement strand
ATTTGGACTACTTTTAATAAATATAAGGAACTACAAACATTACGTGCTAAGGAGCTACTTGAAAATTATTCATAGCCTTTAATTTATTTAGTAGTATAGTTTTATGGTGCCTCCTTACATGCATAGGGTGAAAATGTAAAATCAGTTAAGCTATAAAATTGTATGATATTTTACAAGTTTCTGAAAATATTAAATTTAATATTTTTTTGTGGCTGAAAGTTATAGATTTTTTTTAAACTGTTTAAGTTGGTAAAAGGGAATGTTGATGAGTATTAAGGATAGTGTAGTGTTCCCATCTAATAAAGCGGGGGAATCTAAAATAAAAATAGGTATTGTTTTTCCTTGTTATGGCTATGAGCGAGTATCGTACTCATTACCCATCTCTGAAGTTGAGTTCACAAGGAGCCGAACAGTTCCCATACACCGCATATTAAAAAGTAATTTTTACAAAAATACACCGATTATTATTCCTACTAAAACTGATTATTTACATACATGGAATGCGCTCCCTATTAGTACGAGTCCTTTCTTTATTTCCTTTGAAAATGAAATTCCGCGCTATTTTGGGAGTGTATCTAACTGGCAGGAATCCTTAGGTTTTTCAATACTTAAATCCAGTAGATGTCGCGGGATATTAGCGCTTAGTGATGTAGCTGCTAAGTTAGCAATAGAAAAAATGAATGAATATGGTTACCCAGAAATAGCTTCAAAAATTAGTGTATTTAGAGGTGGGGTTGCTATCGACAAAAGTTTATTTATGTTACCTAAGGTACCTTCTCAAGTTTTAAAAATTATTTTTGTTGGTGGTGATATATTCCCTAAAGGTTTTGTACCTGCTTTTGAGGCTTTGCAAGACCTCGTAAAGAAAGGGGTGAAAATTGAGTTAGTCGTTATTGGTAAATTTAAAGAAGGCAGTTATGTACTAAAGGAATATTCGCCAGATATAAATAAATGGAATGATACCTTACAAAATGCTTCATGGGTTACTCATTACACAGAGCTACCGAATAGTGTTGTTTTAGCCAAAATGGCTACTCATGATTTATTAATTTCACCTTCGTATGATGAAACCTTGGGTTGGGCTATTATAGAAGCAGGGTTGCTTGGTGTACCTGCTATAACAACAAATGTATTTGCACTTCCTGAGCTAGTTAAGCATAATGAATCTGGTTATGTTATTAACCTTAAGCTGGGGAAGCAAAATAGGTGGCTAGGTATTTGGGCGAGTAATACGGAATTAAAACTAGAGTTGGCTGAAGCGAATAAGTTAATATATGACGGCATTACTAATGCTGTTAAACAAGTTATTAAGCAACCAGAAATTTTAGAAAAGTGGTCCAATAATTGTAAAAATCATTTAAGTAAGTTGTATGATGTTAATATAGCGGCTTCAAAACTCTTGGATATATACAAAAAAGGGTGAATAATTGATCAAATAAATGGCTCTTCCTGATTTCGCGGGGTGATCCCTATATCTAGGATTAGTAGGTATTTTGGTTAATTTACAACTCATAAAATACCTTATTAAATCAATGAGTTAAATAAATTATCATGTTTGTAATATTGCATAATAAACTACATATTGATTTTACCTCCCGAAATCGGAAAGACCCAAATAAATAGATGTGAATTCTAGTAATAAATGAAAAATGGTGGTAAGTATTCAGAGACCCCCTAGAAATCTCACCAATTTTTCATCTCCGAAACGAACTATCAATAACTTGGAATAGTTTTTTGGCTGGAATATAAGTTTTTTGCTAGGGTCTCTGAATATTTATGTAATCCCCCCGAAAATTAATATCATTCATAAGTAGAATCTTCTCTTAAGCATAAGTCTGAGGTAGGGCTAGGGGAAAACTTAAAGACAGCAGTGCAGTAATATTATTTAATTAAATTTAAAAATAAATCGAAAATTCAGTTGTTTTTTGATCGCATGATAAATTAAGGATATATTTTAATTCGCTTACCCTGCTTATATTTTTGAAATTAAATAAATCATTTTAGCCTAGGTAGGAAATAAGGTATTAGTATGGGGAAGGGAAATATATTAGCATATAGTATTTTATTTTTATGGCCTATTATTTCAATTAGGCTTTATCAAAAAAGATCAATACAAGAAGCTAGCTTATGGGTATTAATAGGGGGCTTTATGTTTTTACCCGTAAAAACAATGGTTGATTTACCCTTAATGCCACCAATAGGGAAGCACTCAATGCCAGTTCTGTCAGCCATAATTGGCTGCTGGTTTATTAAACGCAAACCAATTAACTATTTTAGGCATAAAGGGTTGCTTAGACTTCTTTCTCTATCTATTGTGTTCATACCCTTTATTACTGGAGAGCTTAATTCAGACCGGCTAATGATAGGGGGACATTTTTGGCCAGGGCTTACGCATCATGATTCCTTGTCGTCAGTTATTAACCAGCTTTTATTTGTGACACCTTTTTTTATAGGGCTACAATTTTTTACACGCTATGAACATCAGTTGTTAATGTTCAAACTGTTAGTTATTGCTGGCTTATGGTATTCGATTCCGATTCTTTATGAAATAAGAATGAGTCCTCAGATACACTCAATGGTATATGGTTATTTCCCTCATAGTTTTAGACAGCAAGCAAGAGGTGGCGGGTTTCGTGCCGTAGTTTTTATGGGACACGGTTTATGGGTTGCCTTTTTTGTGGCTTGCGTTCTTACTGCCGCTACAACTTTATGGAAGATAAGAGAAAAGGTTAGCCGATTTTCACCTGCTAGTGTGAGTTATTTTTTTTTCGTCGTGCTGATTTTATGTAAAAGTATGGCATCATTGCTGTATGGTTTATTTGCTTTTATACTGATAAGAAAAATGTCCTATCAAATGCAATTTCGGGCAGCAACCTTAGTGGCTTTATTAGCGATAATGTACCCTACATTATCGATTATGAAAGTATTTCCTCACCAGGCCATTTCGGGAATAGCCAATACTTACATGGGGCCAGATAGAGCACAGTCTTTAGAGTTTCGGTTTGACAATGAACGATTGTTAGTGGAGCATGCGCGCAAGCGTTTTTTCTTTGGCTGGGGTGGGTGGGGAAGAAACCGTGTGCATGATGAAGAAACGGGTGAGGATTTAACTGTAACCGATGGGCATTGGATTATTTTATTTGGGACTTCGGGCTGGTTAGGGTTTATAGCAGAGTTTGGGATGATGGCTCTATGTATATTTAGAGCTAAAACAGCAGCGAATCTACTTAAAGATAAAAAGCAGCAAACCCTACTTGCCGCACACGCACTGATAGTGAGTGTCATCATGGTAGATCAATTACCTAATGCGTCACTTTCACCGTGGTTATGGTTAATAATGGGAATATTATTAGGCAGGTCTGAGGCCATTATTATCGAAAGTAAGCGGATAAAGAGTAAACAAGAAGTGATAAAAACATGAAGCAGATAAGAACTAAAGCAGATTTAGCCATTAATGGTGCTACCCCGGCATTTGAACAGCCACTGCATGTAGGGCGACCTAACATGGGAGATAGAGCAAAGTTTCTACAATATGCTAATGAAATATTTGACCGGCGGTGGTTTTCAAATAATGGTCCCTGTGTAAAAGAGCTAGAAAAAAAATTATCTGATCACTTGGGCGTTAAGCATTGTATTGCCATGTGTAATGGTACGATTGCATTAGAAATTGCTATTCGAGCTTTAGGTTTAAAAGGTGAGGTAATCGTCCCTTCCTACACATTTATCGCCACGGCACATGCTTTACAATGGCAAGAAATTACACCTGTCTTTGCAGACATAGACCCTGATACACATACTTTAGACCCTGAAGCCATCCGACAAATGATTACTCCGAAAACCACGGGAATTATTGGCGTTCATTTATGGGGGCGGCCTTGTAATGTGGTGGCTTTACAAGCTGTGGCAGATGAATATGGTTTACAGCTTATGTTTGATGCTGCTCATGCTTTTTCATGTAGTCATCAAGGTAAAATGATAGGTAATTTTGGGCGTTGTGAAGTTTTTAGTTTTCATGCGACCAAGTTTTTTAACACCTTTGAAGGTGGTATGGTTGCCACAAATGATGATGAGCTTGCTAAACAAATAAGGTTAATGCAAAACTTTGGGTTCTCAGGCGCAGATAATGTTATTTATCCCGGAACTAATGGGAAAATGAATGAACTTTCTGCGGGTATGGGCTTAACAGGGTTAAGTAGTTTAGATAAATTTGTGAATCAGAATAAAAAAAATTATCAATCTTATCAGAAAGGGGTAGAGGATATTGCTGGATTATCATTGATTAAATATGATGATAGTGAGCAAAATAATTATCAATACATTGTGATTGAAGTAAAGGATGAGTTTTCTATTAGCCGTGATGAATTAGTTGACGTACTTCAAGCAGAGAATGTTTTAGCTAGGAAATATTTTTGGCCTGGGTGTCATAATATGGAACCATATACTTCACTGCACCCTCACGCAGGCTTGTTACTACCGGAAACTGAACAAGTAGCCGAACGAGTTATTGTTATGCCTACTGGTACATCGGTTGATGAAAACGATATCAATAGTATTCTATCGGTGCTAAAAGTTCGGTTTTAGCTATTTAATATATCTGAATCAATATTTTAAGTGTCCAGCCTTAAATCCGTATCCCTAATAACTAATAACTAATAACTAATAACTAATAACTAAGGTGTTTAATAACATGATCAAAGTAGCTATAACTAGCATAGGAAGTGGAGTAGGGCAGTCAATTGTAGATTCATGTCGTAACTCTCAAATTCCTATGAAATTATATGGATTAGGCATGAATCCTTTAGGGTATGGTGCATTTGATTGTGATGTTAGGCTTTCATTGCCAAGCATATATCATGAGGGCTATATTGATAAGCTATTAAGCTGTTGTGAAAAATATAAGTTTGATATTGTTATCCCTGGTTTAGATGATGAGTTAATTTTACTTTCAAAAAGGATAAAAGAGTTTAATGCTTTAGGCGTTGAAATTCCTGTGTCAAGCCCCGAACTTATTGAACTTTGTAGGGATAAGGAGTTGATGAGCCGTAAATTATTAAAAGTTTCATCAGCATTTGTACAAAGTTTTGAGCATGATTTTATTAAGAATCATCGTAGTGATCTTAAATTTCCTTTAATTGCTAAACCTAATTCAGGGTTTGCCTCACGAGATATATTTGCGATTAATGGTATAGATGACTTGGCTCTTATTAAACCTTTTCATGTGGTTCAGTCAATTGCAGTACCCAAAAAAGGAAGCCCTAATCGAGATGTATTTTTATCATCCTTGAAAGAAGGTAATATTTTACAAGTTGATGAAATATCAATTCAGATTTTATATGATAATGATAGTAAGGAAATTGGACGAATGGTATCATTCAATAAACTTCAGAATGGAGTTCCTATTGAAGTTATACCGATTGAAAGTGATGAATTATGGAATGATATAGATAGATTAATGCCTCATTTATCTTGTTTAGGTATTAAAGGACCAATAAATATTCAAGGGCGATTTACGGATGATGGCTTTAAAATATTTGAAATGAATCCTCGATTTACAGGTATTACAGGCTTAAGGGCATTAATGGGCTTTAATGAGGTTGAAGCTATTATTAAGGCTTTTTGTTTGAATAAAAAAATAATTCATAAGTTAGCTATAAATAATAGAAAAATTGGTATAAGGCAAGTAACGAATAGGGTTATTGATGTAACTAGAGATGCCGCTGTATTTGAGCAAGTGACAAAAGTAACTGAATATTCGAAAAATGCCGTAAAAACATTGAGCGTTTTAGTGACAGGAGCCAATGGGTATTTAGGCTTAGAAACGGTGCGCCAATTGATTGAGTCCCCGGTTGTTGGCAAAGTTAATGTATTAGTACGAAAATCAGAAAGGTTTAAGGTTGAAAATACAGTATTTTTCCCAAGCGACGTAACCATATACGATGTTGATGAGCTATTTACTGGCGAGCTTAATTTAGGTTCAATTGATATTGTTTGTCATTTAGCCGCTGGCCGATCAGTACATTCAGAAAAAGAGATGGCAGAATCATTGGAATTTACTAATAAATTGATGCTAATGATTGGTAAGCAGCATGTTCCAGCAGTGATTAATATTTCTTCACAATCTGTCTATGGGTTATCTCGAGAGCCACTTTGGAAAGAAACAGACCCTATTTTACCCGAAACAGCTTATGCACAAAGTAAATGGGCAGGTGAATTAATGACAAGAAATGCGCGAGCCATCAATAATATAACGTCTACGATTTCGTTAAGGCTTGCCCGGTTTATTGGTCCTTCAGAATCTATGGGTTTTGATGTTGTTCCGCATATTTTTGCAAAGAAGGCGATAAAGCAAGAAGCTGTCATAATTCAAGGTGGCTCTCAGAAATTTGATTACATGGATGTTAAAGATGCCGCTAAAGCAATTATTAAATTAATAGAAATACCTCATGACACTTGGCCAGAAGTTCTAAATATAGGCTCTGGTAAGCAAGTTTCTTTATTAGATATAGCAAAAATTACATCAGAAGTGAGTGAGGAAACATCTGGGAATAGCTTGAATTATCGTCTTGAACATAGTGATGTTAAGCTTGAATTGGGGATGTCTATTGATAAAGCAAAAGCCACTTTAAATTGGGAGCCTAAAATCGAACTGAAGGAAACGATTACTAATATTTTTAATTTTTTAGGCAGTAAAAGAGATGACTTATAATCAAAAACAAACTGTGTATAGATTTTTACAGACTTTGTTTGGGTCAAGGTGGTTTAGTTTTCCTTATATATACAAGTTAAGAACAATTGTTTATCAAAAAATCTTTTCTATTGGAGCTAACCCAATTTTAGAAAATAATGTATGGATTTATTGTACGCATGGCACAAGTGGTAATTTGACAATAGGAAGTAGAGTGCTATTGGCCAGAGAGGTTTCAATTGATTACACGGGGTTTGTCACAATTGAAAATGATGTGTGGTTATCTGAAGGTGTTTCTATACATTCGCATTCACATGCTATTAGTAGCACTACTGAAAGGCTAGGGCGTGATAAAAATAAAATACATAAGAAAACTGTAATTCTAAGAAAAGGGTGTTGGATTGGGTCTAGAGCAATCATATTGCCTCAAGTTGGAGTAATAGGTGAGGGTGCAATTGTTGCTGCCGGAAGTGTTGTAACAAAACAAGTTGATCCATATACCGTGGTTGCTGGGAATCCTGCAAAAATAATTAAGCGTTTAGATTCTGTTTCATTTGAGATATCAGCATGATATCTTTTATTGTATAAAAGAAATGAGGCTAGTTCCTGAATGGATATCCTTTTACACTATTCATTCAGGTATAGTGGAAGTATTGGTAGGTATAACTATTAGTGATGAATTAAAATGCTATATTAAAGAATTCCATCAGTACAAAAATTACGAGTATGTTTGTTGGGGTTTTATCAGTTTCTAGCGATGCATTAGATATATTATAAAAGGAGTTGATTGTTTATGAAAATAGTTAATATAATAAAAAATATTATTGGTAAAATAATATATAAAATCACTGTTAAAATACTTATTAGGTATGGTTATTCTAGGTATATGGCTAATTATTTATTGAGCAGTATCAGCGATGATATTTTGAAGAAGGATAGAGTCTCATTTAGAAAGAAAATTTGGGGGTTTAGGCGAGGGTTTCTGAGCGATAGAATTAGTAGGCTGGGCTTAAATGATGCGAATTATACGTCTTTTATTAGTGATTTTTCTTATTTGCGACTTCACCCTTTAAATGGAGGATATAGTCAATGGATTGATGATAAGCTAACAATGCGGTATGTATTCAGTGCTTATGCAGAATATATGCCAAAATATTATTTTCAAATTTCAGATGGCAGAGTTTCGAAACTGATGGACTGTCCGGAGAGCATTTCAGTAATTCCTGACTTTAGTGATGTTATAACCTTATTGAAAAAGGAAGAGGTACTGGTTTTAAAAAGCCTGACTGGATATGGGGGAGCTGGTTTTTATAAGCTTTCTTTTACAAATGATAATATATATATTAATAATATATTATCAACTTTAAGTGATATCCAGTTGCTACTAAGTAGTCTAAAAAGCTATATTGTAAGTGAGTATGTGTATGGGCATCAGGTTCTCAGGAAAATATATTCAGTTACACCGGGTACATTACGATTAATGATAATTCATGACTATCCTAAAGAGCCGAAAATAACAGGCGCTTTTATGCAATTTGGGGGCAAGCAAACAGGAATGGTTGATAATGCTTGTGCAGGTGGTATATATTGTGGTGTTAGATTGTCAGATGGAGGCCTCTTTGATGCAAAGCTAGAGGATGATAATGGTCAGACTATTGGCACTAAATCACACCCAGATACAGGGGCAAATATAGAAGGAGAAATACTCCCTAATTGGGGTTTTATAACGAAAAAAATTATTGAAATTGTCTCTTCTTTTCCGCAGTTGGCTTATATGGGGTTTGATATAATCATTACAGATGATGGCTTTAAATTTATTGAAATTAATTCACATTTAGGCAGTTCTTACATACAGGCTTTTTATCCCTTGATGGAGAATGAGGATTTTGTTAGTTTTATAGAAAAAAGAATGTAGGACTTATAGAATTTTCAACTTACGGCGGGGGAAATTAATAGGGATGAAATAAAAATAAAAAAAGACAGAATCTCAGCCAGTGTAATATTCAAAGGTACTTTAAGAAAGATTTATGGCTGGTTATTTTAATCATCCAGAGCAGATGTTTACATATATTACAGGAACTTTTATTTCAACTTCATTTCAAAGTAAAAGATTAGGAAAAGTAATGATATTGTGATGAGATTTTATGGAAAGACAGTTAAGAGTTAAAAATGGATGATAATTTAAAAAAAAGAACATTAATCGCACTATCATGGAGTGTATTTGAAAAGTTAGGTCAACAAGGGATAAAATTTGTAGTTTCAATTATTTTAGCTAGGCTTTTAATGCCGAGTGATTTTGGTTTGATTGCTTTGGTTACAATGTTCTTATTGCTTGCACAGACATTTGTTGATAGTGGCTTAGGGTCTGCCTTAATTCAAAAGAAAACCCAGACCCTAGTGGATGAGTGCACTATTTTTTATACGAATATCTTCATAGGTATTATTAGTGCGGGTGTTATTTATATATCCGCACCTTATGCGGCTGTGTATTTTAATGAGCCATTATTAGTTGAGCTTTTACAGGTCTTATGTGTGGTCGTTGTTATTGATGCAGTTGCTAATATACAATTAACGGTGGCTACAAAAAAAATAGATTTTAAAACACAATTTCATGTGAGTTTTATTGTTTCTATTTTATCAGGTTTTGTAGGTATCTATATGGCCGTTAATGGTTATGGTGTTTGGAGTCTTGTTATAATGGCCATTAATCGATCTGTTTTTAATCTTATTTTTCTTTTTTACTTGGTGAAATGGCGGCCTCATTTGATGTACAGTCTGAGTTCGTTAAAGCTGTTATTTTCTTTTGGTTTTAAAATATTATTATCAACGTTATTAGATCGTGTGTTTAATAGTTTACGTGGAATTGTTATCGCGAAAGTATATTCTCCAATTGATCTTGGTCTTTATGGGCGTGCGAAATCATTACAGCAGCTACCTGTTGATGCAATTTTGCAGGCAGTAGCTCGTGTAACATTTCCTGTATTTTCTCAATTACAAGAAGATAAGGTTCGTCTGAAACGTGGGGTAAAAAAAGCACTTGTTTCATTGGTTTTTCTTATTACACCGATGATGGTGGGTTTAGCGGTAACCGCCGAAAATGTTGTATTATTATTATTAACAGAAAAATGGATACAAATTGTTCAATATGTACAGTTACTTTGTTTTTCGGGGATTGTTTTTCCGATTAATGCAATTAATTTAAATGTACTTAAGGCATTAGGCCGGTCAGACTTGTTTTTAAAATTAGAAATAATAAAAAAAATTTTAGCGGGGGCAGTGCTTGCTGTTACTTATCAATATGGAATATTAACGATGATTTCGGGCATGATTATTGCCTCGATTTTTTCTTTTTATTTGAATGCTTATTTTAATGGTAAGTTAATATTTTATTCCTTTGGGGAGCAGCTCAAGGACTGTATTTGGATTTTTTTAGTTTCGATAATTATGGGGTATGGTGTGTACTCTCTGCATTTATTAGAAATAGAGAGTCTTATTCTTCTTTTGGGGCTACAGGTTAGCGTGGGGGCTTTGATCTATATTCTATTGTGTTATTTATTGAGAATTCCTATTTTAATGGAAGTAATAGAAAAGATTGAGATAACCAAGCCTGGTAGAATTTAATTATTGTTGGCTATGTAAAATATTGTTTTAATATGAATGAACTAAATAAAATAGAAGTAGGCTTTCAGGCCTACATACCTCCTGCACCAAAGGCAGAGGCGGATATTCAGAAAAATTGGGAAGGGGATTATACGAAACCTCTTGTTTCGGTGGTTTGTATTACTTACCAGCATAAAGAGTATATAAATCACGCCATCAATAGTTTTTTAATGCAAGAAACAACATTTCCTTTTGAGATTATTATTCGGGATGATGCCTCTACAGATGGTACAAAAGAAATTATTAAAGAGTATGTTAAAAAGTACCCGAATATTATCAAACCTATTTTAGAAAGTGAAAATCAATATTCTAAAGGAGTCAAAGCCTCGATGGTTACTATACCTTTAGCTAAAGGGAGATATATTGCTTTATGCGAAGGAGATGATTACTGGATGGATAAGAGGAAATTACAAATTCAAGCCGATTTTCTTGAGAGCCACAAAGAGTGCGTTATTACTTATCATGATGCGATTGTTATTGATAATAATGGAGTGATCACTAGGGATTCATTGCTAGGTAATAATAAACAAGACTACACTAAAGATGAGTTAGTCTATTCTGCGATTGTACCTACCTTAACGCGATTTTTTAGAAATGTGGTTCAAGAGTTTCCTGAAGAAATGAATAAAGTTGGTGCTGGTGATATTTTTTTAATTTCATTATTATCAGAGTATGGTGGGGCTAAATACCTTTCTGAAGTGGCTCCATCAGTTTACCGACAGCACGGTGCTGGGATATGGTCTGGAGTTAATGAAGCAGAGAAGAAGCAGATGTTAACCGTTACTTTTTTCTGGCTTGCTATGTACTATAAGCGTATAGGGAAAGAGGCGGTTGCTAATAATATAGGTATGGCTGCTTTAGTCAATTTATCCAAGCCGTTAAAGCTATCAAAATTTACGAGCCTTAAATTTTTCGTTTTATCATTTTCTGCTGATTTGTATGTGTGGTTGCGTACAATAATGCGAAAATTTACTTCTTAAGTATTATAAATTAGGGGGAAAAGTGAGTGGCTTAAGTTATAAAAAAAATATACTCTCTATGAGTATTGCTCGAAATTGGATGTTTGCGCCTTCAACATATTTAGTCGATTCATTTACACCTTTTGTAGAAGAGATATACTTGCCTGTTGTTGCAACTGAGTCAGGGAGTATCAGGTTCACTTTTCATACTAATAGTGTCGCAAACCCGCCGTTAAAGAATAGTTTTTCTAAAATAAAAGCTTTATATAACCAGAAAGGTAATAAACCTATTCTGGCGGATGAAAGTGTTTATTTAGATTTAAGAACACACTCCCCTGGGAACCTATCACATTCAATCATGATACATTTGCCGATTGCACTGAGTGCAAGGGCTTACTTGTTAAGTATAGGGGAGCCGAGTCTGGTACTAATTTTTCCTACTACTTTACCCGCGCATGTGCATAAGTTATTTTCTGAAATTGGATTTGAACTATTAATGACAGATGATAAAGTTATAGGAAAAGTATGCGAATGGGAGGTTTCTTCTGTTGTCAGTATTCGAAGTATATTACCTGATCTTATGAAATCTTTTTTAGCGGGTTCTAATTTTTCAAAAGAATTGCTGAGACGAAGTGAGGTTTTACCTAAGAAGATATTTATATCTAGAAAAGATACTCGTCGTTTAACGAATGAAGCAGAAGTAGAGGAGCTATTAAAGCATGATGGGTATCAAAAAATCTATATGGAAGATTATGATATTCTCGACCAATTAGCGATGGTTTCATTATCGGATAATATTGTTGCTATTCACGGGGCGGCTCTTGGTCCTTTAGTTTTTAGAAGTTTATTTAATATTAAGCCTTTAAAATTTATTGAGATATTTACACCAGGACATATGGCTAATGTATATAGGGTTTTGACTTACCAACTGGAAGGGAGGTGGGTTGGGGTGAGAGGCAAACTATGGCCTGAATTGGTTAAGCAAGCTTATGAATGTGAGTCTTCTATAGCACGACAGTATTCATTGGTGGATTTTGAAGTGTGCTTGCTTAGTTTAGAAAAGGCATTAAGCAGTTTTGATGCGCCCTCTATAGGATAATGTTGTGATTAAAAAAATAATTCGAGCTTTAGCGTTTAGAACAGGAAAAATTAAGCGTATTTATGTAAAAGTGTGTAAACCTTCAGGTTATGAATATGCTGAGTATGAAAAAAAATGGGGACGATTTCATGCCATTGGGGATGATTGTGCTTTTTGGCCCTATACCAATATTACGAACCCAGAATACACGCGATTAGGTAATAATGTGATGTTGTCGGCATGTACTATTTTAGGGCATGACGGTAGTGTTGCCGTGTTAAATAAGGCGTATGGTAAAAAATTAGACCGTGTTGGTAAGATTGATATTAAAGACAATGTATTTATTGGTCATGGTGCAATTATTTTACCTGATGTTACCATTGGACCTAATGCGCTAGTTGCCGCTGGGGCGGTTGTGAGTAAAGATGTACCCGAAGGAACTGTTGTGGCAGGTGTGCCAGCTAAAGTTATTGGGCGCTTAGATGATTTAGTCGATAAGCTAGAAAGGGAAACGAATGAGTTGCCATGGGCAGAGATTATACATAATCGTGAAGGTGCTTTTGACCCAAAAGTTGAACCGCTTCTTAAAAAAATGAGAATAGATTATTTTTGGGGCGCGCAGGAATGATAGACAAAGAAGTGATTGAGCAATATTGGGATGTGATTGTGATTGGCTCGGGAATGGGGGGCGCAACAGCCGCACATTCATTGGTGGAAAAGGGCTATAAAGTTTTGGTTTTAGAGAAAGGTCAGAGTCGTTTTTCTAATGAAAATCATAAAAACTATTTAAATGAAGATAATTCAAATGAGCGGCTTAAGCATGCTGCTTGGCCAGAAAAGATAACTGCGAATGTTGATGGTATAGAGTCTCGGTTTTTTCCGTTGATTGGTTGTGGTGCTGGAGGCTCTACATTGAGATATGCGGCCGCGTTGGAGCGCTTTGGCGAGGAGAGCTTTAATTTGAAAAGGGAGGGTGAACACAGTGATACGAGTTGGCCTATTTCATACGAATCATTAATACCTTACTATAAAAAAGCGGAGCAGCTATTCCAAGTTAGGGGGACACAAGATCCTTTGTTGAAAGAGGACTCTAAATTATTAATACCTCCTAAAATGAGTGAATGTGATGAGTATTTTTTTTCATCATTTAAAAAAATAGGGCTTAATCCTTATCGGCTGCATGTAGGAATAGAATATAAGGAAAGTTGCGAAGAGTGTTTAGGTTATATTTGTAATAAAAGTTGTAAGAGTGATGCCAATAAAATTTGCCTTGAACCGGCACTTAAATCAGGTAATTTAACGCTTGTTGATCTGTGTGATGTAATACGATTAGAGTCTAATGAAAGTGAGATAAAGGAAGTCGTCTGTGTCCGTAATGGACAAGAAATTAACTTTAAAGGGCGTGTTGTCATTATGGCTGCGGGTGCATACTTTACGCCCGTATTATTACTAAATTCATCTAACCAACATTGGTGTAATGGGTTAGGGAATAAGTTTGATCAGGTTGGGCGTAATTTAATGTTTCATATTTCTGATTTTATTGCTGTATGGCCTAAAGGGAAGTATTCTCGAAAAGGCCCTGGTAAGAGTATTTCGGTGAGGGATTTTTATTTTTATAAAGGAAAGAGTCTCGGGGTATTTCAGTCAACAGGAATGAGTGCAGAGTATGGGAATGTTGTTTACACATTAAAAATGCAATTTGACCGGAGTATGTGGCGCTGGTTGAAGCCTGTTAGGCCTTTTTTGCGAGTTCCTGCGTACCTAGCTTCAGTATTATTTGGATCGGCTTCGATTTTTGCGACAGTTATGGAGGATTATCCATATTCTGAAAATAGGGTTACTGCAGATAAGGGTGAGCCTAGTGGAATGCGATTTAATTATACTGTTCATGAAGAGTTGAAGACGCGTATTAAACTGTTTCGTAAAGTTTTAAAGGCTGGTCTTTCGCCGCATAAAATATTAGTGATGGGGGGGGAGGTTAGTTTGAATTATGCTCACCCTTGTGGTACTTGCCGAATGGGAGAAAACCCTGAAACATCAGTGGTCGATGCAAAATGTAAAGTTCATGGCGTTGATAATCTTTATATAGTCGATGCTTCATTTATGCCTACTAGTGGAGGGATTAATCCAGGTTTAACGATTGCTGCGAATGCGTTGCGGGTTTCTGAATTTATAGGTGCTCAGCTTAGAAATAATAAATAAAGGTTTTAGTGTCTGCTTGCTTTTTCGGATACAAAAAAATAGCTAATAAATTTATGTCACCAGGTGGTGTGCCACGGCCAAGGGCCGGCATGGAGTATTTATGATAAATAATATCGGTATTGTTTCTAAAAACTCTTTATCTTATGTAAAGGCTGTTTTTGGTGCTTATATAAATAGGCAAGCAGTTGTTCTGTTGCGTTCTATTGATGACCAAAGGCGTATTGGCTCGTTAAATGTAGAGAAGGTTATTGAGCCTGCAGATGATTTTGGTTGGTTTGATGCGGCTTATGCTTTTCCTAATGATGATGCGTTAGCGCAAATTTCATTTACCTCGGGTACAGAGGGTGAGCCTAAAGGTGTTTTGTTAACGCATGGGATGTTAGCTGATGTAACAACGCGATTGAATAATGTGATGGAGCTGGATGCTTCGGTACGTGAATATGTGGGTGTGCCAGCGAACTTTTCATTTGGGCTGGGGCGTTTTCGTGCTGTTTCTGCTGTAGGCGGCAAATCTTTTTTACCAGAGTTTGGTTTTAATCCTGTGGAAATTAGGGATATGCTAAAGGTAGGCGAGATTAATGCTGTTTCTGCTGTGCCTACTTTGTGGCGGGTGTTATTAAAAAATCAGTCAATTTTTACTGATGAGGCTTTAAGTTTAAAATGGATTGAGATTGGTAGCCAGTTTATGAGTGGGCAGGAAAAAGCTCAATTAAAGGCACTTTTTCCTAATGCAGTTATTGTGCAACATTACGGGTTAACAGAAGCTTCTCGATCTACTTTTTTGCGAATTGATAAAGCGACAGATGCGCAATTAGAATCAGTAGGAGTGGCAGTAGGGACGACGAAAATTAAGGTTTCTGAATCAGGCCGTATTTGTATTCAGGGGGCGCATGTTGCTGAGCAGTTATTAGTTCAGGGGACGTATGTAGATAATATTGGTGCTGAGGGCTGGTTAGAAACAAGTGATTTAGGGCGTATTGAGGACGGCTATCTTTTTTTTCAGGGTCGAGCAGATGATTTAATTAATTGTGCTGGCGTTAAGTTGTCACCTGATGCATTAGAGGATGATTTGCGTGAATGCTTGATGATTAAGGGCGGTATCGCTATTGCTGCTTATGATAATGAATTAACAGGTAATGGCGTATTGCTGGCTTACCAGAAGTCATTAGCGTTAGATAAGCAGGCATTATTTGTAGTATTAGCAGATATTTTATTGACTTATGGTATTCATAATAAGCAGGTGATTAAAGTAATATCTGTTGATGATTTTCCACTAACGGCAACGGGCAAAGTAAAAAGAAAGGCGCTGGCTGAGCTGTATCAACATCACTGTATGGGTGATGATATTGAGGTTTTAATAGAAGGTGCAGGTGGCGAGGTTAATGTTGATAGTTATGCGAGTGAAAACCTGACGACTGAGGAGGCTTTAGTTCAATCTATATGGCAGCAAGTCTTATCGATTAAGCATGTAGATTTAGACGCTAATTTCTATCAGTTAGGCGGTGATTCGTTAACGGCTATTAGCGCGGTTGTGGCAATTGAGAAAATGGGTGATGTGCCTGTTGAAGTATCTAAAGGCATGCTGCAGGGTTTGACGGTTAGGGATGTTGCTAAGCAGTTAAGCGAGAAAAATGGTCGGAAGCATTATAAACATCAAATTAATGCACCTGAAATAAAAGCGGGAATGACGATTAATATAGTGCGTGGTTTGTTGGTGTTGTTTGTTATTGGAGGTCATTGGTCAGCTGGTATTTTGGAGCGCTTGCCCGCTAGTTTGAATGTTTTATCGGTGTATTTAGCCCCCGCTTTCGCTATGGGTACACCAGGTTTTTCTATTATCTATGGTGTAGGAGCGGGATTTTCTTTGTTTCCTTTGTTTAAATCCGACCCTGAACGTTTAAAATTAATTTTACGTAAAACAGTTTTTCTATTGTTGTCCGGCATTGTTATTTTGGCGGCAGTACAAACTTTGAAAATGTTTCTTTTTGGTCAGAGTATAACGATGACTAATTTTATGGGTTCATTTTATTCTGTGCTAACGTACTATTTACTGATTAGTTTGACTCTGTTTTTTTGGTTTAGAGTTATTTCTTATTCAGCGAGGCCAGCCATTTTTAGTGTGTGCTTAGCTATTATGCTATATACGCTACATACATTTATCATTCGTGATATTGGTTTGTACCGCCCAGAAGGAATACTTGAATTTCTTAAGCTATTGTTAACAGCTAAATATTCATATTTTTTGATGCTAAATGGGACAATGCTGGGTATTTCAATAGGTATTATTACGCGGCAGTTAGTGGTTGATTGTAGGCAGTCAGTTGGTGTTTATGCAATGATTGGTTTATCGCTTATTACATTAGGTGTTGTGCTTTCAATGCATGCCGGGTATGAATCGGCATGGTTGGTTTGGCCAGGTGAGTATAACTATATTTGGCGCTGGGTGTTTTATACGGGTGTTGTATTGCTGATGCTATCCATCGTTGATTATTTATTGGGAGGCTATGGTAAGTACAATGGTGGGGTTAAATTCTGTTTTCAGTTTTTTTCTGTGATTGGTATGCTGGCATTTCCTTTGTTTATAGCGCATAAAATAGTCCTTCCTATTAAGGA
>Ga0209707_1000919_pt1 | contig 17203 bp, 15 predicted proteins | sample EN4Hudsemesocosm_FD_184630 | JGI IMG/M metagenome (GOLD analysis project Ga0209707, IMG submission 184630) | Methane-oxidizing microbial communities from mesocosms in the Hudson Canyon - EN4B Hudson Canyon (SPAdes) (version 2) | ecosystem: Environmental > Aquatic > Marine > Cold seeps | place... | reverse complement strand
GTTTATATCAGTAATAACTATTGAAAACCGTTCTCTCATATCGCTCCCGGTACCTATTTTATTTGATATTATTTATAGTATCTGAAATTTTATAAAATATCTACATAATGATATGTACCTTTTGGACTCATTTGCATTACATGAGGGCTTCCATTTATTTACAACAAGTATTTTATTTACTCATATATGTTATTATTTCATTTTAATAAAGGAATTTTTTGAATAAAATCAAACTTATTTTATCATTTATTTTTATATCTGTATTTTTTACAGCTTGTGAAGTAGACTCTCTTTTTGGACCCTCTAAAAAAGAGCTTGAACTACAACAGGCCAAACTCGATTTTCAAAAACAAGAGTTAGAATTCAATCAACTCTTAGCCCAAAAGAAGCTTGATCAGCAGCACTTATTAAATTTGAAACAAAGTGATGCAAAAATTGCCAGTGATATAGAAGTCAATAAAGATAAAAAAGAATTGGAATTGGCCAAAATCGATTCACAAATTAAAAAAGAAAAACTCCTCTTGGACAAATACCAGATAGAAGTAAGTGCAAAAGAAAAAGATTTACAATTTGATTTAGCAAAACAAGAAAATGACAACAGTTTGAGTTCCCAAAAGTACCTAATAGCAGTTGCTTCATTTTTAATTATCGTTTTTACCTTTGCCCTTTTTACTTATTATAATAATAGAAGAAAAGACAAACTCAGAGCCTACCAGGATAACTTGGATAAATATTTTAGAGAGAAAGAAAATAAAGCAAAAGTTGAAATTGCAAGTAAGATACTTGATACAATTGCCAGTGGAAAATTAAATGCAGAGCAAGAAAGTAGACTTATTTCCAGCTTAGGTTCTGATTCAAAAAGTTCCAATACCACCCTACTCCAAAATGCAAACAATAACAGTAAAGTAGATATAATCCATGATATTGACGACGTAAGAAATAATACTAAGCACTAAAGAGTTGCTGATTAATACGATACCCTTCACCATAAATATTTTTAATCAAATTACTGGGTACTTTTTTTCGTATTCGTTTTAAAAGTGACTTAACAGAGTCTATACTTAGGTCTTTTTCAAAATAATCATTGTATACCACATTAAAAATATCATCTATACTAAAAGTTACGTTTCTGTTTGTTATGAGTAAATCTAAAAGTGAAGTTTCACTGGCGCATAAACTGATTTCCTCCCCTTCATGAAGTAACATTTTTGATTCACAGTTCCAAATAAATCCATTATTTAGTTTCACTTGAGTTTTTGCCTTTAACTCTATGTCAAGATCTTCGCACATATGAAGTAATATATCTAAGGTTTTGTTTTTTTGAAACGGTTTTTGAAGAAAACCAGCTATTCCTAAATTAATAAGCTCAATTAGGTACTCCGATTCATCGTGTGCTGATAGTACGACAATTTTTTGTTCTTTGTTTAACTGATGTATGTTTTTGCACAACTCCATGCCATCCATTATAGGCATCTCCAAGTCGGTGATTACAATATCATAACACTTATTGTTTTCATCATTATAATCAAGGTATTTACTCAAACCTTCATGACCATTTGATGCAAAGTCCACCCTGTGAAATAAGTCTTTAAAAAGTTGGCCTATATCCATTCTTGAATTTGGTTCATCTTCAACATATAAAATGTCATATTTATTTGACAAAATTATACAAATGTTTAAAACTCCTCATTAATGAGTTGTTATTGGAAGAGGGACTGCTTATGTTATTTTTTTTAAATTCGTTAGAATGATTTGGTGACATATGACTCTCCTGTTTGAATCCATGTAAAATGATAAAGTAATATTGTGGCAATTTTGTGGTTTTTACATTTTATTCCAAAATTTCATGAATTTGCACCTGTTTTACCTAAAGGGCTTGACACTATTGTGCCACCTTATCTTGTTAGAATTTTAAAATGGCTTACTGTTTTGTTCGTTTTAAAGGAGAGATAATGCTTAGAAATATCTCAAACATAACTGTTATTGTAGAAATAAACAGTGGAAACTAGTGTTTATCATGTACGAAAACATCAAAAAAAAGTTTAGTCTAAAAAACATATCTATTTTGTATGTCAATGACGACGAAAAAAGTAAAGAAATAATTCTTAAAAACCTAAAAAAATCCATCTCCAAAATTAAAACGGCTTCAAGTAAAAAAGAGGCTTATAAGAAGTTTTTGAAACACAAGTTTGAACTGGTGATTATTTCTTTACTGCATAATCAAATTGATGGCATTAAGTTACTTCGCAAAATTAGAAAATCTGACTCTGAGATTCATGCCATTATTCTTTTAGAAAACAGCAGTGAAGAGTTTTGCAGTATTTTAAGTGATACCAATATTCTTAATCATTATATATCCAAGACTCAAAACCTAGAAGTTTTAAACAGATATATTAAAAAAAGTATTAAAAAGACAATCAAAAGAAGAAACTTTAAACAAACTCATGCCCTTCTTGAACAGTATAAAGTCGCCCTTGATGAGAGCTGGTTGGTCATGAAAATAAATTTGACTGGGCAAATAACCTATGTCAATCAAAATTTTTGTAAAACATCGGGATATAAAGAAGCGGAAATTATAGGTAAAAACATCACTCTTTTAAGACAAGCCAGTAAAAATGATACCTTATTGCTTGATTTATGGAAAACAATAACATCGAAAAAAGTTTTTAAATCCGAAATAAAACACATCAAGAAAAATGGAAGTTTTTTCTACGTCAATACCACCATTATTCCAGTAATCAATACCTATAATGAAGTTTTAGAATATATCAGCATCAGTTTTGATATAACACAACTGAAAAGTGAACTCAAGAAATCAGAAGAGGCAAGACGAGCAAAATCAGCATTTTTAGCTGCAATGAGCCATGATATTCGTACTCCTCTTAATGGAATACTGGGCTTTAGTAGATTACTTCAAAATCAAAACTTGGAAAAAAGTATTCAAAGTAGTTACATTGAAACCATCAATAAAAGCTCACTGAGTCTACTTGGAACGATTAATGAAATACTTGATATTTCCAAAATTGAGAATGGTAAACTTGAGCTTGAGAACCAATACTTCAACTGCGCATTAGAATTTGAAATCGTAGTAGAGCTCTTTTCTTCCTTGGCCAATGAGAAAAATATCGATTATGTATTTTATCTTGATCCAAAACTTCCCAAAAAACTCTTTGGAGATGTGCTTCGAATCAAACAAATATTAACGAACCTAATAAGTAATGCCATTAAGTTCACTCCCATAGATGGAGAGATTTGTGTAGATATAAAAGTTTTAGAACTAACAGATGTATGTAAATACAGTATCAGTGTAAAAGACAATGGCATTGGAATTGACAAAAATTCACAAGAGAGCATTTTTAAACCCTTTGAGCAAGCTAATAAAAGAATTGCCAGTAAATTTGGAGGCACGGGGCTTGGGCTCTCCATCTCTCATAATGTTTTAACATTAATGAACAGTGCCATTAAATTACAAAGCGCGCCCAATAAAGGGAGTACCTTTAGTTTTATTCTCGAATCTGCTTACGAAAATGAAAAAACCAAGTATTCTAAAGAACTGAGTGAGTTTGAAGTACTGTTATATACAAAAGATAAAAAACATGTATCAAAACAAATTGAACTCACACGTACATATATGAACATCTTCACACAAACAAGCGTGGATGATAATATTAAAGAAATTGCAAATTTTGATGTTTGTGTAATTTTGTTTGATGATTTTAAACAATATACACAAGAGTCATTTGTTATTCCCACAGTTATTATTCATAAAACAAATATCGGTACTATTAATATTAAGAGCCCCTATGTAACATTAAAAACCCCCATTTATTTAGATAAAACTTATGTATCTCTGTTGGGCTTACTCAATATAAAAAATACCGATGTTGGTGAAATACAGAAAAAACTTGCAGATGATGACACTATGTTTACGGGAAATGTTTTAGTCGCTGAAGATGATGAAACAAGTCAACAACTCATTCAGATTATACTTGAAAGCAGAGGTGTAAATGTAAAAATGGTTGAAGATGGGGATAAAGCCATAGAATATGTCACGCAAATGCATCAAGACAACAGTTTGGATTTTATTCTTATGGATATAAATATGCCCTACAAAAATGGAATTGATGCTACTTATGAAATCAAAGAATACGAAAAATCAAACAAAATGAAACATACCCCCATTATTGCCCTAACAGCAAATGCAATTACAGGAGACAAAGAAAAATACATTAACTTAGGCATGGATGACTACTTGTCAAAGCCTATTAAGTACCCAGAGTTGTTTGATGTATTAGACGAGTACCTTTTAAAAACCAAACATTCTTTAAAACAAAAGGATGAGATATCAAATAGTTTCAAGAACAGTTTGTCCTACTCTTTAGAAGACTCTGCAAAAGTTGTTGGTATTAGCACAGAAAAATTTACCACTATTTTTGAAAAATTTGTTAATACTTTTGATGATAAATTATCCGTACTTAAAAAATACATTAAAGATGACAACATTGAAGAATTATCCAATACTGCACACAGCCTCAAAGGAGCCAGTGGTAATATGAACATAACTCAAATGTATGAATTGTTTAAAAGTATAGAACATTCATCAAAAACTAATATGCATTCCTCATATGAAAACGAACTAAAACAAATTCAAGAAATCCACCTTCAACTTCAAGAAATCCTAAAAAATAGCAAAACTTCATAAGTATTTTCAAATTTTAACAAAATAGACTAAATCTGACACTATTGAGACCTCTTGCTTTGTTAGAATTTTAATATAGAGTTATATACATTAAAAACAAAAGTTTCTCAAGGAGATGTTATGGCAAAAATTTTAATTGTAGATGATGCAAGTTTGATAAGACTCGTCGCTGATAAAGCTGCTAAAGGTGCGGGACACGAAACCATATTAGCAGAAAATGGTGAAGAGGGTCTGGCTGCATTAGAAAATGAAACCGTTGACCTTATATTTAGTGATATTAACATGCCCGTTATGGGTGGATTGGAAATGGTTGAAAATATCAAAGCAAATCCTGCACTTAAATTTATACCTATTGTTATGTTAACAACTGAATCAAACCCAGCACTAAAAGAACAAGGTAAAGCATTGGGAGTAAAAGCGTGGTTATTAAAACCATTTAATAAAGATAAGTTTTTACTTGCCTTAACAAAACTGTTGGGGTGATTCATGTTACTTGAAAATGAAAATTTTACTATTTATGAAGTAGAAGAGTTAAGAGAAAAGTTTGTTGGTGAACTTCATGTTTATAAAGACATAGAAATTGATCTGGTCAATATCAGAAAAATCGATATGCCCGCAATTCAACTTTTGTTGTCACTTAAAAAAAGTTGCAAAGAACAGAATAAGTCTTTTGAAATAAAAAATATTAATGAGAATATATATAAAGCATTTCAATTAAGTGGCTGTGATACTGCACTAGGAGTTTGATATGAATGAAGAACTACAACTGTTTCAAGAAGATGCCAGCGAGCAGCTTCAATACATGGAAAATGCACTGGTAGCAGCCAGTGAAGAGGGTATTGATGATGACAAAATTGGTGAAATCTTTAGAGCCATGCATACCATTAAAGGTACTGCGGGTATGTTTGGATTTTCAAGTGTCGTAGATTTTACTCATATTGCTGAAAACTTATTGGATGAAGTAAGACAGCATACTATTGAAACAAACGATGAAATGATGGATTTGTTTCTAAAATGTAAAGATCATTGTGAAATACTCATTGAGCATGCTATTAATGAAGAAGAAATTGATGAAGAAACCATAGAAAACAATACAAACTTGTTGGACCAGTTATTGACCTATATGCCAAATAACCAAACAGCAATAAAACAAGATATTACCACCATACAAGAGGGAGAAACACTGGATAAAATTGCATCGGGTGAAAATTCAACTTGGCATGTTTCAATAAGATTTCATGAAGACTTTTTTACCTCAGGAATGGATGTTTTATCTATATTTAACTTCTTCTGTAAAATGGGGGAGATTTTAATCAATATTCCCGTTATTGATAAAGTACCCGTTTTGGAGAAGCTTAATCCACTTAAAACAGCAATAGGATTTGAAATTGAGTTTCAAACAGATGTAGGAAAAGAAGAGATTGAGGAAATTTTCGAATTTGTTATCGATGATGTAACCTTAGCAATCTTTGAACATGATGACCTTAATTCACTGGCTGCTTTATTACAATCACAAAGTGATGATACGCTCATGCATCTCTTAGAAGAAGAAGCACTGTATAGCAGGGAAGAGTTATCTGGTGGAAGTAGTGAAAACACCCCTACTCCAACTGTAGAAGTGCTTGATGAGGTAACAGAAGAAAAAGAAGAAGAAACAATAGAGGTAATCAAAGAACCTCAAGATAATACTAAAACAGAAAAAAAAGTAGCTAAAAAGAAAAAAGCCGAAGCACCTAAAAGTTTTTCATTGAGAGTTGATTCGGGAAAAGTTGACCATCTTATCACTCAAATCAGTGAAATGGTAATTGCTAATGCTAAAATCACACAAATTGCTATTGATAGAGAAGATACAGACCTAGAAGAATCCGTGAGCATTTTAACCGACATGCTTGAAGATGTACGAAATGGAATTATGAATATTCGTATGGTTCAAGTTGAAGACAGTTTTGTTAAGTTTAGACGAATTATCAATGATACTGCTAAAAAAATTGGAAAAGACATTGATTTTCTAATAGTTGGAGGAGAAACAGAGTTAGACAAAACGGTTGTTGAAAAAATCTCCGACCCTTTAGTACATATGTTAAGAAACTCCGTTGACCATGGTATTGAAATGCCTGATGTAAGAGTTGCTAAAGGGAAAAATCCCCAAGGAAGAGTTGAGTTAAAAGCCTACCCAGATGGGGGAACCATTGTTATTCAAATTAGTGATGATGGTGCAGGATTAAACAAAGAGGTACTTCTTAAAAAAGCCATAAAGAATGGAATAGTAAGCGAACATGATAACTTAAGTGATAAAGAAATATATGAACTTATCTTTGAGGCAGGTCTTTCAACTGCAGAACAAGTTTCAGATATCTCTGGACGAGGTGTTGGAATGGATGTGGTGAGAAGAAACATTCAAGACCTAAGAGGTGTTATCGATATAGTCAGTGAAATTGATAAAGGTACTACGCTAACCATCAGACTTCCTTTAACTTTAGCAATAATTGATGGTTTCTTAGTCCAAGCGGGTGATACAAAATATGTCATTCCATTGGAAAACATACAAGAATGTATTGAATTAAACGGGCAATTTAAAGAAACAATGAAAGGAAATGATTTTATCAACTTAAGAGGTGAGATACTTCCTATTTTAGACATAAAATCCTATCTAAATTCTGATCAAATTGGAGAAGAAGAACAACGGGAAAATGTAGTGGTTGTTCGATATGCTGATAAAGTTATTGGCCTTCAAGTTGACGAACTTTATGGTGAACATCAAACAGTGATTAAACCTTTAGGGGATATCTTTGAGAATGTCAAAGGAGTTTCTGGAGGTTCGATTTTAGGTACGGGGGAAGTATCTTTGATATTTGATATTCCAAAGTTAATAGAACACAGAGTTAAGCAAGATTAGTTTAAATAGGCATAAGGATAAGACATGAAAACTATTACAGACAACGAAATCATTGTTGGAAAAGAAGATATTATTGTAAGTACTACTGATACCAAAGGTATGATTACTTATGCAAATGATATTTTTGTAAGAATCAGTGGTTATACAAGAAAAGAGTTAATGGGAAAACCTCATAATATATTAAGACACCCTCATATGCCAAAATGTGTTTTTAAGTACTTTTGGATGGAATTACTTGCTGGAAGAAGTCTTTATGCCTTTGTTAAAAATAGAGCGAAAAATGGTGATTATTACTGGGTAAAAGTTTACGCAATGCCAATACGGGAAGATGGAAAAATAGTAAAACTCATTTCTTACAGACAAACGTTAAACAGTTATGCCAAACAAGTAACAAATAATCTTTATGCCCTGCTGGTTGATTATGAAAAAAATCACAGTATTGATGAGTCTTTAAACTATTTTGTCGAATTTCTTTCACAAAGAAACCTTTCTTACAACGATTTTATCGACAGATTAAGTTTGGAAAAAAATGTCACCAGCCTCGAAGCTATGAATGTAAACTATAAAAAGTTCCAAAACCAATTTATACTCAACAATACAAAAGTAAAAGATGCTCAAAAAGAATTAAGTGAAGAGATTCTTCATTTAAATGAATTTAATACTTGGATTAAAGATATGGAAAATAAAGATTTTACGCATTGTGGCTCTTGGAGAAAGATGATAAATGCAAACAACCAATATCACGGTTTATTAAATGATTATAATATCAAGATTAAAGGAAATGCACCACCGGATGCTTTAGTTTTACTCTCAAGTAAAATTGAGCTAAGTTCAAACGCGATATTTACGAATCTACAAGATTCAATAGACAATTTTGATTAAAACTAAAGGATAAGTAATGAATCAAGAAATGACACCAAAAGAGGTAGAATTTTTATCAACAGACGTCATTGTTAGTGCAACAGACCCCCAAGGAATTCTAATTTATGCTAACGATACATTTGTAAGACTCAGTGGTTACAAAAGAAAAGAACTTATGGGTAAACCTCACAGTATTTTAAGACATCCCGATATGCCTAAGGCTGTATTCCAACTTCTATGGAATACTTTATTATCAGGAGAAGGACTGTACGCTTTTGTTAAAAACAGAACCAAACAAGGGGATTATTATTGGGTGAAAGCCTATGCCGTTCCTGTAAAAGAGAAAGGTATTACTCAAAAGTTTATCTCCTACAGACAGCCTTTGAACAGTTATGCTAAAGCCACATTAACTTCATTGTATGCAACACTAAGAGAATATGAAAAGACTCACAGTCCTGAAGCATCTTTGCAATTTTTTATTGATTATTTATCAGAGAGAGGTTTAACCTATAATGGCTTTATAGATAGACTCACTCAAGAAAAAGAGGTCACGTCTTTAGAAGCATTACAAATTGATTTTACCAAGTTTTTCAATGATCATATCATTTATAAATCACACGTTGAGCACAAGGTTGCACTTGGATTAAAAGATATTCGAGTCGAAGCATCTTGTGATTGTGATTTCGGGAAATGGATTGATACAGTTAAACATGAAACTTACACCAAAAATGCATCATGGAATAAGATGTTAAAAACCCATGAACATTACCACGATAAATTAAATGAATACGTGGAGAAAAGCAGTCAAGGTTCTAGTCCCGTAGTAATCAACGAAATACTACAAGAAGTAGAAAAAAGTACTGTTCAAATTTTTGCAAACTTGCAAGATACTATTGATCATTGCGAATAAGAGGAGATCACTATGGCAACTAAAAAAACAGAAGAGACAACTCAAGCTGATCAAGCAGTAGCTACTACTGATGTAACAGAAACGGTTAAAGAAGATACAGGTGCTTGTACTGGAATAGCAGAAATAACCAAAGCATTAAAAAAACTCTCAAAAGGAAAGTTTAATTTTGATGATGTTGAAACAGACAATGAAGAGTTACAAGAAGCCGCTTCTTATCTAAACAGTTTAAAGAAACAGTTAAAGACTCTTGAAAAAGATACATCACTTGCCACCAATGGCATAAACAACGGTGAATTTGATAAAAGGGTTCAAACATTAGACTATAAAGGTGGTTACTCTAAAATTGCCGATAATTATAACTACAACCTCGATATTATTATGGCAGGTATTGTAGATATGAGTTATATCATTGAAAACATAACACGAGGTAATTTGGGAACTAAAATCACCAATACATACAGAGGTTCAATGGCACTTTTAAAAAACAATATCAATATGCTAATTAGTAAGATAAATGAAATCACTTTTGATTCAAACCTACTAAAAGACGCCATTCAAAGTGGGGAGTTAACAGTAAGAATTGATTTGGATAAATATGAGGGTGACTTTGTCAATATTCACCAAGCGACCAACGATACACTAGGTGTTATTGAAAAAGCCTTGGGTGACGTTAACTCCACATTAGGAGTGATGAAAGAAGGAGATTTTGATGCAAGAATCACTAATTTATACTCTGGTGCATTTAATGATGCCAAAGAAAATGTAAATGATTTTGCGACAACAGTACAAGAGGTATTGCAAAACATCAATACAAAACTCACCGCTGTTAGTACGGGAAATTTTGACTCAAAAATTGATGAAGAGTATGCAGGTGAATTTATTAAAAGTAAAACAGCCGTAAATCAACTGTGTTCAGTAATGACTACAATGTTGGATAATTATAATGTTACAAATGGGTTGATTCTAGAAGGAGATACCACAGCAAGAGTAGATAACAGTGGTTTTGAGGGTGATTATGTGACAATGATTGATATCGTTAATAATTCACTTAACTTATACGGGCAAGTTGTTTCAGAAGCGGTTAAATCATTTACTGGTATTCAAGGAGGAGATTTCTCTTATAGAATTAAGGGTGATTGGAAAGGTGATTTTGCGCAAATACAAAATGCCTCAAATGAACTGGCAACTAACTTAGGTGAAATCATCACAGAAGTTGGAGACACACTTTCAAGCTTGGGAGATGGAGACTTAACGAAAAAAATTGACAGTGACTTACCGGGAGACTTTGATAAGATAAAATCAAGTACCAATGAATTTATTGTGAGCTTAACCCAAACAGTTGTGCAAATTATTGAAGGGGCCAATCAAATGAAAATAGCCAGTGGAGAGGTTAACAACTATTCTATGGCAATTTCAACAGGGGCTGAGCAACAAGCAAGTTCACTTGAAGTTACCACAAGTGCCATTGAAGAAATGAGTGGTAGTATCAACGAAACGGCAAAAAATGCACAAAAAACAAATGAGATGGCAGAAACAGCTGCATCTATGGCTATTGAAGGTGGGGAAGCGGTTAATAAAACAGTGGAAGCCATGTCAACCATTGCAGATAAGATTAAAATTATCGAAGATATTGTGTATCAAACCAACCTACTGGCACTAAATGCTGCAATAGAAGCAGCACGAGCGGGTGAACATGGCAAAGGTTTTGCAGTAGTTGCAGCAGAAGTGCGAAAACTGGCAAAACGTTCACAAATTGCTGCGGGAGAGATTTCAAGTATTACCACTGATTCTCTTGAAGTATCACAAAAAGCGGGTGAGCTTATCTCTTCTGTTGTTCCTCAAATTCAAGAAACAGCAACATTGATTAAAGATATAGCAACTGCTGCTAAAGAACAAGATGTGGGAATTGTTCAAATCACTACTTCTATGAATGATTTAAATGAAGTAACGCAAGGTAATGCAGCCAGCTCACAAGAGCTCGCCTCTGCTTCTGAAGAACTGGATGGGCAATCTAATACCTTGTCTGAGTTGATGAAATTCTACTCTGTATCTGAAAGTGATACACAACAAAGAGACTTTGTAAGAACAACACCCCAACACAATGTTGTCATAAATCCTGTCAATACTCAACCAGCAGCTCAAAAAGACAAACCAAAAGAACAAGATGGTTTTGAAAGTGTTGCACAACACAGTGCAGATGAGGAACTTGATTTAAAAAGTTTTGACAAACTATAAGGATCCATCATGAGTGAAGAAGATAACAATCTAGAAGATGAAGAAGTGAGCCAAAATGACGGGCAACAATATTTTCTTTTCATTAGTGGTGGAGATATTTATGCCATGGACGCCTTATTGGTTGCAGAAATAGTTGAGTATCAAGGTATTACAAAAGTACCTATGATGAAGTCTTGTGTGAAGGGTGTGACAAATGTAAGAGGTAATATTATTGCAGTTGTTGACTTACTTGATCGTTTTGAATTGGGAGAGACGAAGATATCAGCTCGTACCTCTCTGGCGATTATAAAAAAAACCCATTTAGACAAGGCAATAAATATAGCCATAATTATAGATGAAGTTTATGAAGTGGATAATATATCCGATGTTCATCTAAAAGTATCACCTGATTTTGGAACGAAGATAAACCGAAAGTTTATTAAGTTTATTGGGAGATATAATAATGAGGATATTGCGATACTAAATACAGACACCATTCTTAATATAAATGAATTGGCAAAATAAAGAGGTATATAATTATGACAACGGATACTTCAAACAATAAACAAACAATGATTGATGACGATGATGATGACGAACTGGATCTTGTCAAACTGGTTGCAACCAATGCAAATGATTCCAATCAGTATTTGGTTTTTGTAGGTTCAAATGGAGAGCTTTATGCAAAAAATGTATCAAAAATCGAAGAATTACTCATCTTCAAAGACTTGGTCATTTCCAGAAATTCTGATGAAAATCAGGTAATACTAGGAACCGCAGACATAAGAGGTCAAATGACTACTATAGTCAACTTTGACAGATGGGCGGGGCATGAAGTCTTGGATGAAAGTGATTATGAGTTATTGATTATTGCAAATTACGGAGACAGACGTTTTGCACTGGTGGTTAAAAGTGTTGAACAAATAACAACCATAGAACCAGAAGACATGACAGATAACAGTAGTGATAATGATAAAGCTTCCTTTATTACCAAAATCACCATAGCAGGAAAAGAGCGCTTGTGTACAATATTTGATGGAGACAAAATGCTGCTTGATATCTATAATGATTCAGAAAGTATCTCAGAATCAGCCATTGATAATATACAAGATATTATATCAAGTGATAAAATGATTCTTTTTTGTGATGACAGTAAGTTTGTTCGTAAAATGGTCAGCCATTTATTTGAAAAGCTTCAAATCAGAAGTAAGATATTCAATGATGGGCGAGATTTAGTAGAACACATTGATAACCTTGACCCTGAGGACATTGGTTTAATAGTAACAGATATTGAGATGCCAAAAATGGGAGGAAGAGAAGTGATTGACTATATACGTAAAAACAACATCTATGATGATATAAATATTATAGTTCATACAAATATGTCAAACAATCTTATGAGTAACGAACTTTTAAGTGCAGGAACTTCAAAAATCATTGGAAAAATTAATATGGAGGAGCTATCTGCTGGTATCAAAGAGTGTATGAGATAGCCAAAATAAAATTGAAGGAAAAATTATGTCCTCATATATGGGATATCAGGCAAATCAATTAAAGGTCAAAAAAATGTCAACTATAAGAAGCACTATTGAACTCTCCCCTGATGTTTTTAAAATATTCCAAAAAAAGATTTTTAGTGAAACAGGAATCTCTTTGGATAGCTCAAAACTTTCATTGGTTCAAAGTAGACTTTATAAACGACTTTTACATTATAAACTTAGCTCTTATGCTGAATATTTAAGAATTATTCAAATTGACCACAAAGAAAAAATGGAGATGTTGAACTTAATCACCACCAATGAAACCTACTTTTTCAGAGAAGAGTCTCATTTTAATTTTTTAACCAAACATCTTGAACACAAACATAAAAAGTTTAGAGTTTGGAGTGCAGCATCCTCTGTAGGAGCTGAAGCATATACCGTAGCTATGATTCTGGACAACTTTTTACAAAGAGACTCATGGGAAGTTCTAGGTAGTGACATAAACACTGAAGTCATCAAAAAAGCCAGATCTGGGCTTTATCCCAAAAACTGGATGAACAAAATTCCTGATACATATAAAAAGAAATATTGTCTTATTGGTAAGGGAAAATATGAGAACCAGTTTTTAGTGGACAGAGGACTTGCTAGAAATGTCTCTTTTACTTTAAATAATCTCATGACAGTTAACAAAGAATTTGGTATGTTTAATATAATATTTTTACGTAACGTACTCATATATTTTAATGATGTAACCAAAAAGCATGTGGTAAATACTGTAATAAAAAACTTAGAAATAAATGGATATTTAATAATTAGTTTAACTGAGTCCTTACAAAATCTAGATCTGAAAAATTTAGTGCAAGTAAGTACTTCTATATATCAAAAAAAAGGATAAGATTATGAAAAATCATGATGAAAAGTACTTGGAATTTGTAATGCATGATAAAAACCTTCTGTTTATTGGTGAAAATGAATATGAAGAGTTTAATGATATATTTAATTCTTTCAAGACTTTCGTGACCAATGATATTAATTCAGAAAATTTTGAACACACCGATGCTATTTTAATGCAAGAACAACCCAATTTGATACTTCTCAATTGTAGTGATGATAAAGAGTTTACCTTAAAGCTTATTGATGAAATATACAACTACGATGAACACATAATTATTATCATTATTGTGGCCTCAAGAAATTTTGAAAAACACCTCGATACAATCAACAAAGTTGATTTTGTACTAACGGAGTCTTTTACTCGTATGGACTTGTACAAAAAGTTTCTGGCTTCTTTTCAAGACAGTACTTCTGTAAAAGCCACCATAAAAGTAGACAAAGAAAAGACAGAGGATGTAGAGGTATTCTTAGATACTTTTGAAGGTGAAATTCTATTTTTGAATGAAGAGTTAAAAGATTGTGTTACACAATTTGATAATGGCGAACTTTCCCACGAATTACTTTCAGATATATCTGATAAAATGAAAGAAGTTTCTGTGGTTTTTTCCAGGCACAACTACACCAAGCGAGTTGCACCCATATTTACTCAACTGAGTACTTATCTTGAAACACTGGATATTAAAAAAATTAAAGTAGAAAACATAGAAGGATTTACATTTTTAGCAAGAATAATAGATGATATACAAACTTATTTGTTCGAATATTTTGTCTCACGAATATTTGTAGATGTTTATGTTTTTGAAGACTCTTTAAAAAACTCAATAAAGTTTATGCAAAACAGACTTCAAAGCGATGATACCAGTCATGACGACAGTGAATTGAACTTTTTCTAATGATTAAGGTATTTATAATAGATGATTCCATCTTGGTCAGAAATGGATTCAGACACATATTAACAGGGCTTAAAGATATAGAAATCTTAGGTGAGGCCGTAAACCCTGTTGATGCTTTTGATGAGTTTAAAAAAGTGGGACTACCCGATGTTTTTATTTTAGACATTGAGATGCCTAAAATGGATGGATTAACATTCTTAAAGAAAATCAATGAACAAAGACCAACGCCGGTTATTATGTGCTCAACACTCTTAACAAAAGGTTCACATGCCCTACTTGATGCCCTAAGTCTAGGAGCTTTTGCAGTAATTGAGAAACCAAAGTTAAATGTAAAAGACTTTCTCAATGATTATAAAGACCAAGTATTAGGGTATATCAGAGCTGCAGTTAATGCAAAAATTCACTACACCAGTACAGTACAAAAAGAGATACTGGCACAAACTAAAAAAGAGTTAGAGCATAAACCCAGTTCAAAAATCATAGCCATTGGTGCATCAACGGGAGGAGTGCAAGTATTAGAAGAGATATTAACCAACCTTCAAACCAATCACCCAGCCATTGTAATAGTACAACATATGCCTACGGGTTTCACTGCCAATTTTGCCAAACGACTTGATGGTTTGAGCAAAACCTCTTTGATTGTTGAAGCAAAAGAAGGACAAGAACTTCAAACCAATACTGTATATATAGCACCAGGCTCCATGCATATTGAAGTATTTAAAGAAGGCTTATATTATGTTATACGATTGAAGGACTTTCCAAAAGTAGATTTCCATAAACCAAGTGCCACTGTATTATTAAGCTCAGTTGCAAAAGTAGCCAGCTCAAATGCGGTAGGTTTTATACTCACAGGTATGGGAGAAGATGGTGCAAAAGGTTTATTAAAAATGAAAGAAGCAGGGTCTAAGACCTATGCACAAAATGAAAAAACTTCAACGGTGTATGGAATGCCCAAAGCTGCTGTTGAATTAGGAGCAGTCAGAAAAGAGTTATCTATATTTGAGGTTATTAAAACGATTAATGGCACACGATAAACCACTATTACCAAGTAACTTAATTACTTGGTAATAGATTTTTAAAAGAAATCCAAACTTTCATCTTCATCTGTAATTTCAACTTCTACAAAAATACTCTCTAATTCCAAACAAGTATTGGCAAAAGATGCATCAAAATAGTTGATATTATCTGTATTTTTTTGAATAAACACCATTTCAATCCACTTATTTAAGTCCTCTAAAATTGCCATCAAGCCATCAACCAATAAATCTTTTTTATCTCTGTCTTCAAGATCTTCTTCTGTGATGCTTATAATAAATTGAATGAGTTTTTTAGTAGCACCTGCAGTTACACTAAACATTCCAAAGTGATTTAACAGCTCAATTAGGTCATCTAATCCTTGACAGATTTCCGACAAATCTTCTCTTGACTCATGTGCACTGGCATTTATAATTGCACAGGCCTTATTTTGATAATGTTCAATTTTATCTTGGAATATTTCTACTCTGTCTATATCAAAATAGTCCAAGTTTTCAGAAAAGTCTTCCGCACTACCTCCCTTTAAATGGGCTCTTGTATTATATTTATTCTCTTTATGTACCTTGTTTTCTTTTTCCTCTTTTTGTTCTTTGTGTATTTTTTGTTCTTTATGGATTAATTTTGGAATACTTTTCTTTAAATTCAATTTATTTTCGTGCAAAGTTACCTTTGCATCAATGTTTTCTTTGGCCAGTAATCGCAACTGAATGGATTGTCTTTTTAATAACTTATCATTATGTATGAGTTTTAATACACGAGCAAAGATATTAAACATTTTTTCTTGATTATAAGGTTTGACTAAAATACCATCAATCCCAAGTTCTAAAATACTTCTCATTTCGTTAATATCAATAATTGCAGACAATACTATTATATGCTGAGAGGGAGATTTAAGTCTTATTTTTTTAATCATTTCAAAACCATCGATATTTGGCATCAACAGATCAGTAATGACCAAGTCATACTTTCTTCTTCCACTGTTCCATTTAGAGAAAGCATCCGCACCATCCACTGCTGTATCTACAATATTAAACAATCCATCAAAGACCTCTTTGTATATCTCCAATGATATGTCATCATCATCAACAACTAGTACAGACATGCTTTGTGCATAATCAGAGACAATCTTTTCAACAATATTATGCATAATAATTCCTTGTATATAAAATCACAATCTTATTTACTCTTCTTCAAAAAGGCTTCTTTTGATAATCTTTCCAGAGAGCTCATTAACTCATCGTTTTGCACAGGTTTTAAAAGAATTTCGTCAACCCCGGTATTTGAAATGGCACTGATTTGTTCTTGTTCATTATGAGCTGA
>Ga0209707_1000915_pt1 | contig 17225 bp, 12 predicted proteins | sample EN4Hudsemesocosm_FD_184630 | JGI IMG/M metagenome (GOLD analysis project Ga0209707, IMG submission 184630) | Methane-oxidizing microbial communities from mesocosms in the Hudson Canyon - EN4B Hudson Canyon (SPAdes) (version 2) | ecosystem: Environmental > Aquatic > Marine > Cold seeps | place... | reverse complement strand
CTAAAGGGCGTGTTGTTGAAATTTATGGGCCGGAGTCATCGGGTAAAACAACCATGACGCTGGAAACCATTGCTCAACTACAAAAACAAGGGGGTACAGCGGCATTTATTGATGCTGAGCATGCTCTAGATCCAGTTTATGCTGAAAAAATTGGTATTAATATAGATGATCTGTTGATTTCTCAGCCTGACACAGGTGAGCAAGCACTGGAAATTTGCGATATGTTGGTTCGTTCAGGCGCGGTTGATATGGTGGTGGTTGATTCGGTTGCAGCATTAACACCTAAAGCAGAGATTGAAGGTGATATGGGTGACTCTCATATGGGCTTGCAAGCTCGCTTGATGTCACAAGCTCTAAGAAAATTAACGGCTAATATCAAGCGTTCAAACACGCTGGTTATCTTTATTAATCAGTTAAGAATGAAAATTGGAGTGATGTTTGGTAACCCTGAAACCACTACAGGTGGTAACGCATTAAAGTTTTATGCTTCAGTTCGTCTGGATATTCGTCGTATCGGTGCGATTAAAAAAGGCGATGAGATTATCGGTAACGAAACTCGTGTTAAAGTTGTTAAAAATAAAGTGGCCCCACCTTTTAAACAAGCTGAATTTGAGATTCTATATGGAGAGGGTGTTTCCTTTTTGGGGGAGTTAGTTGATTTAGGTGTGAAGTATGGCTTTGTTAATAAAGCGGGTTCCTGGTATAGCTATGGTGATGAGAAAATAGGCCAGGGCAAAGAGAATGTTAAGGCTTTCTTAAAGGATAATCCGGAAAAAGCGCAGGAAATTGAAGCTAAAATTCGTGCTGAAGCGCTTGGCGCTGTGCTTGCTGATGACAGTGATGCGGCCAAAGAAGAGAAAAAGACTAAGTAATTAATGTGTGTAGACTCTGAGCTTGCTAAAGAAATTAGAGGGTTTTGTATTGGGTTTTTAACCCGAAGAGAACACAGTCAGCAAGAGTTGCTGAATAAGCTGGCTTTAAAAGGTTATGAGTGCTCAGCAACACAAAGCGTTGTTGATAAACTGGCTGAAGAAGGTTGGCAAAGTGATGATCGCTTTGCTGAGTCTTATGCCAGATACCGAATTAAAAAAGGATTTGGTCCAGTAAAAATTGCTTATGAGTTACGACAACGAGGTGTTGTTGGTTTTGAGCTGGAGCCTGTTGTATTGGATTTGGCTGATGGCTGGCTGGATCTATTGCAACAGCTGTATCATAAAAAATATGCTGATGAGCAAGCGCTTTCTCAAAAAGATAGGCTAAAGCGCAGTCGTTTTTTACAACAGCGTGGTTTTAGCCATGAAATGATAAAAACGGTTTTAAAATAACAGCTGAATTAAGTTAAGGAGCCTCTGATTAAGTTGGTTAGAATTTAGCGCAGAAAAAACGGTCGCTATTTTTCACGAAGTGAGAAGTAATAGTCATTCTATTGCGCCGATCTTCGTGGGAAATATAGGCTGTTTTAGCAAGCTAAAAATAATTGGACTTGATCAGAGGTTCCTTAAGGAGCCTCTGATCAAGTTGGTTAGAATTTAGCGCAGAAAAAACGGTCGCTATTTTTCACGAAGTGAGCAGTAATAGTCATTCTATTGCGCCGATCTTCGTGGGAAATATAGGCTGTTTTAGCAAGCTAAAAATAATTAGACTTGATCAGAGGTTCCTTAAGGGAAATAGTGATTGGGGCACAGTGCTTTAGCCTGCTTATATGCTTTTACAAGCAGGCTTAAAACACTGCGCCCCGTTAATACATCAGTTTAACTTAATATAAATACATATAACCTGGGTGTAACTTGATTGCATCAAGGCTACGAAAAAATATCACTAAAGATAGATAACATGAAAAAAATGACCAGTGCAGAGTTACGTGCTGCCTTCCTAGAATTTTTTAAACAACACGGGCATTCTGTTCAGCCTTCTAGCTCACTTGTGCCCGGAAATGATCCTACCTTGCTGTTTACTAATGCGGGTATGGTGCCTTTTAAAGATGTGTTTTTAGGGCGGGAAAAACGTGATTATACGCGAGCAACAACAACACAGCGTTGTGTACGTGCTGGTGGTAAGCATAATGATCTGGAAAATGTAGGTTATACAGCAAGGCATCATACATTTTTTGAAATGTTAGGTAATTTCAGTTTTGGTGATTACTTTAAAAAAGAGGCCATTCATTTTGCCTGGGATTTTTTAACTAAAGAGTTAGAAATTCCTGCTGAAAAATTATGGGTGACAGTTTTTGATGAAGACCAGGAAGCAGAAGTAATCTGGCTGGAAGATATCAAAGTTGACCCGGCGCGTTTATCTAGAATAGGTGCGAAAGATAATTTCTGGTCTATGGGTGATGTAGGGCCTTGCGGGCCTTGTACTGAAATTTTTTATGACCATGGTGAAGATGTAGCGGGCGGCCCACCAGGAACACCTGAAGAAGATGGTGATCGATATATTGAAATTTGGAATTTAGTTTTCATGCAATATGATCGAGATAAAGAAGGGGAGTTACACCCTTTACCTGCTCCTTCTGTAGATACCGGAATGGGATTAGAAAGAATTGCCGCTGTTTTACAAGGTGTGCATAATAATTATGAAATTGATTTATTTCAAAACCTGTTAAAAGTTGCTGCTGAATTAGCTGGAACAACTGATTTAAGCAATAGCTCATTACGGGTTATTGCAGATCATATCCGCTCATGTGCTTTTATGGTGGTGGATGGGGTATTACCATCTAATGAAGGGCGAGGATATGTTCTAAGACGGATTATTCGTCGCGCTATTCGCCATGGTTATCGTTTAGGCACTAATGATGTTTTCTTCTATAAATTAGTTGCACCATTGGTTGTTGAAATGGGCGAGGCTTTTCCTGAAATTAAGGCCGCTCAGGAACAAGTTGAGCGGGTTTTAAAGAAAGAAGAAGAGCGCTTTGCTGAAACTCTGGAACAAGGTATGAAAATACTGGAAGCCAGCGTCGCAAAAATTGAAGGCAATGTGATCCCTGGAGATATTGTTTTCCTTTTATATGATACTTATGGGTTCCCTGTTGATTTAACAGCCGATTTTGCCAGAGAGCAAGATTTAACGGTTGATCATGCCGGCTTTGAGATTGAAATGACTGCTCAGCGCGAAAGAGCCAGGGCAGGCGGTAAGTTTGATGCAGACTATGACCAGGATATTAGGCATGATAGTCAAACAGACTTTACCGGGTACCATAGTTTAAATGATTCATCTCAAATAGTGGGTTTGTTTTCGAAAGGTCAGGCTGTCGATTGTTTGCAAGAAGGTGAAGAGGGTGTTGTAGTTTTAGAGCAAACGCCTTTTTATGCTGAGTCAGGTGGTCAGGTAGGTGACAATGGAACGTTAACGGTTGGTAGTTCTGTTTTTAATGTATTTGATACTCAAAAGCAGGGCGGAAGCTTATTCCTGCATAAAGGCAAGGTTGTTCAGGGAGCCATTAATAATGGGCAGGCATGTGAATTAAGTGTTAATGGGGGCGATAGAACGGCAACAGAGCTTAATCATTCTGCAACTCATTTATTGCATGCTGCATTGCGTCAGACCTTGGGTGAGCATGTGTCTCAAAAAGGCTCATTGGTTAACCCGGAAAGATTACGTTTTGATTTTTCCCATTTTGAACCGATGACGGCGGATGAAATTAGCATTATTGAATCGATTGTAAATGAACAAATACGAATGAATAACGCAGTTTCTGCTGAGGTGATGTCTAAGGACGATGCAGTTAAAGCAGGTGCGATGGCATTGTTTGGTGAGAAATATGGCGATGAAGTTCGGGTGTTGAAAATGGGTGAATTTTCAACAGAACTTTGTGGTGGAACTCATGTAGAGCGTTCTGGCGATATTGGATGCTTTAAAATCATCAGTGAAACAGGTGTGGCATCAGGGGTAAGGCGATTAGAAGCGGTAACGGGTAAGGCATGCCTTGACTGGATTGCAGATCGAGATAAAGTGTTGGCTAACATTACTGGGCTGGTAAAAAGTTCAGTAGACAAAGCATCAGATAAAGTTCAGCAATTAGTTGATAAAAATAAGCAATTAGAAAAAGAGCTTGATCGCTTAAAATCAAAATTAGCCAGTTCAGCTGGGGGTGAATTAACCACTCAGGCTGTGGATGTTGAAGGCATCAAAGTATTGGCTGTTAAACTGGATGATGTTGATCCAAAAGCATTGCGTGATATGGTTGATCAGTTAAAAAATAAACTGGGTAGCTCTGCCATTGTTTTGGCCACTGTTCAAGGTGATAAAGTGAGTCTGATTGCCGGTGTATCAAAGGATCTGGTAAAGCGTTTAAAAGCGGGTGATCTGGTTAATTCGGTGGCGACAAAAGTTGGCGGAAAAGGTGGTGGTCGTCCTGATATGGCTCAGGCGGGTGGTAACAATCCCGCTGGCTTGGAAGAGGCTTTGAAATTAGTACCTGCCTGGGTTCAAGAACAGGTTTCGTAATAGTATTTTAGTCCTCTCCAGAGGGAGAGGGTTTGGTGAGAGGGAGGTTAAGAATTGATCTGGTTTTGTACTTCCTCTCTTGCAATCTTATGGTTGGATCTAAGTTAAAAAATGGCATTATTTGTATATAAATTTGGCGGCACATCAGTTGGTTCAGTTGAGCGCATAAAGGCTGTCGCAGAAAAAATCAAAAAATCACGAGATCAAGGTGACGATATAATTGCAGTGGTCTCTGCAATGAGTGGTGAAACTAATCGATTAACTGCATTAGCAACGCAAATGCAGACAGAGCCAAATTGCCGAGAGATGGATGTATTGCTCTCTACTGGAGAGCAAGCGACTATGTCGTTACTTTCTATGGCTTTACATGATTTGGGGTGTCCTGCTTGTTCCTATACAGGTGGACAAGTAAAGATACTGACAGACAGTATGCATACTAAAGCCAGAATTAGAGAGATTGATGACGTCAATATCCAAAAAGACCTTGATGCTGGTCGTGTAGTAGTCGTTGCTGGTTTTCAGGGGGTTGATGAAAATGGAAATATCACTACATTAGGGCGAGGAGGCTCAGATACCACGGCAGTTGCTTTGGCCACTGCATTAAAGGCAAAAGAGTGTCATATTTATACCGATGTGGATGGTGTTTATACCACGGATCCTCGGGTAGAACCGAAAGCCAGAAAGTTGGAACAGATAACCTTTGAAGAAATGTTGGAAATGGCCAGTTTGGGGTCAAAAGTTTTGCAGATTCGTGCAGTTGAATTTGCTGGAAAATATAATGTTGCATTAAGAGTATTATCATCGTTTAAAGAAGGTAATGGCACACTAATTACCTATGAGGAATCAGAAATGGAAAGAGCTTTAATTTCAGGCATAGCATTTAACCGTGATGAAGCTAAATTAACAATTACCGGTGTGCCTGATTTGCCGGGTGTCGCATCTAAAATTTTATGTCCTGTAGCGGATAAAAATATCGAGATTGATATGATTATTCAAAATATAGCGGATGATGAAACAACCGATTTTACTTTTACAGTACATCGTAATGATTATCAAAAAACCAAGGCGGTTTTAGAGCGTGTTTGTGAGGAGTTGGGTGCCAGACATGTAACAGGTGATGACAGCATTGTTAAGGTTTCTCTTGTCGGTGTTGGAATGCGATCTCATGCCGGAATTGCAAGTACTATGTTTAAAGTCTTGGCAGATGAAGGAATTAATATTAGAATGATCTCTACGTCAGAAATTAAAATTTCTGTGGTTGTGGATGAAAAGTATTTGGAACTTGCTGTACGTGCTTTACATAAGGCTTTTGATTTAGATAAAGAAGAAGATTAATTTTTATCTTTATTTATTCAGAAAATTGGTTATAATAGAGAGCTTGGTTGGTTGGTGAACAATTAGCCATATTAAATGGAAACGTAGGGAGATTTTATGCTTATCTTAACTCGAAGAGTAGGAGAAACCTTAATGATAGGTGATGATGTTACTGTCACTGTTTTAGGGGTTAAAGGTAACCAGGTTAGAATTGGTATTAATGCACCCAAAGAGACATCCGTGCATAGAGAAGAAATCTACGAAAGAATTAAGAAAGAACAATCAGAATCAGCGGGTTTGACAGGATCTGAAGAATAAAAAGTTTTAGGAGAGTTGGCCGAGCGGCTGAAGGCGCTCCCCTGCTAAGGGAGTATGGGCTTTAACTCCCATCGAGGGTTCGAATCCCTCACTCTCCGCCAGTTTAAATTTTATATTTTTTTTGAAAAAATAGTTGACAAAATCAGCAAAAAGCAACATAATAAGCAGCTTAACACAGGCGCCCGTAGCTCAGCTGGATAGAGTACTCGGCTACGAACCGAGCGGTCGGGAGTTCGAATCTCTCCGGGCGCGCCATGTTAAGTTAATTAAAGATTATTCCCCTGTAGCTCAGTTGGTAGAGCGGGTGACTGTTAATCACTAGGTCGGCGGTTCGAGCCCGTCCGGGGGAGCCAGATAAGAGAAAGGCTGTAGAGAAATCTACAGCCTTTTTTTTTGCCTTAAGGAAAATATTTTTCATTGGTTGTCCATTAACCAGCAACAAATCACAATAAAATTATCTAGTTCAATTCCCTGTAATATCCTTTTTATTTTTTGTTAGTTATAGCTGTTTAAATATGCTTAAAAGTACGAGTTTTAGTTTGCAATGGTTAAACGATATGCTCATCTTTCTGATGGGCGTGTTAGTTCAGTTGTCGAAAGTATGAACGCTAAAATTTTGGTTGATATAAACTTGAAAAACTTAGATTAATTAATCGATATGGACTTATGTTCACCCTAAGGGTATTGTATTATTATTCAAATGATACAATTGAACTATTTGAAAGTATGAGGGAGTATGTTGCCTGACACTATTGCAAAAACCAAAACAAAAACAAAAAAAGAACTTCTAGATGAAATTCAGAGGTTGCATGAGTCCGTTAACTTTCTTGAGAATGCTGCCTTAAAATACCAGCATACCTCCGAAATGCTACAAATTGCGAAGAAAGAGAACCGTGACTGGCTTGAATACTCCCCAGTTTGCACAAAAATAGTTTCACCTGAATTTAACTTAATATATATGAGCTCTGCTGGTGTAAAAGCTCTTAAGATTGATGACATCACTCCCTATTATGAAAAACCTTATCCCTTTGATTTTTATCCTCAGTCCTTTCGAGAAAGGATGTATGAAAATTTAATCAATGTTAAGAAGACTGGAGATGTCATTACTCAAGAGGCAGCAGTGATTGATATTGAAGGTAAGGAATTATGGTTTCATTCAACTCTCGTGCCGGTCTATGACAACGATAAAGAATTAGATTACATCATTGTTGTGTCTATCGATGTCACTGAACGTAAGCAAGCTGAAAATGACTTGCGACAACTTAATAGTAAACTTGAAATAAAAGTCAAAAGTCGGACTTTAGAGCTAGAGGAAGCTAACTTTAGATTAAAGGAGCTTAGTGAGATAGATCCTCTAACCAAGATAGCTAATCGTCGCATGTATGATCAGCATTTAAGTAAAGAAGTTTCTAATGCTAAACGAACAAAAACCATCCTCTCCCTATTAATGATTGATATCGATCATTTTAAGAAATACAACGATAATTACGGACATGGTGCTGGGGATACTGTACTTAAACAAGTAGCAAAAATTATACAAAGTACATTACCTAGATCTACTGACTTGGCAGCTAGGTTTGGTGGGGAGGAATTTGTAGTTATTCTCCCTTCTACCAATGCTAAGGGTGCTGTAGATGTAGCCGAAAGGATTCGAGACAATATTCAATCAGTTAGTATTGAACATTCTTTTTCAGATACTAGTAATATTTTAACTGTCAGTATAGGTGTTGCAACACTGAATAAAAATGAGATTACTAAAGATAAAATACTACGACAAGCTGATAGTGCATTATATACATCGAAAAATAATGGCCGAAATCGAATAACTTTGTTTCAGGATAACGACTGACAGGTAAGGATAGGTGACTGCCAATCGTCTGATTGGTATATCAATGACATTAGGTTGCAAACCTGTTTTTTTGTAGGCAATAAACACCCTCACCAAGATCTTTTAAGATGGCTAGTCTAATTATATGGTTTTCTGCAATTTCTTCTATGTACTCTGGATTAGATTTGTATCATTGCAGTTTACTTTCTAATTTAACAATTGATTCTGAGGCATCCTAGTCCTCTAAAATAATTAATGTTGGTTGATATTTTAGCAAAAGCTTCATCTTGAAAAGGTTTTATGAGGTGATGAATAAGGGTGATTTTAATATTACTCGGTAGTGCTAGTTGTCCCGTGTCTGCCCCTATATTAAGGCTATGTCATCGTTAAGTGTTGAAAACGCTCTTAAAGCCCTCTCCTGCTGGAGAGGGAGGGGTGAGGAGAAAGAAAACAATTCCCTTCTTCTTTAATATTCTCTTATAAATCAAGAGATAAAAAAGAAATTTTGAATTACATGCTATTTATTTTCTCCTCACCCAAACCCTCTCCAGCAGGAGAGGGCTTAAGAGCCATAAAACCCTCACTTAACGGTGACATAGCCAAAAATAATGAGCACATTTTTTTATTCAAAATAGGAAACAACTATGAACAACAGCCTAGACAAAGTCCAAGCGGCTTTAGCTGACTACACTGCAGAAGACGGTAGCCGTTTTAGTGTCACTGCAACGAATAATGATGATATTTCCATGCTCACCATCATTCGTGAAGATATTGAAGAATTTGCAATTCTGGCGACAGCGAGTGAGAGTCAATTGCTTTTCAATGTCGCCTTATTTGATAAATCCCAAATTATTGATGGACAAGCGCCTGCTTTAAATCAAATGATGCTAGAACTTAATATGGCGATGCCATTGTCCTCATTTGCACTGACTGGTGCTAATTATTCAATTTTTGGGGCCATGTCTGTCGATTCGGATGCCAGTCAAATACAAGAAGAGATTGTAGTTTTATCTGAAAATATTATGGATGCTCTCGAAGTGTGTCAAAACTACTTAATTAAAGCTTAACTGGAGATTACGATGGGATTTTTAAACAACGTTTTTAAAACAATAAAAGGCTACGGCAATGAAGCGAATGATGTCTTTGTTGACTCACAAGGCATTCGTATTATGGAACAAGAAATTCGTGATGCTGAAGAAAGCCAGCGTAAAGCCCATGAATCACTGACCGAAGTGATGGCCGAACAAAAAGGTATCGCACGTAAAGTAAATGATCTGCAAGCTTCTGTTGATGAATATAGCGAGGCCATTGGTAAATTATTAGATGCCGGTAATGAAGATCTTGCCATGGAAACAGCTGAGAAATTAGCTGAATTAGAAACTGAGCTAGATAGTAATCAAGCCGTTTTAGATTCATATAATGAACAAGTTAAAGAATTGAAAGTGATTATTAAAGACTCTGCTAAACAAATGGAAGCATTAAAAAGAGAAGTCTCTATAGTCAAGTCAACTGAAGCGGCTCAAAAGGCAAGTGAAGCGACAGCGGCTCAATTTTCAGGCAGCAACTCTTCTTTACGTTCTGCCTCGGCATCTATGGAGCGTATTAAGGCTAAGCAACAAAAACGTAAAGATAAAATGAAATCAGCACGTGAATTAGCAAAAGAAACCAGTGGGGGTGAGTTAAAAGACAAACTTGCAGAAGCGGGTGTGATTGGTAATAAATCTTCAGCCGCCTCTATTTTAGATAGATATAAAAAAGTGTAACAAAATAAAGACTGAAACTGGAAGTATGAGATTTTCTTATGCTTCTGGTTTTTTCCTATGATACAGCCAGGAAACAAAAATCCCTGCAATCAAACCAAATAGGTGTCCATCCCAGGATACACCTACCTTTCCAGGTAAAACACTAAATATCATTCCTCCATAAAAAAACATCAGTATTAATGACACGATGATATATTTTATTTTTCTGGAAAACCACCCGGACAATAACATATAGCCCCAAAGACTAAAAATTAGGCCTGATGCACCAATATGATTTGCAGTGCGACCCCATACCCAGGTTAATACTCCACCAATGACTACCATTAACATGACTTTGCCAAACATTTTATCGCCTTCCAGTAAGGCTAAAGCAACGGCAAAGAGAGTAAAACTAACTGAGTTACCTATGATGTGTGACAAAGAACCATGTAAAAAAGGTGCGGTAAAAATACCCATTAACCCTTGGGGAGTTCTTGGAACCAGGCCAAATTGGTTTATGGGTATTAGCCATGATAAAAAATAAGCAGCCCAAATGACGATAAGAAAGCCCAATATGACTTTTATCGACTGATTCAATTAACTAGCTCACTTTGATTGATCATAATATATTTATCACTGCTCAGTCGTTGGCTTAGCCCCATGAGTTTTTTACCCTTCGACTCCATACGCTCCACATTGCTTAGGAGCATCCTGAGGTGCGCTCGCCCCAGCATTATTAAGTAGGTATCACTGGGATATTGATCGTCTCTCCACGATGGTTTCTCAAAGTATACGAATCTTCATCTTGAGCAATGATGGAGGAACTGGGACCCAAATTAATTTTACCAATCTTAGTAGCTAATACATACATCGGCTGCGCTAAACCGGTGGTGTGCCCACGCAAAGCCTCAATCAATTCTGCACCTCGTTCGACCGTCGTCATAAAACGCCCTGCTCCCGGTGCCGCTTCACAGTAAAAAAGGTAGTACGGGCGCACACGGATGGTGAGAAGCTTTTTATGTAAATCAATAAAAACTTTCTCATCATCATTCACACCTTTCAACAATACCGCCTGATTACCTACCTGTACACCACAAGAAAGCAAATCATAGACGGCTCGTGCTGACGCTTCAGTAATTTCTGCTGGGTGATTAAAGTGTGTATTCACCCAAATTGGCACCCGATGAAAACCACCAAGGATTTTCATTAATGAAGGTGTTATTCGCTGTGGAAGCGCTACTGGGACTCGGCTGCCAAATCGAATGATCTCTACATGGGGTATAGCTCTAAGACGTGTGACGATATCTTCGATTTTTTTATCCGATAATGTCAGCGGATCACCGCCGGTGATCAACACATCGCGAATCTCCGTGTGCTCAGCAATCCATTCAAAGCCAGCCTCGACATGTCGCGCAAAACGAAGCTCTTTTTGTTTGTGCTGAGTCGCTTCAATGCGAAAGCAAAATTGGCAATACACTGGGCAGGTGTCGAGCACGGTAAATGCAATGCGATCATTATATTGTCGTGCGATGCTTGCCGGACGACCATCGTCATCAAAAGGGCCGCCTTGGCCGTCTGTGCCTCGGTTTTCCTTCCAGTACAGGTAATTTTCTCTCTCGTATTTTGTGCCCTCTTCGGTAAAGCAAGGAACAATCTGTTTACGGATGGGGCAGTTAGGGTCATTTCGATCCATCAGTGAGGCGTAATAAGGCGTAGTCCCCCAAGTGAGTTTCTTCGCTTTTGCTTCCTCAATGTCACTGACTTCTTTTGGCGTTACATCAATGTAACTGCGCAACTGATCTACCGTTTTAACCATACCGGATAGCTGTTTTTTCCATTCTTCTTTTTCTTTTTTTGGCTGATCTGCCTCTGTTAAGGTCATAAAAATTTCGATGTACTATTGTGATTGAGTGAGCAAGCATGACCATACTTAATGTAAGGAATAGCTTGGTGAGCAGACTATATAAAATAACACAATAAACAAACAATTGTCCGACAAGCGAGTACTGAGAGCTAATAAATCGGCTGATTAGGGGGATTTTTGCACCCGAGATAACTTGTGATGTTATCTCGGGAGGAAATCGATCTTATTTTTGACCATTTAGACGAGCCATTCGTCCCCTTTTGGAAAAGGGAAATTGAGAGGGATAAGAACTTAATACTTTCACAGCCTCTTAAACGCCGCGTTACCCGTTAAACTCAAACTAATTTACCATATACTCAGTCAAGTTTCCCTCGGTAATCACATCACTACAAATCAACCTCTCTGAGTCATTCTATTGAGTGCTGATCTCAATTAATTGGTCAAGTTTAAATATCCTCAATACCAAGCATCTTTTTTAGTGATGAACCCACCCCAGAACCTGATTAACTTCTTTATGTTTCTCTATTTTTGATGAAGTTGTCGTTTTACTATCACCTTCTCTAGTTTTAACAACTTGGGAGTCACCAGTGATCCTGGAATCTTCAACAGCTTCATTAAGCTCCATGCTTTCTTTTCTCTCTTCAACCTGAAGATTTTGTTGCTGGTTTTTCTTATCTAACTGTTCTTTTGCTCGCCTGTCTCTTTCTATACTTTTCCTATTTTTCTTTGACAGTTTAGGTCGTGCCTCTAAATTATTATGTTGCTGTTGCTGCAATTGCTCTTGATGCTGTTGCAGTTCAAGTTTTAACTTATCTAACTCTAACTGCTGTTTTTGTTCAAGATCTTGCTTATTTTTAAAATTTTCCAGCTGGGACTCTAATTCTAGAATTCTATTTTGTTGAATTTGGGTATTTTGTTTTAAGCTATCAATTTCTTCACTTTGGCTATTTAGAATAACTTGTTCAACTTCTAACTTCTGTTTTACTATATTAAACTCAGATGTAGACTGCTGCTTTGCAAAATGCATTTCCGATTCTGCCTTCTGCCTTAATGATTTAATGTCAGATGTTGACTGCTGATTCAATTTTTCTAATTCTGCAATTTTCGCTTGCGCTTGTTCATTTTGAGCCGTTTTTGTTTCTAATTGTTCAGATAATTTATTTTTCTCATTACCTGAAACATTGCTTTCAGCAATCTTAGACTTTATTTCAGTTAATACAGTCAAAAACAACTTATCCTTGTTAGTGATTTTAGTATGATAATTTTCTCTTTCTTGCATTAAACTTGTAGAAGCTTGCTCAAGTTGCATCTGTATATCTGAAATCTGTAAATCTGAAATCTGTAAAGAATCATTGTTTTGTTTTTCTAACAATTCCTCATATTCTTTTCCAGCGGCCTCTAACGACCCTTCATGCTCTTTTTCAAGTTTTTCCAACAACTGGCTATGCTCTAATTCAGCAGTTTCTATCAGCAACTCATTTTTCAATATTTGTTTTTTTAATTTTATTACTTTAGCTATAGCAATAATTAAACCGCCAATGATTATAACTAACCCAGCAGCAATGACTGAATATTCAATGTTAGCAGTCACAAGTTGTTGCCAAGCCCCCCAGTAAACAATTAATATTTCTATATACTTATCCATTCAACCCCTCAAAACTAATTTTATAAACCCTACAAATTTACCAGATCTAAGCGATCAATTTTGGACCACTAGTCACAGTTTTAAAATTATTTCTTGCTAAATGAATAATTTTACATGGTTATATACAAACCACAGGTTGATAAAAAAAAGATTTGTAGGGCGGACTTCAGTCCGCCATATAGACAGTTTATGACAGTCATTGCGGACTGAAGTCCGCCCTACAATTTTTCACCTGTGGTTAGTTAACAGCCATATAACCAAAAAGACCCAATAAATAAATCTGTTCAAATTGCTTAGTGAAGTCGATATAGAGCTCTTTTTTCGGTTACCACTACAAAAGTCGAATGGTCGAATACTTAAAAATATTACTTTTATCTATTTCAGACCAGATTATTTTTATTATATTATAGGGCAGCTATTGCAATTTCCTTCTAATAAGCGTATAGGATAAACATACGATTGGACAGACATAAAGACCACACCAAAGGGGCATGATTACTATTATGGCTCTTAGTTTTTCAAAGAAAATTGAGGTAGCGGTCTAAAGCGGTTATTCAAACAGGAGAAGATCATGCACAAAAAGAGACTAATTTTGTTTTCAGCCGTTTTAATGATTATGACGGCTACAGCCAATTTTGCACAAGACGCGACCAACAAGGATGATGCCACCAAGCCATTCCAGGTCTGTTCTACGTGGAAAGCAAAAGATGCTGGTAAGGGGGCATGTCGGACAGCATTCATGCGCGCAGCTAGTCCATTAGGACGAAAATGCAAAAGCAAGACAATACCCGAGGCTGGTCAGGGGCATATAAATGTTTACATGGCCGCTTGCCATTGCGAAAAAGAATGTAAGTAATAAATTTGCTCGTCGATGGCTCTTTCATTCCCTGACCCGAAACCCTCTACTCTGCTTAGACTACAGGCGATCCGAGAGACAACACAGTTACCATCAATAAACATAATCTGGCCTTGGTTGCTGTTGCTTGGCAAAATTGGGTTTGGGTAAAAATATTTACGTATACCTACCGAATAAGCAACAAACAAACCCAATTGAACATTGGTCATGCGTACTAACTCATTTCTTTTCAGCCCCTAATAAAAGATAGTCCGCAATTGGCAAAGGGGACGTTAATAGCCAGTCAGAAACTGACTGGCTATTAATTTTTCGGTAGAACTTAAGGATCCTCTGATCAAGTCTAATTATTTTTAGCTTGCTAAAACTGCCGATATTTTCCACGAAGATCGGCGCAATAGAATGACTATTACTGCTCACTTCGTGAAAAATAGCGACTGTTTTTTCGGCGCTAAATTCTAATCGACTTAATCAGAGGCTCCTTAAATAAACTATTTCGTTGCTATTCCATCCTGCCCAGCATCATCATTTGCTTCATCCCCTATTTCAATAGAGTGAACTTCTGCCTGTGGTTCTGGTTTTGGCTCCTCAACAGGGTCATCAATGTTCTCGCCTTTCATTAATTTTGCTATCTGATGCTTATCCAAGGTCTCCCATGCTAGCAGAGCATTGGACATGTTATGCAAGATTTCAATATGATCCACTAAAATTTGCTTGGCTGACTGATAATTGTTATCTAGCAAGGCATTAATTTCATCATCTATAGTTTGTGCTATTTTATTTGATAAAGTTTTGTTTTCTCCACCAAACATACCCTGATTTTCAGAACTGTATTTACGAGGCCCCAAAGTTTCAGATAAGCCCCATTCCGTGACCATGTTGGTCGCTAATTGAGTGGCTCTTTCTATATCATTAGAAGCGCCAGTGGTGACTTTATTTTTTCCATAGATTAGTTCTTCAGCAATACGGCCACCGTAAAGGCTGGCAATCTGGCTTTCTAGCTTTTCTTTACTGGCACTGTGCTGGTCGCGCTCAGGTAAAAACATGGTGATACCTAAAGCACCACCTCGCGGCATAATACTCACTTTATAAACAGGGTCGTGCCCCTCTACAATTTCACCTACAATAGTGTGTCCAGCTTCATGATATGCAGTCATCAACAGCTCTTCTTTTGTCATAATCATGGTGTGTCGCTCCACTCCCATGATCATTTTATCGCGAGCTCTATCTAAATCTTCCATTGTCACTTCACGCTTATTTTGTCTGGCTGCAAACAAAGCCCCTTCATTTACCAAATTTGCAATCTCAGCACCAGAAAAACCTGGTGTACCACGTGCCAGATCATGAAGATTAACATCATCCGCTTGAGGTACTTTTTTAATATGCACATTCAAAATCTGTTCACGCCCTTTAATATCTGGCAAACCGATATTAACCTCTCGATCAAATCGACCAGGACGTAGAAGCGCTTTATCTAATACATCTGAACGGTTAGTCGCAGCGATAACAATGACCCCTTCATTTCCTGAAAAGCCATCCATTTCGACCAAAAGCTGGTTAAGGGTTTGTTCACGCTCATCACTGCCGCCTCCCATACCACTTCCACCACGTTGCCTGCCCACCGCATCAATTTCATCAATAAAAATAATACAAGGGGCTTTTTTCTTGGCCTCTGCAAACAAGTCTCGTACCCGAGATGCACCAACACCAACAAACATTTCTACAAAATCTGATCCGGAAATTGAAAAGAAAGGTACCCCGGCTTCACCTGCTACGGCCTTTGCCAATAAGGTTTTACCCGTTCCTGGAGGACCTACCATCAATACACCACAAGGCATTTGCCCACCGAGTGCTTTAAACTTTCCTGGTTCTTTAAGGAAATCAACCATTTCCATTACATCGGCTTTAGCTTCTTCACAGCCAGCAACATCAGCAAACCTAATCTTGATTTGATCTTCTTCCATCAATTTAGCTTTGCTTTTGCCAAAGCTCATCTGTCCCCCCATTCCCCCGCCAGAGCCTTGCTGTTTTCGCATAAAAAAGATCCACACAGCAATTAAAAGTAACATGGGTGCCCAGGATATAAAAATACGCATTAAAAAAGATTCTTCCTGAGCAGGAATCACTTTTATTTTAACTTTGTATTCTAGCAACTCGTCAATAAGCCTTGGATCATCCGGGTTATAGGTAACAAACCGTTCTCCATTAGTCCTTTTACCTTTAACTGTTTCACCCTCTATGGTGACTTTATTAATCTGGCCATTTCGAATATCTTCAATAAAATCAGAATACCTAATGGAATAATCACTCTCCCGATAAGTAGTATCACGATTCAATACTGAATAAATAACTGATGCAATTGCTACAAAAGCAATGATTCTAAATAAAATCACTTTCATGATCTTCCACCCTCCTTCCATTAAATCCTTAGCGACTTATTTTTCACTGGGGAAATTAAAAACCTGATTTCAATTCCAAAATCAATGTGTTTGTATATTTTTAAAGTAATGTTTGGTAAACACTGAATTACAAGCACTAAAAATATAACAATTCAATAGATCTAAACAAACAGCCGACATTTGTACAGCATTTAGGTATAAAAATGCAATACTGAGTAGGCCATAAATAACAAATATTGTGTCATTCTCTCATTGTGGTGAAACTGAATACCTTAGTTAAGAGGGAAAGTTCTGATGTGCTGATTAAAAATCAGATATGATCAATGGCATTAAAAATAGCTTCGATGCCAGATAATTCGATTGTAAGCAGAGAGTTTACCCCTTATTAAAGGAAAGCCACACTGACCTTGTCTATAGAAAATTAAAAGTAACCGCTCAAAAGCTCATTATTTTTTTAAAAACAAAAAAATTACTGAACGAACGGTTTTTTTATTTCTCCTATATTAGCTATTACTATCTCCGAGAGAAATTATACAAAACTTACCTTTTTGCACAAGTATACAAAAAGTTTATAAAAAACAAACTGTGGGTTTATAAACAAATTAAACTATATGGTTATGAACAATCCACATACTGAGTTTTAATTAGGTTAAAAACCCCCTAAACAATTTTAAGAAAGGAAGTGAGGCTTTAGAGACTGTGAAAGTATTAAGCTTCCCCATCGGATATAATATGACCTATAGTAATTCACCCGATAAAAAATAAAATGTCTGTCCAACGACGCTACCAACAAAGTTTAAATCGAAATCAGACAATGCT
>Ga0209707_1000912_pt1 | contig 17268 bp, 17 predicted proteins | sample EN4Hudsemesocosm_FD_184630 | JGI IMG/M metagenome (GOLD analysis project Ga0209707, IMG submission 184630) | Methane-oxidizing microbial communities from mesocosms in the Hudson Canyon - EN4B Hudson Canyon (SPAdes) (version 2) | ecosystem: Environmental > Aquatic > Marine > Cold seeps | place... | reverse complement strand
TCTATTGGCGTGACCGCGGCTGGTTTTGGTTTTGTTGATACGATGGAAAAGCTAGGTGTTAAGCGTCGTAGTTATACTGCTGGGGCGCACAAGGGTTTTCTTGATCCATTTTCTCCTGAAAAAGAAGATGAGGTTCAATTTTGGCAGTCAGTACTAAAGACCACTCATAATCAATTTATAAGTAAGGTTAAAGAGGGGCGTGGGGATCGATTAAAAGATGACCCGTTAATGTTTACTGGTTTAGTGTGGAGTGGTGAGCAGGCATTGGCGTTGGGACTTATTGACGCGCTTGGGAGTCCGGGGTTTGTTGCAAGAGAAATAATAGGCGAAGAGAATATTGTTAATTTTACGCCAAAGCCTGACCCTTTTGAAAAATTCACTCAAAGACTGGGCACATCTATAGGTAGTGCTATTTCAAATAGTGTTATGGGTGGTCAGTTTTCACTTCAGTAAGTTGTTGAGGTTTGTTTAAGTGGGTTTACCCCCTCATTTCGCAAAAGTGTTAATAAGCGAATGAGGGGTAAGCCAATAAGTGAATTAAAATCATCCCCAGATAATTTCTCAAACAGGCATATCCCCATTCCTTCTACTTTGAAACTACCTGCACAGTCATAGGGTTGCTCTATTTTCAGGTAATGATCAATTTCACTTAGGCTCAATGTTCTGAATGTAACTTGAAAAGGTTCTACTATTGTTTGTTGCTTATTATTACTTGAGTTTAAAAGTGATAAGCCCGTAAGAAATAGAACGCTGCGCCCACTACATGAATGTAATTGTTTAATGGCGTTTTCATGAGTGTGTGGTTTGGTTAAAATAGTGCCATCTTCTAGTGTGGCTACCTGATCCGAAGCTATAATCAAGTGATTAGAATATGTACTTTTAATGGATTGAGCTTTTTCGCTAGCTAACCGTAATACTAAATCTTCTGGTTTCTCGTTTAGAAAGGCTGTTTCGTCAGTATTGGGTGAGGCAGTTATAAAAGGCAGGTTTAATTTTTCGAGCATTGTTTTACGATAAGTTGATGTTGATGCTAAAACGAGGGGGTGAGGGAGCATTTTTAATCCTGCTTTTATCTAGAAAGGGCTATTTTTACGTGTATTTTGAGAAGAAGCATAGAATATATGCTAATTTAGTTAGAATGTTTTGACAATGTTGGAATTCGCCCCTAAAATTGCGCGCTTATGTCAAAGATGCCCTTACCATTAACTGTTAATCCAGTAAAACTAGCAGAACAGGGAATTGAACTGAAAGGTTCTATCCCCCTACGTAAACTGCAGCGAGTTTCAGAACTACTTGTGAGTTCTGAAGGCGACGTGGATGCTGAGTTAGTGTTTGGTCGGGACGAGCAAAGACTAAGAATATTAACTGGCAAGCTTTCATGTGATGTTTCCATGGCTTGTCAGCGTTGTCTAGAGCCGGTTGTTAAAGCGATTCAATCAGAGTTTGCTTTAGGGTTGGTTTTAACTGACGAGCAGGCTAGAAACCTACCAAAGGTTTATGAGCCGCTAATGGTTGATTTAGATGACAACATGGAACTCTCTGAAATATTAGATGAAGAGTTACTGTTAAGTGTTCCTATGTTTGCTTATCACGAACCAGAAGATTGCAAAATTGATGCTTCTTACGTTGAACAACCTGACGAAGAAGTTATTGTTGAAGAGACCAAGCCAAATCCTTTTAAGGTTTTGTCTAATATTAAATTTGATAAGTAATCTGATAAGTACATCAGAACGCCTATCTAGATTATTTGGAGTAAATGACCAATGGCAGTTCAAAAGAGTAAAGTAACTCGTTCAAGACGTGGACAGCGTCGTTCACATGATGCATTGACAGCGACTACGCTTTCTACTGATTCAACTACCGGTGAAGTTCATCGTCGTCACCATGTGACTCCAGATGGTTTCCTTCGTGGTAAGAAGGTAATTGAGTCTTCAGACGACTAGTACTGTTTTGAATGCTCGAGTCACCGTTGCAGTTGATGCAATGGGCGGGGATTATGCCCCTAAGACAACAGTTTTCGCAGCACTTGAAAGTCTCAAAAAAAATGAGACCTTAAGCATTGTTCTGGTCGGTGATCAGGATAAGCTTGAGGCCTTGTTGTTTTTAGAAAGCACATCGTCTTTTCAGGATTCTCCTGATTCCTCTTCACAAAGTTCTCCATTCTCACCCTTTATAGAAAGTGGTCGTTTGCTTATTCATCATGCACCAGATGTTGTGTTGATGGATGAAAAGCCTACGCGTGCGCTTAGAACTAAGCAAAACTCATCAATGGCTGTTGCGCTTAAATTAGTAAAAGAAGGGCGTGCAGATGCTTGCGTAAGTGCAGGTAATACCGGAGCGTTAATGTTGTTTGGGCGTTCTATTCTAAGAATGTGCCCAGGTATAGATCGTCCCGCCATAACAAAGCGTTTACCTTCACCCAAAGGGCAGTGTTATGTATTGGATTTAGGGGCCAATGTTGATAGTACCGCAGAGCACCTTTATCAGTTTGCTTTAATGGGTTCTATTTTAGTTGAAGTGATGGAGGGCGTTGAGCAGCCAAGAGTGGCGCTGATCAATGTGGGTGGAGAAGAAATAAAAGGTAATGAGCAGGTAAGGCTTGCTTCTCAGATGCTAAGCGAATGTGATGGTATTAATTACATTGGTTATGTTGAGGGTGATGACCTTTTTGCTGATGTTACTGATGTGGCTGTCTGTGATGGTTTTGTTGGGAATGTCGCTTTAAAAGCCGGAGAAGGCGTGGCGGTATTACTTCATAAATCTTTGGCAGGTGTATTTAAAAGGAATTGGTACACTCGTTTGTTGGGTAAGTTGGTTATGCCCTTGTTTAAAGGGGTGTTAGATCAAATGAATCCTTCAAAATATAATGGAGCACTATTTGTAGGTTTGCAGGGGGTTGTTGTTAAGAGTCATGGTAATGCCGATGTTGTTGCTTTTTCGTGTGCGATTGATCAGGCAGTGGAAGAGGTTGAGCGTAATGTGCCAGCGCTTATTAATAGTCGTTTAGATGAGTTGCTTTTATAATTGACCCTTGTATGTGTTATTAAATATTTTATAAATGAGAATGATTTGGCAACTATACCTTTTGCTAATCGTGTTTAAACAATAAAAGAATTAGTCTTATCTTATGAATATATCATTTCTATTTCCGGGTCAGGGCTCTCAGTCCATTGGCATGCTTGCAGCAGCGTACTCAGAATACAGTGTTGTGCAGACTTGTTTTAATGAAGCTTCTGAGGCTTTGGGCTTTGATTTATGGTCGCTAATTCAAAGCGGGCCGTTAGAAGAGCTAAATAAAACAGAAAATACACAGCCAGCTATTTTAGCTGCTAGTGTTGCTTTGTATCGGGTTTGGCAGGAGTTGGGAGGTATCACTCCTGATTGTGTTGCTGGTCATAGCTTGGGCGAATACTCTGCGTTAGTTGCTTCTGGTGCGTTGTCATTTAGTGATGCCGTTAAGCTAGTAAGGCTTCGCGGGCAGTTGATGCAAAATGCTGTACCTTTGGGCGAAGGTGCAATGGCTGCTGTTATTGGTCTGGATGATGAGAGTGTTGTTTCTGCCTGTGAGGCTGCCGCTCAAGGTGATGTGGTATCCGCTGTTAATTTTAATGCACCAGGTCAGGTTGTTATTGCTGGTAGTAAGGTTGCTGTGGAACGGGCGATTATTGAGTGCAAGAGTGTAGGCGCTAAAAGAGCCTTACCTTTACCTGTAAGTGTTCCTGCGCATAGTGCGCTAATGAAGCAGGCATCAGATCAACTTGAAAGTGCATTACGTGGTCTTAATTTCGGTGATGTGACTATTCCCGTGATCCAGAATGTCTCTGCTGAGCTTGTGAAGGATAAAGAGCAGATAATTGATAATTTGATTAAGCAATTATATTCCCCTGTTTTGTGGTCTCAGAGTATCATGATGCTTGAAGGGATGGGTGTTTCAGGAGTTATAGAGTGTGGGCCCGGAAAGGTTTTAACCGGTCTTGCAAAGAGAATTGATAAAAGTTTGGCTCGTTTTAATATTGAAGAGCCTGATGCATTAAATGCTGCGATGTTAGAAGTATCAAAATAATATACAAGGGAGTATGTAAATGTCTTTAGATGGTAAGGTTGCATTAATTACAGGCGCTAGTCGTGGTATTGGTCAGGCTATTGCCAAGTCTCTTGCTACGCAAGGGTTTACTGTAATAGGTACTGCAACTACAGAGGCGGGAGCGTCTTCAATATCTCATTACTTTGCTCGCTGGGGCTTGAATGGTGATGGCATCGTTATGGATGTGTCTAGTGATGAATCTGTGGAGCAGGGTATTGATCAGGTTAAGTCAGCCTATGGTGCGCCTTTAGTGTTGGTAAATAATGCGGGAATTACTAAAGATAATCTGCTTTTAAGAATGAAGTCTGATGAATGGGATTCAGTATTAAATACCAATTTATCGTCGCTTTACCGTACCTCTAAGGCGGTTTTACGTGGCATGTCTAAGGCTCGATGGGGGCGCATTATTAACGTCAGTTCAGTGGTTGCTTCTATGGGTAATGCAGGGCAAGTTAATTATGCAGCGTCAAAGTCGGGCGTAGAAGGTTTTACGCGCTCGCTCGCAAAAGAAATGGCAGGGCGTGGTATTACGGTTAATTCCGTTGCACCAGGGTTTATTGAAACCGATATGACCAAAGAGTTAACTGAAGAACAAGTAAATGCTATGTTATCTGTAATACCTGCAAAAAGATTGGGTAAGGCAGAAGAAGTTGCATCAGTGGTAAGCTTTTTGGCCGGTGAGGCCTCAACTTACGTTACGGGTGAAACAATTAACGTTAATGGTGGAATGTACATGGCTTAGCAATGTACAATTCACGCTTGTTTAAGAGATTCTTGTTTAAAAGATAATATTCTAATAGACTAGCACGCTACTAAGTGCTTGGTTTATATATAGTGAGGAAAGTATGAGTACAGTTGAAGAGCGCGTAAAAAAAATCGTCTGTGAGCAACTGGGCGTTAAAGAGTCAGAAGTTCAGAATACCTCGTCTTTTGTTGAAGACTTAGGGGCAGACTCTCTCGACACAGTCGAGTTGGTAATGGCGCTTGAAGAAGAATTTGAAACAGAAATTCCTGATGAGGAAGCTGAAAAGCTAGCTTCTGTTCAGAATGCTATCGACTACATTATTTCTAGCCAGTAATCGTTCTGTAGTTAATGATTAGCCAAGCATTAGGCCGTCCAGATATTGTATATCGGGCGGCTTTTTAGTATCTATCATATTTTGTGAGGTTTCAGATGTCATCAAGGAGAGTAGTTGTAACCGGTACAGGTATGGTTTCCCCCTTGGGTAATACAGTAGAAGACTCGTGGGCTGCCGCTTTAAAGGGTGAAAGCGGAATAGACCTTATTGAACGGTTTGATACTGAAAAGTTTGCCAGCAAAATTGGTGGAGCCGTAAAAGACCTGGATATTGAAAGCTATATCAGTAAAAAGGATATGAGAAAAATAGATGTGTTCATGCAGTACGGCATGGTCGCAGCTATTCAAGCTATTAATACTGCGGGTCTAAATGACTGTGAAGATAGTGAGTTATTAGACAGAGTCGGCGTGGCTATTGGTTCGGGCATTGGTGGTCTTGAAACCATCGAAAGAAATTATAAAGCCTTGTTAGATGGTGGCCCAAGAAAAGTTTCTCCTTTCTTTGTACCTGGCACCGTAATTAATATGATTGGTGGGAACTTGGCAATTCGTTATGGTTTTAAAGGACCTAATATTGCGATAACAACCGCTTGTACTACTGGTACTCATAATATTGGTTATGCCGCTAGAACTATTGCTTATGGCGATGCAGATATAATGATTGCAGGCGGTGCCGAAATGGCTACCACCCCAACAGGTGTCGCGTCTTTTTGTTCTGCTCGAGCCCTTTCAACACGTAATGATGAGCCTCAGCGTGCAAGCCGTCCATGGGATGTCGACCGAGATGGTTTTGTTTTGGGCGATGGAGCAGGGGTTCTGGTATTAGAGGAGTTAGAGACTGCCAAGAAACGAGGTGCAAACATCATTTGTGAATTAGTGGGTTTTGGTATGAGTGATGATGCTAATCATATTACCTCCCCTCTAGAGAACGGTGAGGGTGCGCAGGCATCGATGAATAAAGCCTTAAGTGATGCAGGGATTGCTGCAGAAAAAATTGACTATGTTAATGCTCATGGAACCTCTACACCCTTAGGCGATATTGCAGAGTGCAGAGCCGTAAAAGCGGTATTTGGTACAACTGCAGAGTCTTTAAAGGTCAGTTCAACTAAATCTATGACTGGGCATTTATTAGGTGCTGCAGGCGCTATTGAAGCAATCTTTTGCATTAACAGTATACGAGATAGTATTGTTGCCCCTACCATTAATCTAGAAAATCCAAGTGATGAGTGTGACCTTAACTTCGTGCCTAATGTTGCTCAAGAAGGGGCTGTGAATTACGCTTTGTCCAACTCTTTTGGTTTTGGTGGCACTAACGGCTCGTTAATTTTTGCTAAGTTTAACGGCTAATTTTTGTCTTCAATGTCTTCGTGCCCACCCCCTCGCTCCCCACAGTATACGCCCGCACTTGTAAACGGGGAGCTAAAGGCCTCTGTTAATCTATTTGACAGGGGTTTTATGTATGGCGATGGCTTGTTTGAGACCGTAAGAGTAGTAAATGGGCAAGCACCGTTATGGCGCTATCATTGCCAACGCCTTAAAACAGGCTGCAGGCAATTAAAAATAAAGACAGACACAGGCTTGTTAAAGCGATTGTTGGCTGGCTTGCAAGAAGTTGTTGGTGAGGCTGGCAGAACGGCTGAAACTTGTGTGGTTAAAATTATGATAACCCGAGGTGTTGGCGGGCGAGGTTATCAAACGGCTCAACACTGTACGGCTTCTGAAATAATTATTTGTTATCCTGCACCTGACTATCCATCAGCTTATGCCCGTGAGGGTATACTTGTATCGACATGCCAGCACCGGCTGTCAGAAAATCCCCTATTAGCTGGAATCAAACACTTAAATAGACTTGATCAGGTACTGGCAAGCACTGAGTTAGATGATTCTGTGGCTGAAGGACTTATGCTAGATCAACAAGGGCAAGTGATTGAAGGTACAAAATCAAACATACTATTATTCAAGAACCATGAAATAGTGTCACCAATTACGACCTCGTGTGGTGTAGACGGTGTTGCGCGAAGCTTTATCTTTGATAACTTATCAACTTTGGGGGCTCAAGGTCGCTTTGAGCATATTAAGCCTGAACAAATATCTGAGTTTGATGGCATGGCTATTGTAAATAGCGTACTAGGTATATGGCCGGTTAGAATGTTGGATGGTGTTGAATTACCCATAAGCCCTTTAGTCTTTGACATTCAAAGACTTTTTAATGATTTGTTAAATTTTGAGTATATGCCTTGAAAAAACTATTGATTACCTTCTTTTTCAGCGTATTTTTACTTTGCCTTCTTGCCGCTGGCGCCTTCACCTACTACAAATTCGAGCTGGGTACACCTGTAATAGGCACCGATGAGCATAAGATTATTGAAATTGTTCCAGGGCAAAGCTTCAACGCTGTTACTAAGGTGTTAATGAGTCAGGGGGTTCTGGATACCCCCTGGATAATGAAGTTTTATGGCCGATTTAGTGGCTTGAGTGGACAATTAAAGGCAGGGGAATACGAGCTTGAAGGTGCGCTGACTATTCCTGAATTGGTGGATGTTTTTGTTTCAGGGCAGTCTATTCAATACCAGATAACCTTTGTTGAAGGTTGGACGTTTAAAGAATTGCTTGTTGAATTGGCTAAACACGATAAGTTAAAGAAAGTTGTGGGTGGGAATAAGCCGCTAGATATTCTTAACAGCGTGACTGACCTGTATCAGCATCCTGAAGGCTTGTTTTTTCCTGACACTTATACCTACCGGAAGAATGACAGCGATTTAAGTATATTAATGCGTTCGTTTAAACGAATGCAGACCGTTTTAGATCAAGAGTGGAAGACTAAATCTAAGAACCTCCCCATAAAAACACCTTATGAAGCCCTTATTCTTGCATCCATAGTTGAGAAAGAAACGGGTGATGCATCCGAAAGAGAGCAAATATCAGGTGTGTTTATTCGTCGTTTAAATAAGGGTATGAGATTACAAACCGATCCAACCGTTATTTATGGGATGGGGGATCAGTATAAAGGCAATATTACCCGTAAAGATCTGAAGCAATATACCCCCTACAATACTTACCGGATCAATGGGCTTCCACCTACGCCAATAGCCTTGGCCGGGCGCGAGGCAATACATGCGGCTCTAAACCCTGATTCAGGAAAATCGCTTTACTTTGTAGCTAAGGGGAATGGCTTACATTATTTTTCTCCGACGCTTAAAGAGCATGTTAATGCGGTGAATAAATATCAGGTTTATAAGCGTAAAAAGAATTATCGATCTTCTAATTAGCTAATTATAAATAGAAATTAATACAGGTGTGAATTTAGTGAGTAAAGGGCTTTTTATAACCGTAGAAGGTGCAGAAGGTGTAGGTAAATCTACCAATATTGCATTTATTCGTGATGCGCTAGAGTCTAAAGGACTTGAGGTCATTGTCACGCGTGAGCCTGGTGGTACTGAAATGGCTGAAGAAATACGCGAAGTACTGTTAAAAAATCGCGATGAAAACGTGGCTGAAAGTGCAGAATTACTCCTTATGTTTGCAGCCAGAGCTCAACATATTGAGAGCTTAATAAAGCCTGCATTAATGCAGGGGAAATGGGTTATTTCAGATAGATTTACGGATGCGACCTACGCATATCAAGGTGGCGGAAGAGGTGTTTCTGCTCACAAAATCAGTATATTAGAAGATTTTGTACAAGGTGACTTTCGACCAGATAAAACAATTTTACTTGATGCTCCTGTTGAAATTGGTATGGCTAGGGCGCATAAAAGAGGTGAGTTAGATCGTTTTGAAAACGAAAAGCTGGCCTTTTTTGAAAAAGTAAGAGCGGTTTACCTTGAAAGAGTAGCGGCAGAGCCTAAACGATTTGAGTTAATTGATGCGTCTAAATCTTTGGAAGAGGTTCAGGTGCAACTGAAAAATTCACTTGACGGAATAGTTAGCAGGCATAGTTAGAGGTTATAAGGGTTTATGAAACGTATATTTTTATTTGTAGCAACCAATTTCGCGATACTTATAGTGCTAGGCATTGTTCTGAATATCGCTTTGCCTTTATTAGGTATTCATCCAGAAGGAACAGGGGGGCTATTAGTTATTTCAGCCGTATTTGGTATGGGTGGTTCTTTTGTTTCTTTAGCAATGTCAAAGTGGTTGGCTAAGCGTAGTGTAGGGGCTTATGTAATTGGGCAACCACGTAATGCTGAAGAAAGCTGGTTGCTAAGTATTGTTAAGCGCCAGGCTGACAGTGCAGGTATTGGCATGCCAGAAGTGGCCATGTACGACTCTCCTGAAATTAATGCATTTGCCACGGGCATGAACAAAAATAATGCTCTGGTAGCGGTAAGTACCGGTTTGCTGAAAAGTATGACGCAAGATGAAGCTGAAGCGGTTTTAGGTCATGAAATAAGCCACGTAGCCAATGGTGATATGGTGACAATGACTCTGCTACAAGGCGTAATGAACACTTTTGTATTTTTCTTTGCTCGTATTGCTGCAAGTGCTATAAGCAGAGGAAGTAATAACCGTTTTGTTTACTTTATGACCGTTATGGCCTTTCAGGTCGTATTTGGTATGTTGGCTAGCGTTATTGTTATGTGGTTTTCACGTTACCGTGAATTTCGTGCTGATGAAGGCGGAGCAGATTTGGCGGGTAAACAAAAAATGATTAATGCTTTAAAACGCTTACAGGGTGATAGAAATGAGAGTCAGTTAGATGGTCAGTTAACGGCTTTTGGTATTAGTGGTAAGCGAGCTATGACTGAGTTGTTAATGAGTCACCCTCCACTAGAAAAACGTATAGCTGCTTTAGAAGGGCGATTGTAATAAGCATGTTCTGCGTATATTTGTTACTTGTGAATATACGCAGACGTGAAGCTAAAAATTACCTTTAAGCCTTCTCTTTAGAGCAAATCTCAAGCAAGGTACCCTTCGTTGATCTCGGGTGCATAAACGCGATTAAATTCCCATGAGCGCCTTTTCTTGGCACTGTATCTATCATTTCAAAGTCAAGACCAATTAATCGCTCAATTTCTGCTTCAATATCATCTACGGCTAAAGCAATGTGATGCATTCGACCGCCATTTTTGTCTATAAATTTGGCAATAGGGCTTGCGGGGTCGGTTGCGGCTAAAAGCTCAAAGTAAGATTCTCCCACTTTAAAGAAAGCAGTTTCTACTTTTTGTTCGTCCACAACTTCGGTGCCTACAAATTCAAGGCCAATGTTTTTATAGATTTCTATGGCTTCTTTAAGGTCTGTTACTGCAATACCAAGGTGATCGATTTTTTTAATCATGAATAAATGCTCTTATAGTAAAGAACCCTCTTCAGAAAGAAGAGGGTTTGTATGCATTAAACTACTTGCTAATTCCCATGTTGGTATCTTGTGCGCCAACCAGTACTGACATGTTGCCAGCAGGGTGCTTGTTTTCATACATGAGCTGATGTGCATCAGGTAACTGCTCATAGGTATAAGTATTGGCTAAACAAGGGTCAACTTTACCTGCTGCAACTAAATCGTTAATACCTTTAGCTTGGTCATCGTTGGCAAAGTGTGAACCTTGAAGACGCTTCTGACGCATCCAGTGGTAACGAAGATCAAGTGTTGCATTAAAGCCTGTTGTTCCTGCGCAGATTACAACCATACCGCCTGTTTCACAGACAAATACTGAGGTTGGTAGAGTGGTTTCACCTGGGTGTTCGAATACAACATCTACACCGCGCTTCTCACCAAGAATATCCCAGATAGCTTTACCAAAACCACGTGCACCTTTTAACCAGCGGCCATAAGCTTCAGGGTCTTTCCAGTGTGGCATCATGCCCCAATGGTCGAAATCTTTACGGTTGATGCAACCTACTGCGCCAAGTTTCATGCAGTAATCAACTTTACTGTCATCTGAAATTACAGCGATCGGTTTTGCGCCCATAGCAGCCGCTATCTGAATAGCCATCGAACCAATGCCGCCTGCGCCACCCCATACTAGAACTACATCATCTTTTTTAACAGCATTAGGCTGCCAAGCCATAAGCATACGATAAGACGTTGCACCAACGAGCATATAAGTAGCTGCTGCTTCCCAGCTTAAGTGCTTAGGCTTGGGCAGTAGTTGGTGGTCTTGTACTTTAGTGAATTGTGCAAAACTGCCAAAGTTTGTTTCATAACCCCAAATACGGAAACTATTATCGTACATTGGGTCTTTCCCCGCTTGCTCCATTGGGCAATTTTTCTTCCAGCTACCACAATGAGCAACAACTTCGTCGCCCACTTTAACGCTAGTAACATCTTTTCCGATTTTATACACAATGCCGGAGGCATCAGAACCACCAATATGGAAGTCTTCTGTTTCGCCGCCTTTATTACGTGCAGCAATAACATTAACCGGAATACCTAAACCAGCCCATACATTGTTATAGTTAACGCCTGCCGCCATAACATAAACTAATACTTCGTCATCGGCTATTTCTGGTACATCTAGCACTTCTTTTTGAAATGCTTTAGTCGGTTCACCAAAACGTTCGGCCCGAATTAGCCAGGCGTGCATTTGTGCAGGCACTTCGCCTAAGGGGGGGGCCTCACCGATGTCATAAAGATCTTTGCTTGAAGTCATAACAGTTTTCCTAAAGTTTAAAAATAATAATGGATTGAATTTTTTATTTGTTGATTACCGTGAACAACTTAATGACGGAATCATTTCTTTCATAATCTCAAGTAGCTTATTTTCTTTTTCTTCGTAGCTTTGTTGTGAGGTAAAAATAGTGTTTTCAGATTGCTTAAATAGGGTTAATCCAAAGCGTCCAAATTCTTGCTGAATCCATTTTTCAAGATAAAAACACTCTTGAGCCTGCAGATCTTTTCGTGCTGATGAATCTGATTCAAGTTGAAGAAGAAAGTGGGTGAGTTCGGCAATTCCTTTTTGTTTTATAGCACTGGTTAAAAAAATATTTTTGCTGTTTTCACTGTTCTTATTTAGTGAAACGTTAACCAGTTTTAAACTGGTTTTAAGTAGGTGGTAGCTTCTTTTTGCCAGACTATCTTCATCGCATTTATTTATAATGAACGTGTTGGGCACTTCCATTATGCCTGCCTTCATAAATTGAACCTGATCCCCTGCGAGGGGCTGAAGAACTAAGCAGGTGTGGTCACTGAGTTGTTCTACTTCAATTTCACTTTGTCCTATTCCAACGGTTTCGATAATAATAATATCGAACAGTTGCCTAAGTAGGCGTGTTACCTGATAGGTTTTTTTTCCTACGCCACCAAGGTCAAGGTCGGAGGCTTGCGAGCGAAAGAATAAGCGCTTGTCGTTAACTGGAAAATTAGTTCGGGTTCGGTCACCGAGTAATGCGCCACCTGAGCGCTGGCTAGATGGGTCTACGGCTAACACAGCGATTGAAAGGTCGGGCTTTTCAGCCAGCATACTCAAACACAGCTCCCCAATAAGACTCGACTTTCCTGCTCCAGGCGTACCGGTAATGCCTAAAATCAGCCCGTTCTTAGAGCTGTCTTTTAGTGATGACATTACACAATGTCGAGCCTGTTTTGCTTGTTCAGTATTGGTTTCAAATAATGAGATTAGTCGTGCTAAAGGCCATTTCTCAAGGCTTTTAGCACGTTCTACCATGTCTTTGATTTCAGGTGTCATCATGGCATCAAATCTATTTAGATTTTTGCTTATTAATAACATCCATTATTTCACCCATTACGATCATCGGGTCGAAGTCTTTTGGCGTGAAAATTCGTTTTACACCTTTCTCTTTGAGTCCCTCGTAATCGGGTTCGGGGATTATCCCGCCTAAAATAACGGGGATAGAATCTTTAGCTCCATTTTTATCTAACTCTTCAAATAGCTGAGTCATGATTTCATTATGTGAGCCTGATAGCAGTGAAACCCCAATTACATCTACATTTTCTTCTAGTGCTGATTGGACGATATCTACAGAACTTAGACGAATGCCAAAATAGATAACATCAAAGCCTGCATGTTTGGCTGCAACAGAAATCATTTCTGCGCCGTTTGAGTGACCATCAAGGCCAGGTTTTCCAACCACAATACGTGGGCGGTAGCCGTAGGTTTCGATAAAGTCATCGATTTTTTTGCGAACGGAAACTAGACTGGCGTTATCCTCTTTGATAGACATGCTCTGACCGTCAACGCCGGTCGGTGGCCTATATTCACCAAATACACCACGTAGTGTTTCTGACCATTCACCTGTTGTTACCCTGGCTTTTGCACACTCAATGGAGGCTTCCATTAAGTTATTGTCGCTCTTTGCTTCTTCTTCTAAACGAGTGAGTGCCGCCTTAACTCGTGTATCATCACGATTACGTTTGGTTTCTTCTAAAGCATCTAGGGTTTTCTGAGCGGCTTTTGCATCAACCATAAATATGCCGCCATCGCTGTCGCTTACAAGGGGGGACTCTAAACCTTCAACCCACTTGTTTTTGCCCACAACAATTTGCTCGCCATTAGCCAAGCGGCCCATTCGTTGGCTTTGAGAGGTAACCAGTGCCGACTTCATGTAGCCACTTTTAACTGCTTCTACACCACCACCAAGCTCAAGTACATGGTTAATCTCGGCATAAGCCTGCTCTTTAAGTTGTTTAACTTTTGATTCAATGACAACTGAGCCTTCCAGTATGTCTGGATATTCAAGTAGGTCTGTTTCATAAGCAAGAATTTGTTGAATTCGCAAAGACCACTGTTGATCCCACGGGCGGGGCAGTGATAAGGCCTCATTCCACGCGGGTAACTGCAGGGCACGACAACGTGCTTTTCTGCTTAAGGTAACGCCTAATGTTTCTATAAGAATACGCCATGCGTTATTTTCTGGCTGCTCGGCGGTTAAGCCTAGTGAGTTAACCTGTACGCCATAGCGGAAGCGTCTGTATTTTGCGTTTTTAACACCATAGCGTTCTTGAGTGATTTCATCCCACATTTCGCAGAATGATCTCATTTTTGATACTTCTTCTACAAAGCGCATACCCGCGTTAACAAAAAATGAAATACGGCCAACGCAGCGCTCAAATTCTTCTTCAGTGAAGCAGTCTCGCTCTTTAATAGCATCGAGAATGGTAATTGATGTAACTAAAGCAAAAGCAAGCTCTTGAACTGGTGTCGCTCCAGCTTCTTGCAAGTGATAAGAACAAATATTTGAAGCATTCCAGCTAGGAATATTGTGCAGGCTATACTCGTACATATCGACAATGAGTCGCATGGAGTCTTCTGGTGGAAATATGTAGGTTCCGCGTGCTAAATACTCTTTGATTAAGTCATTCTGAGTTGTGCCTCTTAACTGGCTAACATCAACGCCACGTTCTTCAGCCAGAGCAACATACAATGATAATAACCACATGGCTGTGCCATTAATGGTCATGGAAGTATTCATCTCTTCGAGTGGTATACCATCGAAGAGAACATGAAAATCATCCAGAGAATTTATTGGTACGCCTACCTTGCCAATTTCAGGTTTAGCAATAGGGTGGTCAGAGCTATAGCCACACTGGGTAGCTAAGTCCATCGCGATGCTTAAGCCAGTTTGACCTTTAGACAGGTTATCTTTGTATAGCGTGTTAGTTGCCCATACATTGGTATGTCCTGCATAAGTACGGAATATCCATGGGCGGTCGGTGCTTGGCTTGCCATCTTTACCGTAAATAGTGTGTTTATTCTGCTCAGTCATAATGCCTCCTTAGGTCTGGTTTGCATGGGTCTATGCTGCATGAAGACCTAGGCTGCATTTTCAATGAGTGAACGAGCAATAACTTTAAGCGCTAAAGTCTCTTCAGCCCCTTCAAATATAGACAGTACACGGGCATCAATCCAGTAGCGACTAACGGCAGATTCTTCTGCGTAACCCATACCTCCATGAATTTGCATGGCTTCCCGGCTAATCCACTCAGAGCTCTTACAAGCGAACAGCTTAACCAAGCTCGCTTCCATTTGACCCTTACCTTCATCCATTAAACGGCCTACAGCATATGTAAACTGCCTGGATGCCGTAAGCAGGGTCGCCATTCTTGCCAGTTTAACCAGAGTTAGCTGGTAGTCGGCGATAGGGGAGCCAAATACTTTTCTTTCTTTCGCATAGCTAATGCCACTTTCAAATGCTGCCTGCATAAGCCCGTTTGCTCGAGCTGCTGTTTGTATGCGACCGCCTGAAAAACCAGCCATGGTATAGTAGAAACCTTTACCTAAACCTGCTTCGCCGCCTAGGAGGTTTGAATCAGGTACAAAGAAGTCATCGTAGAACACATCAAACGAGTGCATACCACGGTAGCCGATGGTTGGAATGGCTTTACCAGTTAACTTGCCGCCTGTTTCTTGCTTATACTCAAATTCATGACCATCAAAAGAAGGCTTTTCAACGAGGAACATGCTTAGGCCTTTATGGCCAAGACTTGGGTCGTTGTCGGTTCTTGCTAAAGTTAATAATACGCCCGCTTTTCCGCCAAATGTACACCAGGTTTTGGCTCCATTTAACTTCCAGCCGCCTTCAACTCTTTCTGCTTTAAGCTTCATGCCCGCAACATCAGAACCGAAATCAGGCTCTGTTATAGCTACTGCACAGAATGGGTCTGCAGCAGCCAATTTTGGTAACCAATACTGTTTCTGTTCTTCCGTTCCACCCGCTAGCAGGGCGCGAGAAAGAATTTCAGGGCGAGTGATCAAGCTACCAGCAGCCGCTAATGAACCACGAGACAGCTCTTCGGTCACAACGATCATACCAAGGTTATCTTCCTGGTCATCTGGCTGAAGACCTTCGTATCTTTCAGGTATAGATAAACCGAAACAACCCATTTCAACTAAAGTATTAAGTATTGCGTCTGGGACGATCAGGTCATGACGGTGAATTTCTTCTGCCAGAGGCATAACTACATCTGAGGCGAAGTTTCTAAAGGTATCACGCATGATTTCTTTATCTTCTTCTAGTATGTAGTCTCCAGTGTGTCCGTTTTCACGTAGTACTAGCTTACCGAGCTCAACCAGCTTGTTTGTGGCTAGGTGCTCATCACAAAACGCTTGCACTTCAGGTGAATCAATTGTGTCGTTAAATTGTGCTTGTGAAAGACCAAATTCTGCTTTTCTTGGTGCCAGGCGAGCGCGTACGTTTTGTAGTACTTCTGCACAAAACTGTAAGGTTATTTGTTCTTCAAGGTGCAGTGCATCGCTATTGCCTCGATTTTTTCGAATTTTTCGAGCGTAATCGACCATGCATTGAGCGCCTTTAATTTCAGCGCTTGAAAAAGCAAGGTCATAGGATACCAGTTGATAGTTATCTAACTTAGAGGCAGAGACTCTTCCGGCTTCATTGATGCTTTTTTTCTTGATAAAGCTTAGGGACTGGTCCAATAAACGCTGGCCAGCTTTAACGGATGAATGGGCTTGATCAATAAGTTGTGTTGGATGCTGAGACAAGAGGCCTCCTAAAAAGCGTTGATAGAGAGAGTAGCTAAGTTGCGATCTAAATATGTTTTATGTTGACGATATATTTATAAGTATTAATTATTGTAGTTACTAATAATCAGTCCTCAAATTTTCCTATGTAATCTAACTACACAACTTGATATAGAACTAGTTTGAGAGGGTCGATATCGTATATTAAATATAAATAGAACTAAAGAGTATTTGCTCTAAAATGATGCGGAAAATGGTTTATCTCAATTATTAGCACTAGTTTGATGCATTTATATACTTAGGTACCAGTGAAATGCTGGATATAGCATAAAAAATAATCAAGAAAGTAAGTCGAGCTAGGGGTTAACAACAATCTTACCTGTGTGTTTATTGGATTTTAATAATAATAGGGCATCTTCAAACTGATTTATGGGAAATTGTTTGGCAATAATGGGTTTAAGCTTTCCGTTATTGAGTCCTTCGGTAACGTGCTCTATGGCTTGCTTAAGCTGGGTTGGGTTATCCAATAGAAGGTCAAGAGTGAAGCCTTTTACTGTAAGAAGTCTTTTCATCAAGACCCCTGCATGTATATCCATTGGGCGACGGTCAAGCATTCCCTGGATGATTATTTTTCCTCCCCTCGCTGAACCTTGCACCAAACCACGGGTTGCCGGGCCTGCGACGGCATCAAACACAAGGTCTGTGCCTTTGTTGTGAGTGATTGCTTTAAT
>Ga0209707_1000911_pt1 | contig 17273 bp, 14 predicted proteins | sample EN4Hudsemesocosm_FD_184630 | JGI IMG/M metagenome (GOLD analysis project Ga0209707, IMG submission 184630) | Methane-oxidizing microbial communities from mesocosms in the Hudson Canyon - EN4B Hudson Canyon (SPAdes) (version 2) | ecosystem: Environmental > Aquatic > Marine > Cold seeps | place... | reverse complement strand
GGTCTCTTAACCTAAGCTTGTTTCGGGTGTTTAGGCTGCTCTAAAATCACATTTTTCTTCGGTGATTCAGCTGATATAACTTTATTCCTACCGCTATTTTTTGCCTCATAAAGTGCCTTATCAGACCTTTCAAGCAGAGAGAGTAGCTTCTCGTTATGCTTAAATGTTGCAGTGCCAAGACTGATCGTTGTGGGAATAATTTTATCACCATGAACGAAGCGGGTTTTATTAACGGCGATTCTAAGCCGTTCCGCAATAATTCTCGCGCCTGCTTCATTTGTTTTATTGAGGACGACGATAAACTCTTCACCGCCAACCCTGAAGCATAGGTCACTTTTTCTTGCGATAGAGCTAAGGCAAGTGACCAGTTGCTGCAATATGTCATCACCCGCTACATGACCAAATTGATCGTTTATATTTTTAAAATGATCGATATCTATGGTGATAATTGAAAGTGGACTATCATGTCTTTTTGAAAGTTCAGCCTCTCTGTGCAGAGTGATATCCAGAGCGCGCTTGTTACCACAGCCTGTTAGGGAATCTTGTAATGCTGCATCAAGCGCTTGCCTGTACATCACTGCATTTCTTAATGGAAAAACGAGCGTGCCCATTAAGCGTTCGATAATAGCCAGCTCTTCTTCATTGAATTTCTTTGAGCGGGTGAAAGTAACTTCACCTAAATCTTCATTTTCTAACTTTAAACGGTAATTACAGGAGTGAGCAGCGCGTTTTTCAGAGGTAAGGTAACTTCCTGCAGATTCGCAGTTGTATTCAAACTGATCAAAGCTTATTAGTTTACCTACTTCTTCTACAAAGATATTTATGATGAGTTTTATTTCAAGTGTTGTTTGCAGGCGTCGCGTAAGACGGGAAACAAGGTCGTCGCTTTCAGATAACTGTCGGCCAAGTTCATTATAAGTGGATACAAGGCGTGCCTTGGTAAAGTCAATGGTATCCGCTTTGCGTCTGTTAGTTGTCATAGTTACACTCCCGTATAGCGGCAAGTTACTGCTCATTCTTTGCTGAATTAATGCTTATATATTCATTTCTACGTTATATATATGTAATAGGCGAATATCATGCCAGTAATTGTTTTTTCATTTAAAACAGGTGGATAGGTTTTTTTATGGGGGATAGTAGTTGCCGCCTGACAAAAAAATGACATTCTTAAAAATGTGCGCTTGTGCGAGTACATTGTAGTGGTACATTATGCTAATATATTCGCATAAACAGGTATGCAGGTAAGTAACACTAATGAGATTTCAGGCACCGGAAAGTCTTTCCGAACAAATTGCACAGCATTTGGGACTCCGCATCATCAGAGCCCAATTAAAACCAAAAGAACGTATACAGGAATTAAAAATTGCGAAGGAGCTAGATGTCAGTCGAGGGTCTGTTCGTGAGGCCTTGTTAATTCTGGAACGGCGACACCTGGTTAATATTTTTCCCAGAAAAGGCGCCGTAGTATCTGAACTATCCAGTCATCACGTTAATTGTTTATATGACATGTACATTAATTTATTGACTTTGCTGACCACTACTTTTGCCTTATCTTGGAAAGAAGGCGATTTGAATGAAATGATAAAGCAAGTCGAGAAGATTCGTAAGTTAACCGAATCGGCAGAAAAGCCAGTTGATAAAATCGTTGATTATGGCTTCGAGCTAATGTCCATGACCTACCCTGTGATCAATAACCCCTATCTGGAAGAAACGCTTGAGAACTTTAAGCCTGCTGTTAGCCGAACTTATCATTTGGCGATGGAATTGCGTCAGGAAGAGCTAACTCAAACTAAGCTGTTTTTTGATGACTTAGTTTCAGCTATTTTTAAAAGAAATACAGGTGACATCACCAAGATCGTTAGTGACTATGGTGAGCTTCAACGTAGTTTAGTATTGCAAGTATTAGAAGAGTTAGAGTCCACGCCCTTACCTCCCTCCTTCATATTATGATTTTTATGCAGGTGGGGGTATAGATGAGGCTTAAATCCATCAAATTGGCGGGTTTTAAGTCATTTGTGGATCCTACTACGGTTCCTTTCCCTACTAATCTTGCAGCAGTCGTAGGGCCTAATGGCTGCGGGAAATCGAATATTATAGACGCCGTGCGGTGGGTTATGGGTGAAAGCTCTGCCAAGCACCTGCGTGGCGAATCTATGACGGATGTAATTTTTAACGGTTCTAATGGACGTAAGCCCGTTGGTCAGGCCACTATTGAGCTAGTTTTTGATAACACTGAAGGAAAAGTTGTCGGTGAGTTTGCTCAGTTCAATGAAATATCTATTAAGCGAAAAGTAACCCGTGAAGCTCAATCGTTCTATTATCTAAATGGTACGAAGTGTCGTCGAAGGGACATTACCGATCTGTTTTTGGGGACTGGTCTCGGTCCAAGAAGTTATGCCATTATTGAACAGGGCATGATTTCCAAACTAATTGAATCAAAACCAGAAGAGCTAAGAGTTTTTCTGGAAGAAGCGGCTGGAATATCAAAGTATAAAGAGCGTCGTAAAGATACCGAAAGGCGGATGAAGCGCACGGAAGAAAATCTTGAGCGACTTTCAGATATAAGAGAAGAGTTAGAGCGGCAATTATCTCACCTTCATAAGCAAGCACAGGCTGCTGAAAAATACACTGAGTATAAAAAAGAAGAACGTTTAAAAAACGCCCAACTCAATGCACTTAAGTGGCGAACACTTGACCAGCAAGTAGCATTAAAATCTAAACAGGTTAGTACCTTAGAGCTTGAGCTTGAACAAATACTTTATTCACGTACCTCAAGTGAAACCCTCTCTGAACAGTTACGTGTTAATCATCAGGATAAAAGTGAAGAGTTTAATAAAATTCAAGCATTTTATTATGAGTCTGGTGCAGAAATAGCACGAACAGAACAAAGTCTCCAACACCAAAAAGAGCGCTCAGAACAATTACAGAAAGAGCTAAAAGACGTGACTGAATCCATTTCAGAACTGAAAGAAGAGCTTTCTGCTGATCAGTTACGTCTCGATGAAGTAGAGATTGAGTTTGAAGAGCTTAGCCCTGAGTTGGAAGAAATTCAGGCTCAGTCAGATGAGTCTTCAGAGCGCCTTGCGAGTATGGAAGATGAAATGCAGCGCTGGCAACATGACTGGGATCAGTTCAATCAACTATCGTCAGATGCGCGTCAGAAAGCAGAGGTTGAGCAATCTCGCATTCAACAGTCTGAACAATCTCTTTTGCGGCTGGATGAGAAAAAACAAAGACTACAGGATGAGCTAGCTTCACTTGAAGGAGAGAGTGATCACGGTGCGCTTGATGAACTTAAAGAGTCTATCGCAGAAAAAGAGATAATGCTTGAAGATGTTCTAATTCTTAAGCTGCAAGCCTCCGACACTATATCGACACAAAGAACCCATATTGCATCACTTGAGCAAAGCCTGGCAGATTTACGTCACCAGTACCAAAAAAGCAGCGGCCAGTTAGCGTCCTGTATCGCCTTACAAAAAGGTGCGCTCGGGAATGACGATAAAAATAGAGAACAGTGGCTAGAAGAGCAGGATTTAAACTCAGAGCACTCACTCATACATCAATTAAAAGTTAAGGATGGATGGGGGCACGCAGTAGAGGTGGTGCTGGGGCATTTGCTACAAAGTGTTAAAGTACCTTCATTGGGTGAAGTATCAGAAAGTCGATTATTAGATGCAACAACCAGTGTTTCTCTTTTTGAAGAGCCGGCAGAGTGCGAGTCTGTTTCAAGCGCTGATCGCTTATCTTCGTTTATTTCTGGTGGGGATGTTTATGCTGGTTTGCTAGGTAAAATTCGAATCGCTTCAAGCCTGACTGAAGCAATGGTTCTGCGTAGCCAGTTACCATTGGATGAGTCGATTGTTTTAGTGGATGGTACGCTCATTGGAAGACATTGGGTGTCTTTATCGAAGCAAAATGAAGTGGGTGGTGGTGTACTACAGAGACAAAAAGAAATTGATGAATTAACGAACTGTGTGCATGATTTTGAAGATGATATATCTGAGAAAGAACGTTCCCTTGAACAAGGTCGATTAAGTTTAAAAGACAGCGAAAGTGAGCTTGAAAAAGCACAGCAGCAGGTATCTGGTGAAGAGCGGGGTCTATCTTTATTAAAGTCACAATTAAGCTCGTTGGACGTTAAATTTGAACAGCTCAATGCCCGATCCTCTCGTGCTAAAGAAGACCTTGAAGATATAGCTCTACAAAAGGAGCAAGAGAGTGAGAAGCTTGAAGAGTCTCGTATAGTTTGGCAGCAAGCCATGGATGATATGGATAAAAATGCTGATGAGCGTGAAATTCAATTGCAACGAAGAGATGATATTCGTGCCTCATTAGATAACTACCGACAACAAGCACGTCATCAGCGGGATGTATCACACCAGTTACAACTTAGGGTACAGTCTGCTAAAAACCAAAAAGAGACCTTATCTACAGCTATTTATAAGCTAACATTACAGCTAGAGCGCGTACAAGAGCGCCACAGTATGCTGCTTGAAAATGCAGAGCTAAATGCAGACCCGGTAGAAGAGCTTAAAATCAGATTAGAAGAACTGCTTGAAAATAGAATGAATGAAGAAGTTTTGCTGGGGCAGGCTAGAGAGTCTCTAGAGCAAGTTAACCAGCAACTACGAGCGCAAGAGCAGTCACGTAGCCAAAGTGATCAAAAGTTAAATGATGTAAGAGGCAAGCTTGAGTCGCAGAAGATGGAGGCACAGGCTTTAGAGATTCACCGTACTGGTTTAAGTGAGCAGCTTCAAAAAGATAACTTTGTACTTGATGCCGTATTAGCGTTATTGCCCGAAGATGCGGAAGAGCAGCTTTGGAAGGAAGAACTTGAAAAAATTGCTGGTCGAATTCAACGCTTAGGTGCGATTAATTTGGCGGCTATTGATGAATATAAAGTACAAAGTGAGCGGAAAACGTATTTAGATGCTCAGGACGAAGACCTAAGAGAGGCACTTGAAACATTGGCATCTGCTATTCGTAAAATCGACCGCGAAACTAAAGCACGATTTAAAGAAACTTACGATAAAGTGAATAATGGCCTTCAGGAATTATTTCCAAAAGTATTTGGCGGTGGCAGCGCTTATCTAGACTTAACAGGGGATGACTTGTTAGAGACTGGTGTGACGATTATGGCGCGCCCTCCAGGTAAGAAAAACTCAACCATACACTTACTTTCAGGTGGAGAAAAAGCCTTAACCGCTATTGCCTTAATTTTCTCAATCTTCCAGTTAAACCCCGCTCCGTTTTGCATGTTAGATGAAGTTGATGCGCCTCTTGATGATGCCAATGTGGCCCGGTATGCCAATATGGTTAAAGATATGTCGAGTCAGGTGCAGTTCATTTATATAACTCATAATAAAATTGCGATGGAAATGGCTGAGCAATTAATGGGTGTGACTATGCACGAGCCTGGCGTTTCTAGGCTGGTATCAGTTGATGTAGAGGCTGCCGCTGCACTTGCTGCAGTATAATAAAAGGCATAAAGAACTTCATAATGGATAGATTTTAACTTCATCTTTTCTCATGCTGACGTTACAATATTAAATACTTAGTTACATTTATTGAATTACTTAACTATTTTTAATGGTTTGTAAGAATAAACTGAATAAACACGCTTAATGATTCAGTTTATTAGTCGAATCTACAAACTGCGATATGGCTTTATAAAAGAATATGGATATGAACTTAAGAGAATTATTAATTGTTGTTGGCATTATTTTCATTGCTGGGATTGTTGTGGATGGTATTCGTCGGATGAGACGAGCCAAAAAAGATTCTTTGGAAATGTCACTTGGAATGGGCGGTGAAATTGAAAATACACCGCTTGATGATGGGTTTAACCCAGAGTTGCCCAATGGTGGAGCTCGCACGATCCCCGACGTTGGAATAGCGCCCGTAGTAACGGAATCATTAGTAACTGAATCAATTCCACCAATTTCTCCTTCGTCGCCGGTTGTTAGTGAAGAGCGTATCGAACCCTCGGTAGGCGTTACGACATCAGATGAAAGTACATTTGATAACGATGATCTTTCTGCCGTTAGAGTGGTTGCCCGGGAAACAGAAGATACTGTTTCTTCTGGAACGTTATCTACTGACCCCAGTGAAGTTAGTGTTGCTAAGCAAGAAAGAATACAGCCAAAGAAAAAAGTAACTTTTGGTGAGGGGCTTAAATCGGGAAGTTTAAAAGCCAAGAAAACAAAGTATAAAAAAACACAAGATAAGCCTAAGCAGGAGTCGCCAGAGCAAAATAAGGCACCTAAGCCAGCTCAGGAAGTTATTATTTTGAATGTTATGAGTAAGTCTGGGTCAGCTTTTTCAGGAACTGAATTGAGAAAGCTTTTAGAAGCCTGTGGTATGGAATATGGTGAAATGTCGATTTTTCACCGCCACGAAAATGCAATTGATAGCCCTGTTCAATTTAGCGTCGCTAATGCCGTAGAGCCAGGGTATTTCCCTAAGGATACAATAGATACTTTGGCAACACCCGGTATTAGTTTCTTTATGAGCTTACCTGGGCCGGATGAAAATATGAGAGCATTTGACTATATGGTTGAAACCGCTCAATGCGTTGTGAACAATCTTTCTGGTGAAATGAAGGATGAACGACGCAGTGACATGACACCGCAGACATTAGAACATTGTCGTCAGCGTATTCGTGATTTTGAACGTCGGCAGTTAACGGCTCGTTGTTAACGATATTATTACTGTTGTAATAAATTTAAAAAGCGAAGCATAGGCTTCGCTTTTTATTTGTCTAAAATCTTTAAATTTAGCTTTACGAGATAAACAAGATGTCAGTTTCAGAAGAAATCACTCTCCAGATTGAAGTACTTCGTAATGAGTTAGATAAACATAATTACAGTTATTATGTTTTGGATGACCCTTCAATACCCGATGCTGAATATGATCGTTTACTTTTAAAGCTCAAGAAGGTGGAAACGGACTATCCCTCTCTTATTACGCCTGAGTCTCCAACACAAAGAGTCGGTGGTGAGCCGCTAGCAAGCTTTTCTCAAGTTAGCCATGAAATGCCTATGCTTTCTCTTGATAATGCGTTCAATGAAGAAGATATGAATGACTTTAATCGACGTGTTATTGACCGCCTTAACCCTGATGAAAAAGGTGACGATCACAAGGCTATTGAATATGCCTGTGAGCCAAAATTAGATGGTATCGCGGTTAGTTTAATGTATGAAAATGGCATTCTTGTTCAGGGTGCAACTCGAGGCGACGGCCAAATCGGTGAAAATATAACCGAGAATGTTCGAACGATTAACTCCATTCCCCTGAAACTGTTGGGAGGTAGCTTCCCCTCTCGTTTAGAGGTAAGGGGTGAAATATATATGCCAAAGTCAGCTTTTAATTCACTAAATCTTGAAGCTGAACGGTTAGGCAATAAACCATTTGTAAACCCCAGAAATGCTGCAGCAGGAAGCCTGCGCCAGCTTGACCCAAAAATAACCGCCAGCAGAAAACTGGAAATGTGCTGTTATTCCGTAGGTATCGTTGAGGGTGAAGCGCTTGCTGGTACCCATGAAGCATCCTTACGAAAGCTCAACGGCTGGGGGTTAAGAATTAATGCAGAAATGCAGGTTGTAAAAGGGGTTTCTGGTTGTTTGGAGTATTATAACTCCATGGCAGAAAAGCGTAATACGTTACCTTATGAAATAGACGGTATTGTATTTAAAGTTAATGACTTGCATATGCAAGAACGACTAGGCTTTGTATCTCGTGCGCCTCGATGGGCGATTGCACACAAGTTTCCTGCGCAGGAAGAGTTAACCAAGGTTGTGGATGTTGAATTTCAGGTAGGCCGTACAGGGGCGGTTACCCCTGTTGCTAGGCTTGCGCCTGTATTTGTTGGTGGGGTGACAGTAAGTAATGCAACCCTGCATAATATGGATGAAATTAAGCGTTTAGGTGTGATGATTGGTGATTCTGTGATTATTCGCAGAGCGGGTGATGTGATACCGCAAATAGTTAAAGTTGTGGAAGAAAAGCGCACGGACGATGTTCAGCCTATTGTTATACCTAATCAATGCCCTGTGTGCGACTCAGAAGTTATGCAAATAGAAGGTGAGGCGGTAGCCCGTTGTTCAGGGGGGTTGTTTTGTGCGGCACAACGAAAAGAAGCTATAAAGCATTTTGCTTCTCGTAAAGCGATGGATATAGACGGTCTTGGAGATAAGCTGGTTGAAGCGCTGGTCGATAGTGGGAAAATAGAAACTGTCGCAGGGCTTTTCACATTAACAAAAGAGCAGGTTTCGGGTTTAGAGCGAATGGCCGCTAAGTCTGCAGACAATCTACTACGTTCTTTAGAAAACTCAAAAGAAACTACCTTAGCTCGCTTCGTATACTCTTTAGGTGTTAGAGAGGTTGGTGAAACCACAGCAAGAACGCTCGCAAATGCCTTTGGTAGTCTTGATAATATTAAAAATGCGACAGTAGATACGCTACTCGAAGTGCCAGATATTGGGCCTATTATGGCCAATCATATCGTTTCATTTTTCGAGCAAAGTCATAATAATGAAATAATTGACCAGCTTAGGGAGGCTGGTGTGTATTGGCCTGATATTGTTATAGACAAGAAATCACAGACATTGCAGGGGAAAACATTCGTTATAACAGGTACTCTTAACAAAATGACAAGAGAAGAGGCAAAAGAAAAATTATTAGCATTAGGTGCTAAGGTTAGCGGGAGTGTTTCAAAAAAAACCTACTGCGTCATTGCGGGTGAGGCAGCAGGTTCGAAGCTAACAAAAGCAGAGGGTTTAGGGATTCAAATAATGAATGAGGAAGCATTTATTTCTTTTATATCTTCAACCACTCTTTCCCTTGTGTTAAAGCCCTAATCACAAAGCTTCAAATCGCGTTAGTTTCGCAACCAATTTGTGTGCTTGCTTATTAGTGGTGAGCTAAGGTCACCTTTCCAGAAGGTTTTTCTGTTTGTAGTAGCTGGCAGTATGTTCATTGAGGTTGCTTTGGGTTACTTCCGGTTGCATCCAAACTTCACCCGTAACGCCATTTAATAGTATTTACTTCCCAGCATTAAAAGTTAACCAAGGAATAAAAATTTACCTATACTTTGTGGAAGGATTAAAGAACTTGCTGATAGATGACAGATTGATTGTAGAGCAATGTTAATTGGTATCAGTCGTTGGTCTGGTTACGCAAGAAATAAAAAGGAGATATTTGTGCGAAATATGGTAATAGTAATATTGTTGATTTTTTGTACGTCTGCTAAAGCTAGTGCTGAGCCGCTTCAATTATTAACAATAGAATACCCTCCCTATTGCTATCAAGAGGACGGTGAAGTTAAGGGTATTGCTGTAGATATTATTCAAGAAGCATTTAAAAGAATTGATCAGCCCATTACGTTAAAGATTTTACCTTGGAAAAGAGCTCTTAAGTATATTAAGAGTGGTAAGGCTGATGGTTTATTTCCGGTCCTTAAAAAAACCGAAAGAGAGCTGTTTGCAGACTACTCAAAGGCTATGATGCTTGAGTCGGTGAGCTTATTTGTAAAAAATGATTCAAATATTACTTTTGATGGAAAACTGTCATCAATGGGTAAATATAAGTTTGGAGCGATACAAGGGTTTAGTTATGGAGAAAAATTTGATAAGGCTGTGAAGGACTCTTATATAAAAGAAATAAAAGTGGTTACAACAGGAACCCAGGCCTTAAAAATGCTGGTAAAAGGTCGTACTGATGTTTTAGTGAGTGACCGGTATTACGCATTATACAACTCTAAAAAATTGGGTACGGAGAATAAAATAAAGGAGCTGTTACCTCGAATTGAAGATACGCCTAGCTATTTGATTCTTTCAAAAAAAAGGAATCTATCGTCTATAAGGGATCAGTTTGACGTTTCACTAGCTGAAATGAAGAAGGATGGATCATACGATAGAATAATCGAAAAGTTTTTCAAAATGCTGGAATGATGAGAGCGTTAACTTAGCAAGTTTTATCCTATAAGTTTTTGTATTAGCTAATGATATTTATTTCGATTTAGTGAAGGTTATACAATATTGAAGACTAAAAATATGAGCAGACATGCCAAGCACACGCTATCAAAACAACTCATAGGGTTAATTCTATCCTTATATTTTGGAATTGCGCTGGCGTTGACAGCCCTTCAGCTTTTCAGTGAATTTAGTCAGGAAAAAGCCCACCTTACTCATCAAATCGAAAGTCTTATTGAAACGTTCAGGCCCACTGTTACAGAAGCGCTGTGGAGTTATGAAAATGAACAGCTGATGGCTTCGATTAAAGGCTTATATAAAAGTGAAGATGTATTTGGAGTTGCCATCGAAAACGTTGATGGGCAGTTATGGCGCTTAGGTTATTTTCTGGATTCGGATGGATTGGTTCAAGAAGATAATTCGCAACAATTAAAGCTCAAAAAACTCGATTTCTCGCAGACATATAACCAATTGTATCAATCCACTTTTGAGTTTACTAAAGTGGACGATGGAAATATTGAGCCACTGGGCCAGTTATCAATTTACTTCAGTTCTTCCACGATTCTTGAACGTACTTGGAAAACACTGCTGATTACAATCATCAGTGCCATTATTAAAACGGTGTGTCTATGGGTTATTTCTGTGATAGTTATTAACCGGCTTGTAGCAAAACCTCTTGATAGGTTAAAAACAGATATTGAAGAATTTGATGTAAAATCAGTTGATACAGATCTTAAGGTGATGCACTCACCTTTATCAAACAAGCAAAATGAGCTTAATGACCTTGGGAATAGTTTTCAGACATTTTGTTCAGCATTAGTCGATAGTAATCAGGAGGTTGATAATTATAAAATTAGTTTAGAAGATAAGGTAAAGCAACGTACGGAATCGCTTAATGAAACGCTTGGAGAACTCGTTGCAGTTAGTCAGGTGAAAAGTGATTTTCTAGCTACAATGAGTCATGAAATACGTACACCAATGAGTGCGGTTATTGGTACCGCACAGATATTACAGAAAACTAATTTGTCTGATCACCAACTTAAGCTCTTAGAAACAATTTCTCATAGTGGTAAAACACTGATGAGCATCATAAATGACATATTAGACTTATCAAAAATCGAAGCAAAAAAGCTCGTCCTAGAATCCGTTCCTTTTAACTTATCTACTTTGCTTGATCGATCAATTGATACTTTTAATTCCAACGCTAAAGATAAGGAAATATCGTTAAGTTTTCAACGTAATGAAAATCAGCATCCGGTATGTGTTTGTGGTGACCCTACACGCATTGCGCAAGTGGTTAACAATCTGATTAGTAATGCCATTAAATTTACTGACAAGGGCGCTGTTACCCTCTCTTTGGTCGACCTAGAGGAAATAGATGATGACCTCAGGTTTCGACTAGTCGTTCAGGACACCGGTATTGGTTTGACAGATAAGCAACTAGCGACTCTTTTTGATGCATTCAGTCAGGCTGATACCTCTACAACCAGAAAGTACGGTGGTACAGGCCTGGGTCTTACTATTTGTAAGCGACTTGTTGATGCGATGGGGGGGGAGATCACCGTCGAAAGCACTACTAGCTTAGGTAGCCGGTTTTCAGTATTGCTTCAGTTACCTGTAGCAAAGAGTGAAGATGTTGATAAATCAGATAAAAAATCTGCTAAAACCACCAAGAGCCAACATACGATAACCATATTGTTGGTTGATGATGTGGCTATGAACCGTGAAATAGCCTCCTTTTTTTTGGAGGAAGAGGGGTATAATGTTATTACCGCTAACGATGGACTAGAAGCACTTGAAGTGTTTCGACAACAGCGAGATGAACTTGATGTTATTTTAATGGACTGCCTAATGCCAAATATGGATGGATTCGAGGCAACCCAAAATATCAGACAATTAGAGCGAGGCGGAGAGGGTAGGATCATGCCTATTATTGCAGTCACCGCCAGCGCATTACAAGAAACTCGGGACAAATGTATTGATTGTGGTATGAGTGGTTTTCTTAGCAAGCCTTTTGAAGAAGAAGAGCTGTTCAATGTGATTCACCAGCATATAGATCAAAAATAAAGTGATCACTAAAGTAGCCCCTTTATGCGTACCTTTTCATTGGAAGAGGCCACAGAGGCTATATTTTCCCTCGAATTAAACTTCTTATTACAAATCGTGACGGGCTAATAATCTTCATAATATCTTCTGTTAACGGTGGCTGTTCGTTACAAATCTGACTTGCAATAAACTCAGCGGCTAGAGGGCATGAAGATAAGCCTTTTGAACCATGTGCAATGTTTACAAAAAGGCCTTCATAATAAGCCCCCTCACAGTCAAACTTATGTTTTGCATCATTGCGTAGTTTTGCAAAACGCTCAATTTGCTGTTCATAAATCGGAGCTTTTCCGATAATAGGGATGTAGTCTGGAGAGGTGCAGCGTAACGAGGCCCTTCCTTTAAGATGAGGTAAGCTATCACCATTAAGGTCGTTTTTTGCTGCTGTAAACCAAGAGGTTAATTGGTTTATGTTGTGTGCATGATCACTTTCAATTACATCACACTGCGGGTTTTTTAAATCAAAGGTAGCACCAAAGCAAAATTGGCCATTATGCTCAGGGCTTATGTAGCCTTCACCGCATAAAACTGTTTTTAGATTACGTAATTTAGCTTCCTGCAATTTACTTGAATCTAGAAGAGAAACTTGTCCTCTTATAGGTTTTGTTCTCAAGTGGCTAAGCTGGCTGAGTGATTTAGCATCAGAGGCTGAGCAGACAACTACATTACTTGCTGTATTTATTAAATGTTCTGCATCATCATATGTAGACCACAGCCCTTCAGTTTCGTCATGCTTGATAGATGATATGGCAGTGTTATAGCGCGTTGTTATTAGGGGGTGCTCAAGCAGTAACTGACATAGTTTTTTAGGTGCTACCCAACCTGAGTTAGGGAAAAATAATCCCCCGTGATCAAGGTGAATACCCGCTGAGTCGCTAGCTTCATTAGGTGTTAGCTGTTTTAAAAGGTCTTCGGGATAATTATTCTTTTCTAAAAGTTCAGTCTGCTTCTTTTGTTCTTTTTCATTCCATGCGACTTGTATGAGGCCACAGTTTGACCAAAACTGTTCATTAGGTAGATTTTTTAGATTTTGGCGCTCTTGTAAATCTTGATAATAGGTTTGGCTGAAAAGAAGATTGCCGAGCGCATATTTAGTTTGAATATTAAATTCAGTAGAAAACTTGTTGTAAAGCGCTCCCTGAGGGTTTCCTGATCCACCTTTAGCTGGTGCATCCTGTTTTTCAATTACTAATACTTTTTTTCCCTTTTCGGCTAGAGCATAAGCGGTACTGGTTCCGGCTAGCCCTGCGCCAATAACAATAACATCATAATATCTTTTATCGGTATTCGCAGAGTTATGCTCTGGAAGGAAGGAAGCCCCTAAGCTTCCTTTTAACCACGCCGTATTGATAGTTAATGAACTCACTTAATAACCGTTATCTTCTCGATTACCACTGGATCAATTGGGATGTCTTTTTGCATGTTTCGTCTTGTGGTTTTAACTGCCTCTATTTTATCGACCGTTTCCATACCATCAATTACTTTACCAAAGGCTGCGTAACCCATGCTTTTAGTGCTGTAGTCTAAAAAGTTATTATTCGCTACGTTAATAAAAAACTGAGATGACGCTGAGTGAGGGTCATTGGTGCGTGCCATGGCTATAGTGCCACGATTATTGTGCAGGCCATTGGCTGCTTCATTTCTGATTGGTGCGCTAGTTGGGAGTTTATCCATACTTTTGGTAAAACCACCACCTTGAACCATAAAACCAGGGATAACACGGTGAAATATTGTTTTGGAATAGAATCCGCTTTCAACGTAGTCTAAAAAGTTTTTTACGGTAATAGGCGCTTTTTTCTGATTAAGTTCTACCGTGATATTTCCCATGTTTGTTTCAATGAGAACTTTAATAGTGTCTTCGGTTGTATTGTTTGTAGTAGCAAAAGAGAGTGAGCTGAATACAAGAGATAAACACAGAAAAAGTGATTTCAAAATGTAAGCGTATCTAAACATCTAAAATGTCCTTGGTTTGAGTTAGTTTGAGTTAGTTTGTTTTGAACAACATGTCCCGGTAGAAATGCAATTCTTGCCTTTGTGTTTTGATTCATAAAGTGCATCATCTGCGCATTTTAACAGGATTTTTATAGAAGATTCCTGATTTGGGATAAATGAGCAGCATCCAGTGCTAATCGTTAGTTGTTTATAAGTAGCTGATGGTAAATGAGAGATATCGAGTGTTCTGATCTTCTCTGCAATCTCTTCAGCTATTTTTTGTGCTGCGTTAATGTCGGTGTAGGGAAGTATCACTACAAACTCTTCACCACCGTAACGAGCTACTATATCATTAGGTCTTTTAATGCATGATTTGAGCGCTTGACCTATCTTTTCGAGCGCGTCATCACCCGCTAGATGACCCTGTGTATCGTTATATAGTTTAAAGTCATCAACATCAATCATTAATACCGCTAATGGCGTTTTTTGACGTGCTGCATTAAGCCATTCTCTTTCAATGCAGGTGTTAAAATACCGACGATTATATAGCCCGGTTAATGTATCCGAAATGGATTGTTTACGAAGCTCTTCTTGAGTTTCAATGACACGCTCTTGCTCATGTTGTAATAATATCTTTCTAAGAAAATTCGTCCTTACCTCATGTTCCATACGACCATTCACAATAAGGCTAATGAAACTTACAAAGGAGTAGATGAAAAATATTTCAGTTACTTGAGCCGGAGATGCTTCAGTAAAAAATACAATAGATACTAATTGCGCGGAAAGCATAAGCAAGGTGAAGGGGAGAGCGTAGAGAAACCCTACCCTTAGAACATTGCTCAGAAAGAATATAGTGATAATAGAGCCAAACTGATAATGGTATTGACCATGTTTTGCGGCAAGAATACCAATAAATATGAGCGAAAGATGGATGACTAGTCCGCCCATACACAGCAATAACTGATGCCAGCGAAAGAGTGTATGGTTATAGGTCAGGCCTAGGAAAAATAATATTAGTAGAGCTCCGGAAGTTCTTACTATTAGCATTTCCTTCAATAGCTCAGGGATAACCACTTGATCAGCAAACAAAAAGGCGACTAAGCCTAATGCACCTAAAATTGGATAAATGCGGTTTTCTAGCTGGTAACAAGAGAGCATGTATTTTGTGTATAGCGCATCCAGTGTCGAATCAAAACGACATATAAATTTTTTATTCTCAAGAGAGAAACGCGCTTTATTAACCAGCTCTTCGGATATATGTATATCTTTTACTGTAAATGACAATGATATTACCTATTGGATTCTTAAAAACTGTTATTTTTATCGAAGATATCGAGTTTATTATAGTTCAAAAATAAATTTTGGAAGTATGACTAACTCACTGATTTTTAGTGCCATTAGCATTAGTTACGATCCATATGTTTCAAGAACTGTGTTTTTAATAACGCTGCGTTTACATTTCTTAACTAATCGACAACTTTATTGTGTGTACAAAACAACTGATACATACCATTATTTCCTTGAAATAAAAAAACTCAAATTGCACTTACAACAAATACTCACATCACATACAACAAAATAGAATAATGAGGTAGGGGAACATGGTTACGGATAAAACAAAGCAATTAGACAAATCCCGTCTTGGTCGTTTACTGGTTAATCGTGGCTATATCTCTGAGCATCAGCTTGAGGATGCATTAACGCAGCAAAGAACAACAGGCCAGCGTTTGGGAGAGGTTTTGGTTTGCCAGGGGCTGATAACAGATCGTGACCTTGATAGAACATTAAAACATCAGAAAAGATATCGTTATACCGCTGCCTTTGTTGCTTTAGTTGTTGCACCTTTACAACCTATTGCAGCCTTTGCTGCTACCACACAAATTGCCAATGCAAGCTCTGATGCTACTGCCGCTGAGCAAATTAATGCCTTTAAATCAAAAACAGGTTTAAAACCCTTGGATGATGGTGAAATGGCAGGTGTATCTGCCCAAGGTATTACTGAGGATGTACAAAATTTAATCGCGCAAGTTGACGGCGAAATAAAGCCTGACTCAGTTAAAGTGCTTAAAACCGTAACCAATGTTTTTTTACCTATAACCAATGGTCTAGATTGGGATTCAACCGTTGAAGGTGTTGTGTACGATACCAGCAAGCCAGGTTTTGAAATGTTAGAGCCAGGAAAGATGAAATTGGCACTGCCAACTCACATAGACAAGATTAGTCTTGAAAATATTCGCGTTGCAGGCTCAACAGGTGCATCATTCGGTAGTGTTTATATCAGTGATATAAACTTCTCTTCTGATTCTAGTATGACAATAACAGTTAGATAGCCTATTTTTCCTACCTTGCTTTAAATGAATAAAGCCTGAGTCTAAACAGCTCAGGCTTTTGCTATTGAGTTCATCCCACCCATCGCATGCTCTCTTCCTGAGGAGCCATAGAGGTTAGGTTTATTGTTCTGCCCTCTAATAATACTCATTAGTTTATTTACACGTTTAAGAGAGTGAGATACCACAGTACCGTTAATCGTATTTTGCTCTTTGCAGTGTCTTAGCGCTTGGTTAACTTCATTCCATAGGGTAGTGAGCTCAGTATCATTTATCTCCAAAACGGCTTTCTCAAAGGCGCCTGACTTTATGGAGTAACCGGCTTCAACAAAAAGCTGAGCCTTTTGTTTTGCGCGATATTCAATAGATTTTAAATGGGATGATTTTTCAGAGGATATTTGCTGGATGCTATCTGTGGAGCGGTCTTTTAATGCAGAACGCTCCTTTTGGAGTATTTCATTTAGTTGGGCTAGGTCGTTTAAATCTTCTTGCAGTAGTGTTTTGAGTCTATCAATTGAAATTGCCATGGCCTTACTCTCAGAAAATGTCTTTCTCCATATCTAGCATTTTCTGTGCCACTCGATCGGCTGATATTTCATAGCTGCCGTCTTCTAATGCTGCGCGTATTTTCGCAACTTTATCTTCATCTATACCTGGCAGGTCTTTCAGGCCTGCTTCAATTTGCTGAAAGTCTTTTGCCTTTCCGCTAAAGCTAACCGTCTCTCCGCGTTTCTCTACAAGCACTTCTGTTTTCTCAGTGCTTGTGTCAAGTTTTTGGCGGGCTGGCGGGGCTTCTACACCCTTATTTCTGGAGCTGCCCGGCTGGTTCGGGTTTAACCCATTTATATCGATAGCCATGATTTAAAACCTTTAATTAATAGACTCTGCTACTCTTATCGACCTAATTTTAGAAAACTTTAACCATAAAAGGTATTTTTTT
>Ga0209707_1000910_pt1 | contig 17278 bp, 16 predicted proteins | sample EN4Hudsemesocosm_FD_184630 | JGI IMG/M metagenome (GOLD analysis project Ga0209707, IMG submission 184630) | Methane-oxidizing microbial communities from mesocosms in the Hudson Canyon - EN4B Hudson Canyon (SPAdes) (version 2) | ecosystem: Environmental > Aquatic > Marine > Cold seeps | place... | reverse complement strand
ATTATCGGGTTCTCTTTCTCGCTTGCCTCTCGGGCTTTTAACAGAGCGTTATGGCGGTCGTATTGTTTTTCTAGTCCAATTAATTTTTGTATCTGTTCCGACCTTCTGTCTTGCTTATGCAAGCCAATACTGGCATTACCTTTTCACTGGTTTTTTTGTGGGTATTGCAGGCGGAGCCTTCGCCATCGGAGTTACCTACACATCAGCTTGGTTTGAGTCTGAAAATCAAGGCACCGCAATGGGTATTTTCGGAGCAGGCAATATTGGAGTAGCCATTACCAACATTATCGCCCCTCTGGTCATGGTTTCTTATGGATGGAGAACTATCCCTCTTATTTACGCGGCGGCACTCATTGTTATTGCTATATTGTTTTGGATCTTTACCTATACAGACCCTAAGCATCAGAGTCGTAAAGATAACAATTCTCATGCAACGCTTTATCAACAAATTAAACCTTTGAGCGAAATGCGCGTCTGGCGTTTTGGTCTGTATTACTTTTTTGTTTTTGGTGGATTTATCGCACTGGCACTATGGCTGCCCAAATATTATGTGGGCGAATATGGTGTTGACCTACAAACTGCCTCATACCTGACACTGGCTTTTATTGTACCCGCGGCCATTATCCGGGCCTTTGGTGGCTGGATATCTGACAACGTGGGGGCACGCCAAGTTAACTGGGCCGTTTTCTGGATTTGTATTGTGTGCTTATTTTTTCTTTCTTACCCAACATCCACCGTCACCATTCATGGAATGGAACGAGATATTGAACTTAACATTGGCATTAACATTTACATTTTCACCCTGCTAATTTTCATTATGGGTGTCGCTATGGGTTTTGGTAAGGCCGGTGTATTTAGACTTATTCACGACTATTACCCTAACAACATGGGGTCAGTTTGTGGCGCAGTAGGCATGATCGGTGGCTTGGGGGGGTTTATTCTTCCCCTGCTCTTCGGTGCAACGGCCGACCTAACCAGCATTCGCAGTTCTTGCTTTATGCTGCTTTACGGTGTGCTGGGCGCTTGCATGATATGGATGCACTACGCCATAAAATTTGATGCATATCTAGAACGAGTGCGATTAGCTAACGAGAGTGATTTTTTGGCTCCTTGAATGAGTCAAATCAAGTTAAAAAAAGAATTCTAATTTTAGAATATTAAGAAATACCAAAGTTTTATTTAAGAGTAAAAAAACGGGAGTGACATTTATGTCAGATATACAAAAGTGGGACGTGGAAGACAATGCGTTCTGGGAGAGTGAAGGTAAGAAGGTTGCTAATCGTAACCTTTGGATCTCAATCCCCAGCTTGCTTTGTGGATTCGCGGTTTGGTTGTACTGGGGTATTATTACAGTACAAATGCTTAACTTAGGCTTTGATTTTGAAAAGTCTGAGTTATTTTCTTTGATGGCAATTGCCGGTTTAACGGGTGCTACACTCCGTATTCCGAGTAGCTTCTTTATTCGACTAGCGGGTGGTCGTAACACCATCGTATTTACCACCGCATTGTTGATGATACCTGCTATCGGTGCAGGTATCGCACTGCAAGATAAGAACACCCCTCTTTGGGTTTTCCAGGTTCTTGCTCTACTTTCTGGCTTTGGTGGCGGTAACTTCGCTTCTTCAATGTCAAATATCAGCTTCTTCTTCCCTAAGAAGCAGCAAGGTTTAGCACTGGGCTTAAACGCTGGCTTAGGTAACTTTGGTGTTACTACCATGCAGATTCTTGTTCCTCTGGCGATGACTTTTGGCATCTTCGGTGGCGAGTCTATGGAGCTAGTAAATACTTCAGGTACGTTAATCGGTAAGATTCCAGCAGGTTCTGAAGCTTGGATTCACAACGCCGGTTACATCTGGTTATTGTTCCTTATTCCACTAGCGGTTGTTGGTTGGATGGGAATGAACAACATCAAAGCGTCTCACGTTACCCCTAATCTACCTAGCGCACCAGCTTCTTTCGGTATGATCTCAGGTATGCTGCTCATTGGTTTCATTACTGCAGTCTTCGGTTTGTGGTTAATGCTTCCAGAGAAAGTCGGTGGATCTGGTTTTGGTGTAAGTAAGTGGATCGTTCTGCCTATCGTTATCGCATTAACAGTATTCTTGTTAAAGCTGATTCCTGGTCAGATCAACGAAAACCTAAGCCGTCAGTACAAAATTTTTAACAACAAGCACACCTGGGCAATGAGTGTTATCTACACCATGACTTTTGGTTCGTTCATTGGTTTTGCGGCGTCTTTCCCACTATCAATCAAAGTTATCTTTGGCTTCCAGCACGTTATGGTTGACGGTGTAATGACTCACAACCAAGCCAATCCTAACGGTCCAAGCGCTCTAATGTATGCTTGGATGGGACCATTTATTGGTGCTCTTATTCGTCCAGTTGGCGGTTGGATTTCTGATAAGGTAGGTGGTGCATTAGTTACACAAATTTGTGCTGTTGTCATGATCGCTTGTGCTGCAGGTGTTGCTTACTTCATGCAGGCAGCTTACTCATCAGCCACTCCAGAAGAATATTTCGTTCCATTCTTCGTACTATTCCTATTGTTGTTTGCTGCTACAGGTATTGGTAACGGTTCTACTTTCCGTACTATATCTATGGTATTCAACAAAGAACAAGCAGGCCCAGTATTGGGTTGGACATCAGCGGTTGCTGCTTACGGTGCCTTCATTATTCCTAAGGTACTAGGTGAGCAGATCAAGTTAACCACACCTGAGAATGCGCTTTACGGCTTCGCTGTATTCTACGCAGTATGTATGGTTATCAACTGGTGGTTCTACCTACGCTCTGGTGCAGAGTTTAAGAACCCATAGTTCTGATCAGTAATAATTAAGAATATGGTTTTAAAATTATAGTTTAAGGTTGAGGAGTCCACACTCCTCTCCTAAACTCTCTGCCTAACCAGTAGAAAATAAAAGTAAGAAGAACAGGGTAAACAAACGTTAAACAAGAAAACCATCACTCCTCCCTACTCACTTAGGGGTAGGCCTGATGGCTTTCCTCGTTAAGCTGCTTGCTTACCCACCTTGAACAATTAGTTCCTGGAGCTCTGATAATGAGTCATTTTTTAGATCGACTACAATTTTTTAAGAAAAAACAGAGCGAGTTTTCTGATGGTCACGGTGAAGTGACCAATGAAAATCGCGCTTGGGAAGACAGCTACCGCTCTCGCTGGCAGTACGACAAGATAGTACGTTCAACGCACGGTGTTAACTGTACTGGGTCTTGTAGCTGGAAAATTTACGTTAAGAACGGTTTAATTACGTGGGAGACACAGCAAACAGACTACCCTCGTACCCGTACAGACTTGCCTAATCACGAACCTCGTGGTTGCCCGCGTGGTGCAAGTTACTCTTGGTACACTTACAGTGCTAACCGTATCAAGTACCCTAAAATCCGTAAGCCACTGCTTAAGTTATGGCGTGAAGCGCGTCGCACTATGCAGCCTGTGGAAGCATGGGGATCTATCGTTGAAGACCAAGCCAAAGCCGTCTCTTATAAGAGCAAGCGTGGCATGGGTGGTTTTATACGTTCTAGCTGGGATGAAGTTAACGAGTTAATTGCTGCTGCTAACGTTTATACCGTTAAAAACTATGGACCAGACCGTGTTATCGGTTTCTCGCCAATTCCTGCGATGTCTATGGTTTCATACGCAGCGGGCGCACGTTACCTATCATTAATCGGTGGCGTATGTTTGAGCTTCTACGATTGGTACTGTGACTTACCTCCATCGTCTCCAATGACTTGGGGTGAGCAGACTGACGTACCTGAATCAGCTGACTGGTATAACTCAAACTACATTATCGCTTGGGGTTCTAACGTTCCTCAAACACGTACCCCAGATGCTCACTTCTTTACTGAAGTACGCTACAAGGGAACAAAAACAGTATCAATCACACCTGATTATGCTGAAGTTTCAAAACTAACTGACCAATGGTTAAACCCTAAGCAGGGTACTGATGCTGCACTTGCTATGGCATTTGGTCACGTTATTTTGAGAGAGTTCCACTTGGAAAATCCAAGTGAATACTTTGTTGATTACGCCCGTAAGTACACCGATATGCCGATGCTGGTTATGTTGGAAGACTATAAAGACGGCGCAATGAAGTCGACTCGCTTTATTCGTGCATCTGACCTGGACAACAACCTGGGACAAGATAACAACCCAGACTGGAAGACCGTTTCTATTGATGAAAATTCTGGCGACCTGGTTGCACCAAACGGTACGATCGGTTTCCGTTGGGGTGAAGACGGTAAGTGGAACCTTGAAGAACGCGAAGGCGGAGCAAGCAAAGAAACTAAATTACTGCTTACATTTGCCAACGATGACAAGGTAGCAACAGCTGAAGTAGGTTTCCCTTACTTTGGTGGTCAGGAGCATGAGTACTTCAACAACAACGACCAGAACGATGTTCAGGTTCGTAGAATTCCTGTTAGAGAGTTAACCTTAGCCGACGGTTCTACCGTTAAAGTAGCGACGGTTTATGACTTAATGATGGGTAACTATGGTCTTGATCGTGGTTTAGGCGGAAGTAACGTTGCTTCAAGCTTTGACGATGACGTTCCTTATACTCCAGCATGGCAAGAAAGAATCACTGGCGTAAGCCGTGAAAAAGTGATTCAGGTTGCTCGTGAGTTCGCAGATACTGCACACAAAACCAATGGTCGTTCAATGATCATCGTTGGTGCCGGTATGAACCACTGGTACCACATGGACATGAACTATCGTGGCCTTATGAACATGCTGATCATGTGTGGTTGTGTTGGTCAAAGTGGTGGTGGTTGGGCTCACTATGTTGGACAAGAAAAGCTACGTCCACAAACCGGTTGGCAGCCATTAGCCTTCGGTCTTGACTGGAGCAAGCCACCACGTCACATGAACGGTACTTCATTTTTCTACGGTCACTCAAGTCAGTGGCGCCATGAGAAGATGGATGCTAAAGACGTATTGTCACCTTTGGCTAACAAAGACGACTTCCCAGAGCACATGATTGACTGGAACGTACGCGCAGAGCGTATGGGTTGGTTGCCATCTGCACCTCAGTTAAGCAGCAACCCACTAGAAGTGGTTAAAGCGGCTGAAGCGGCAGGCAAAGATCCTAAAGATTATTTGGTTGAGCAGTTAAAGTCTGGCGAAATCAAGTTTGCTTGTGAAGAACCTGATAATTCAGACAACTTCCCTCGCAACATGTTTATCTGGCGTTCTAACTTACTGGGTTCTTCTGGTAAAGGGCATGAGTACTTCCTTAAGTACTTACTAGGCACCAAGAACGGTGTAATGAACGAAGACATAGGTAAAACAGGTGGAACGCTTCCAACTGAGGTCGAGTGGGTTGCAGATGCACCTACTGGCAAGGTTGACCTAGTAACGACCCTAGACTTCCGTATGTCATCAACCTGTATGTACTCTGACATTGTTCTACCTACCGCTACTTGGTATGAGAAGAATGACTTGAACACATCAGACATGCACCCCTTCATTCACCCACTAACTGCAGCGGTTGACCCTGCGTGGGAAGCGCGTAGTGACTGGGAGATTTACAAAGGCATCGCTAAAGAGTTCTCTAAAGTAGCAGAGGGTGTTCTTGGTGTAGAGAAAGATATCGTTACTATTCCTCTACTTCACGATACCGCTGGCGAATTGGGTCAGGCTTTTGATGTTAAAGACTGGAAGAAAGGCGAATGTGAGCTTATTCCAGGAAAAACAGCACCAAATATGGTGGTTGTTGAGCGTGACTACCCTAACACTTACAAGAAGTTCACTTCAATTGGTCCATTACTGGCTAATGGCGGTAACGGTGGAAAGGGTATCTCATGGGATACAAAAGATGAAATCGCACTACTAAGTGAACTGAACCACCAGGTACTTGATGAAGGTATCAGTGAAGGTCAGCCACAGTTAGAATCTGCTATCGACGCGGCTGAAATGATTCTAACCCTAGCACCAGAAACAAACGGTAATGTTGCCGTTAAAGCCTGGGATGCACTGGGTAAGTTTACTGGCCGTGATCACACTCACTTGGCAGTACAGAAGCAGGAAGAGAAAATCCGCTTCCGTGACGTGGTTGCACAGCCTCGTAAGATCATCTCTTCACCTACATGGTCTGGTCTGGAAGATGAGCACGTGAGCTATAACGCATGTTATACCAACGTACATGAGTTGATTCCATGGAGAACACTGACTGGTCGTCAGCAGTACTACCAAGATCACCCATGGATGCAGGCATTTGGTGAGCAATTCGTGAGCTACCGCCCACCGATTGATACCAAGACCATCAATCCGATCATGAACAAGAAGTCTAACGGTAATAAGGAAATTGCACTTAACTGGATTACACCACACCAGAAGTGGGGTATTCACAGTACGTATACCGATAACCTAATCATGCAAACATTGTCTCGTGGCGGTCCAATCATTTGGATGTCTGAGGTTGATGCGAAGAAAGTTGATCTTGAAGATAACGATTGGGTTGAAGTATTCAACATCAACGGTGCGATTACTTGTCGAGTAGTTGTGAGTCAGCGTGTAAACGAAGGCATGACCATGATGTATCACGCTCAGGAACGTATCCTGAATATTCCTGGTTCTGAAACAACAGGAACACGTGGTGGTCACCATAACTCAGTAACTCGTGTTGTCCTTAAGCCTACTCATATGATTGGTGGTTACGCTCAGCAGTCATACGGTTTCAACTATTACGGTACAGTTGGTTGTAACCGTGATGAATTCGTCGTAGTTCGTAAGATGAATAAGGTTGACTGGCTTGATGGCCCTACTGGCGATGATGTTCCACAACCACTTCCATCAGAAGTATAAGGAGTCAGCACAATGAAAATTCGTTCACAAATAGGTATGGTGCTGAATCTCGATAAATGTATCGGTTGTCACACTTGTTCTATTACCTGTAAAAACGTATGGACTTCACGCGAAGGCATGGAGTACGCATGGTTTAACAACGTAGAAAGTAAGCCAGGTATTGGTTTCCCTAAAGAGTGGGAAAACCAGGATAAGTGGAATGGCGGCTGGAAGCGTAAAGCAGACGGTTCTATTCAGCTTCGTATTGGTGGTAAATTCCGCGTGTTAGCAAACATCTTCGCTAACCCTGATTTACCTCAAATCGATGACTACTACGAGCCATTTGATTTTGATTACCAGCATCTTCACACTGCCCCAATCAGTGAGCACCAGCCAGTGGCTCGTCCTCGTTCACTGATTACCGGTAAGCGTATGGAGAAGATTGAGTGGGGCCCAAACTGGGAAGAAATTCTTGGTACGGAGTTCGCTAAGCGTAGTAAAGATAAAAACTTCGACAACATGCAGAAAGAGATGTACGGCGAGTTCGAAAATACATTCATGATGTATTTACCTCGTTTGTGTGAGCATTGCCTTAACCCTGCATGTGTTGCTTCTTGTCCTTCTGGCGCTATCTACAAGCGTGAAGAAGACGGCATCGTTCTGATCGATCAGGATAAATGTCGCGGCTGGCGTATGTGTGTTAGTGCATGCCCGTACAAGAAGATTTACTACAACTGGAAATCAGGTAAGTCTGAGAAGTGTATCTTCTGTTACCCACGTATCGAAGCCGGTATGCCGACTGTATGTTCTGAAACATGTGTTGGTCGTATTCGTTACCTTGGTGTATTGCTTTATGATGCAGACCGAATCAAAGAAGTGGCTGAAACCCCTTCTGAGACCGATTTGTACGAGAAGCAGCTTGAGATTTTCCTTGATCCAAACGACCCGGCTATTATTGCTCAGGCTCGTAAAGATGGGATTCCTGATTCAGTAATGGACTCAGCTCGTCAGTCTCCTGTTTACAAAATGGCTGTAGACTGGAAAGTGGCCCTGCCACTACACCCTGAGTACCGTACTCTACCAATGGTATGGTACGTACCACCATTGAGCCCAATTCAGTCAGCGGCTGAAGCCGGTAAAATGGGTATGGACGGTGTAATACCTGATGTTGATTCATTGCGTATCCCAGTTAAGTATCTTGCTAACTTGCTAACAGCGGGCGACGAAAAGCCTGTTACTTTAGCGCTTAAGCGTATGCTAGCAATGCGTTCTTACAAGCGTTCTCAGCAAATTGAAGATACTGAAGATCTTGCAGTACTGGAGCAAGTAGGACTCACCAAGAAGCAGGTCGAGTCAATGTACCGCTACATGGCGATAGCAAACTACGAAGATCGTTTTGTTATCCCGACTGCGCACCGTGAAGATGCAATGGTTGAAGCATATGACGAGCGTGGAGGCTGTGGATTCAGCTTTGGTAACGGCTGTTCTACCGGCACAAGCGACCTGAATATGTTTGGTGGCAAGAAAACAAATCGAAGGGATATCATCGATACCGTACAGGTATGGGAGTAATTAAATGAAGATCCTAAAGGTAATTTCTGCTCTGATGAACTACCCATCACAAGGGCTTCAGCAAAGTGCTGACGACCTTGTGGCGGAAATTAAGCAGGCCAAAGAAATTCCGCCTGAGTCTCGTGAGAAGCTGATTGCACTGGTTGATTCAACCTGCCGTCGTGACCTTATGGACGTTCAGGAAGAATATGGCCAGCTATTTGACAAAGGTAGCGCATTATCTCTGTTACTTTTTGAACACGTTCATGGCGACAGCCGTGAGCGTGGTCAGGCAATGGTAGACCTGATGGCTCTTTACGAAGAGAAAGGGTTTGATATTGCAGTAAGAGAACTTCCTGACTTTATTCCTCTGTATCTTGAGTATCTTGCTCAGTGTCCAGACTTGGAAGCCCGTGAAGGTTTGGCCAACGTAGGTCACATCTTTGGGGTACTGTCTGCTCGCTTACAAGAACGAGAGTGTCCATATTTCGCGCTGTTTGATGCGCTGCTTATTATCTCAGGTGTAGAAGTTAACGCCGAAGAGCTAAAAGAAGCGGCAGCCACTGAATCACGCGATGACTCAATGGAAGCAATGGATAAGATATGGGAAGAAGAACAGGTTACCTTTATGGCTAATCAGGAGTCCGGTGGTGATGGTAGTTCGGGCTGCTCTGTTCCTTCACAAAACCCTACAAAAGCAAGAGAAGAACCAGCTGTTCCGCTGCACTGGGTCAGTAATGACCAAGCTGTTAATGCAGCACAGAATAAATAATGCAACAACAGAGCTGAATAGCTAATCAGGAGTAATACATGTCTTACTTAAATATGTTGTTATTTGGGATTTATCCCTTTATCGCTATCGCAGTATTCGTACTAGCTAGCTGGATCAGATTTGATCGTGAGCAATACACGTGGAAATCAGGTTCAAGCCAATTGTTACGTAATAACTTGCGTTTACACAGTAACTTATTTCACATCGGTATCATCTTTGTATTGATGGGACATTTTGTGGGTTTGTTAACGCCTCATGCGATTTACCATAACTTCATCTCAACCGAAAACAAGCAGATGCTTGCAATGGTTTCAGGTGGTCTTTTTGGTGTTATTTGTTTAATTGGCCTAGTTGGCTTACTTAAGCGTCGTATGACTGATCCACGTATTCGTGCGACCAGCAGCACTTCGGACATTGTTGTTCTTTGGGTGCTGTTGATTCAATTGGTATTGGGTCTGTTAACTATCTTTGCTTCAACTCAGCACTTAGACGGATCAGTAATGGTTCTTTTAGGTACATGGGCTCAAAGCATTGTGACCTTTCAAATTGTTGAAGCTGCTACAGCAATGGAAACCGTTGGCATTATCTACAAGCTACACGTTTTCTTCGGCTTAACTCTGTTGGTTATCTTCCCATTCACTCGCTTGGTTCACATCATCAGTGTTCCAGTGTGGTACTTGGGTCGTAACTTCCAGATCGTACGTCAGAAGCGTCATAGCTAAGATTAGCTAATCTTAACTATGCAGGTTGTTTGGTCAGGGCAGAAGCTTGCTCTGACCAAATATTTTTATCTCGTACTTTTTTAATAGGGTTTTGCCCCCATAACATTTTAAATCTTATTAAAAACGCCGAATTCTATTAAATACGTATTTTTCCTTGAGGTAGCTATATGTCTTGTTCTTCTCATGCCCCACAAGCTGAAACAAAACCATCCATTGATGTACCACCGGTTCATGTTAACGGCACGCTTATTTCACCAGAACAAATTGGTCAGGAAGCTCAAAACCATCCGTCAGAGAGTCTTGAGCAAGCTATTCAAAAAGCAGCAGAAGCTCTGATAATAAGAGAAGTATTACTGCAGAAAACAAAAGAACTCGGCATTATCGACCCATCAAAAGAAGACATTACTGATGCAGTAGAAGAAGCCGCTATAACCAAACTACTTGAGCAAGAAATTGAAACCCCCAAGGCAGATGAAGAAGCCTGTAAAATCTATTTTGAAGCGAATCAGGATAAATTCCATACACCACACCTAGTTGAAGCCACTCACATTCTTTTAGATGCAGCACCCGACGATTTTGAAAGACGTGACAGAAACAAAGTACTGGCTGAAGAACTGATTGAAGTACTAAAGAAAGACCCTAATAAATTCCCTGATTTAGCACAGCAATATTCAGCCTGTCCGTCAAAAGAAGTGGCAGGTAGCCTAGGTCAAATAACCAAAGGCACCACCGTTCCTGAATTTGAAAAACGTCTGTTTTCACTACCTGAAGGGCTTTGCGGAGAGCCGATAACCTCTCGCTACGGCCATCACATCGTGCGTATAGATCACTGTACAGAATGTGAACCTCTGCCTTATGAGGCAGTACGTGTAAAAATCGAAAACTACCTTAATCACCAGGTTTACACCCGTGCAGTAAGCCAGTACATCAAGATTATTGTGGGTGAGGCAGAGATTGATGGCATTGACATGGGTGTTGACTCAACGCCATTAGTCCAATAATTTAGAACAGGTTCAGTAGAAGATAATTAATAGTATGTTAAAACAAGTTGCTAAAGATGATTTACCGCTCGTTTATTCTTGCTCAGGTTGCTCTAACATCGCGCAATTAGCGAACCGTGTAGCGATAGAAATGGATCGTGAATGCACGGCAGAAATGTCGTGTATTGCAGGCGTTGGAGGCGGTGTTAAAAACCTGGTGAAGGTCGCCAAATCTGACAGACCTATTATTGCACTGGACGGCTGCCCTCTACACTGTGTCAAAAACTGTCTTGAGAATAATGAGATCAGCGCGACGCATCACTATACTCTCACTGAGCATGGTATTAAGAAACAATATCATTTTGACTATGACCCTGCAGATGTAAAAAGAATTAAGCAACTTGTTACAACAGACTTGAATAAAGAGTAATCAAATGACCGAAAGCAACACACTTGAATATTCAAACGAAGCACTCTACGACATACTAGATACAGTTAAAACCATTGCACTAGTAGGTGCTAGCCCAAAGCCAGAAAGAGCCAGCTATGAAGTAATGGAGTTTCTGCAAGAACGTGGTTACAGAGTTATTCCGGTGAACCCTGTGATTGCAGGGCAAACTTTATTGGGCGAAACCGTTTACGCATCACTGGACGACGTTCCTGACGCCTTTGATATGGTTGATATCTTTCGCAATTCAGAAGCAGCAGGCGACATCACTAAAGAAACGCTTGCCCTCAACGCATCTAAACAGCCTAAGGTCATCTGGATGCAACTTGAAGTTATAAACCATGAAGCGGCAGAATTGGCAAAATCTAAAGGCATCAAAGTCATTATGGATCGTTGCCCAAAACAGGTAACCGAAAAACGATTAGCCACTGAAACCCTGACCGTCAACACATAGAGGTAACGAACATTAATATTACATGCTATGACGACCTGATCACCGTCGCAAAACAACAGCCAGAACCACAGCGCTTACTCTTCGTATTTGCCAAAACAGAGCTTCCTGATGACTCTAGTAAAGCAGAAATTGAGCGATTTAATGCAGGGCATGGTGGCGCAATCACACCCGTAATGTGTGTTGATAAAGCACTTAATGAGTTAAGTGATTTTAAATCACTTTTTGATGAGTCTCAGCAGATGGGTGCTGAGTGGCAAATGGTGCTTATTGCGGCCATGTCTGGCAGAGGTGGAATAATGCCAACACCAGAAGAAGCCGATCAGCCATTACAAATGATGGTGGAATCAATCAAAGGTGGAATGATTTCTAACTTTTTAGTGTTTGATCGTGAAGGGATTCCAGTTCAATTTGAATAAATAAGATGCTGTAGGAGTGCCACTCTGGCGCTATTATTTTATCTGACCACCAAAATAATCGCGGCTAAGAGCCGCTCCTACAATATATGCTAAAGTTAGTGTATATAAAAAATAAAAACAGGTTGGTCACCAATGCACCATATGAAACAGTCAGAAGTAGCGGCCTCGGTTATTGGCGCTTTTCTGGCTACCTTGATTGCTTCATTTTTCAGCAATAGCATACTCGAAGCTGGGGAAATGCACATGGTTCTGGCATCTACCGGAGCCTCTGCCATGCTGGTTTTTGGCCTTCCTCATAGCCCTGTATCAAAACCCTGGAACCTGGTCGGTGGTCATGTTGTATCAGCTATTGTGGGAGTTACCTGCTATAAATTCATACCTAATAGCATATTAGCATCATCTATCGCTATTCCTGTTGCCATGCAACTGATGCACCTGTTCCGCTGCACCCACCCACCGGGTGGGGCAACGGCAATAACCGCCATCATTGGTGGTGAACATGTTTACAACCTAGGCTATGCGTTTGTAATAATACCCGTTTTCTTTAATGCCATAATTTTGCTTTCCATCGCGATGGCTGTGGGTACATTTAGAGAAAAGAACCCTTTTGAGACCTGATAACTAACGGAATTTACCTGTGTCTAAAACACCCCAAACCAATAAAGACTGGCTAAAAGAAATCACTACTGTGCTTGAAGCAGCCCGGCTAGTTATTAAAGAAAATGAAAAAGAAGCGGAAGGTGAAAGTGACTTGAGTGAGCGACTTTTTGTAGCTGCGCCGGTACTTGCCATGAAAAATCGCAATATCGACTTCAAAAAAAGAACCGATGTAGTTCCTTCTGTTTTTACCAGCATTGCAGAAATGCTTGAGACTCATCCTGAGCTAAAAACAAAGAGTAATCGGGTTTTTGTTCATGCCTATTTAGATACTCACCTTTATCTAAAATTACTTAAAAAGTCCAAGTGTGAAGGCATAATAGACTATCTGGAATCCAAACAAATCATAGAGATCCGAGGAATAAATGTTGGATAAGTCACAATATTTTTATCGCGCAGCTATTTATAGCACAAAGAATCAGGAAGTTTCCTTAGTTGATCTTCAAAACCCAGAAGCATCCCCCGCTCTTGAACCATGGCTAGGAATGGTTGTTTCACTTGCTGACGGACAACATACTCTTGAAGAGTTATTTACTTATATTGCAGGGCAATACGGTAGTAACAGACCAGAAAACTTTGAGAAAACATTAGAGTCTGTACTGGAGCGCTTGGTTGATACTGATGCTATTCGTTACTCTGAGAAGCCCATTGACCTTCCCTACTACCTTGCTATTCCTTACGAACAGCAGGACCTAGAAAAGACCAAAAAGCTAATGCTGGAAGATGGACACCTTAAGCATTGAGTAAAACTGTAGGTTGATGCTAAGTCTGCACAGGCTTAGCATCAACCTATGATGTCATCGTTTGCCATTAAGACAAATCAAGTTCCCCCAGCATCATATCGGAGCTCTTCATTTTGACGCAGATGCTCTTCATTTTCATAGGCCTCTCTCACCCCTTTCAGGCGCCCTTGCTCTCCTTTAGGTAATGAGTCTAAGGCTTCTCGAAGAGCAATAGTCAATAACTCTCCCGCCAGATTATTTGAGTCAACCCCATATGCCGCCGACATTGTTTTCAACTCATGAAACAAATCAGTAGGGACAGGAATATGAACCAGATGCACAACTGAACTTTCAGTATCACGATTTAATTCGGGCGTTTGCTCACCCTTACGAAGTTTGGTTACCAGTGTAGAAATTTGAGAACTCATAACGCCTCCTTGATGAGAAGTCGTATTAATTTTCACTGGCAATTGACAGACAACGCCAGCCCTGCCGCAATGTACCGCTTCAGATCAACTCACGGCCAAGCACATACCACTACAGCACTACAGAAAGCATTACTGTTATAAATGCAGCTGTGTTTACCTTACATATAGGTGATAACTCACAAGCTGTAAACCTGAATACTCTGAACTACCCACTAATTTCCAGCCAGTTCCAAAATGGAACACTTAAAACCAAGCTCTTAAAACCCAAAAAGCGAGCCATTGCAGCTCGCTTTTTTTACTTAACCCGAACCAACAAGGTTAGATATTACTATCTAAAAACGCTGTCAATTGAGACTTAGATAATGCACCTACCTTAGTTGCATCAACATTGCCGTTCTTAAACAGCATTAATGTTGGAATACCACGAATATTAAACTTTGGTGGTGTTTGCTCATTTTCATCAATATTTAGCTTACAAATTTTAAGACGACCCTCGTACTCATCAGCAATTTCTTCCAGTACCGGTGCAATCATCTTACATGGGCCACACCACTCAGCCCAGTAATCTACCAATACGGCCGTATCAGCTTTCAAAACTTCTTCTTCAAAAGAGGCATCGGTTACATTAACAATTTTGTCGCTCATTGTAGTTTCCTGATTTCGTTGCTATAAATAATGATAATAAGCACCATAAAACTGCGTACACAAGCGCAGCACTCAAAGATAAAAAAAGACACAAAAGCCAACCTGATCTTAATCAAAAATCACTGGTTCTATATGTCATATTATCTACCTTTGGCTTATGATGGCCTTAGATGCTTTCTAATATATAGGTTAAACAGAGGATTTCAAGGCACGTGACATCAATACAGCCTGATAACACCCATTCAACCAATCAAATTCCCGAAACTTTGGCCGCTATAGACTTAGGCTCAAACAGCTTTCACATGGTAGTTGGACGCACAACCTACGGGGAAATCCGCACCTTAGACAAGCTGGGAGAAAAAGTTCAGCTAGCGGCAGGACTGGACAGTAAAAATAATTTATCTGAAGAATCACAAGAAAGAGCTTTAGAGTGTTTACAACGTTTTGCTCAGCGGCTTAGAGATATTCCTCCTGAGGCGATTCAGGTTGTAGGTACCAACGCACTACGCATTGCCAAAAATGCCCGAGTATTCACACGTAAGGCCGAAAAAATACTTGGGGCACCAGTTGAAATCATTGCTGGCCGTGAAGAAGCCCGCTTAGTGTACCTTGGAGTGGCTCATACACTCTCTGATGATGCCGGACGCAAATTAGTTATCGATATTGGCGGCGGTAGTACCGAGTTTATTATTGGTGAACGCTTTGAGACGCAAGAGCTTGAGAGCCTTCATATGGGTTGCGTGTCATTTCGCGAACACTATTTCAGTAATGGCAGCATTACCGAACAAGGCATGCAAGAAGCCATCACACACGCCTCTCAAGAACTTCTAAATATTCAACACCGTTTTCAAACACTCGGCTGGCAGACAAGTATAGGCTCATCTGGCTCTATTAAAGCTATTGCGCTGGCAGTAGAAACGCTAGGTTTATCCCAAGACGGCATTACAGCTCAAGCACTCAATCAACTGAAAGCGCATGTCATATCACTAGGTCACATCGATCAACTACAAGATTTAGGCATTAAAACAGATCGTTTAACCATTTTCCCTTCAGGCCTGGCCATTCTCTGTGCCTGCTTTGAGGTGCTTTCAATCGATATCATGACCTTTGCTGATGGCGCATTGCGAGAAGGCCTGCTTTACGACATGATAGGACGAATTAAGCATGAAGATGTTCGGGGACGAACCATCTCAGCCTTACAAGAACGATATAGAGTGGATATTCCTCATTCACTGACCGTCGAGCGCACTGCAATGTATGCCTTTCGACAGGTGCAGCACTTCTGGGGAATCAATGCTGAGTTTTTTGCTGACCTGTTACGCTGGTCAAGTCGGCTACATGAAATAGGTCTGGCAATCTCCCACACGCAGTACCATAAACATGGCGCCTACCTGATAAAGTACTCAGACCTTCCAGGGTTCTCACACCAATTACAACAAGCTATATCCATTATAATTCGCAGCCACCGCAGAAAAATTAATGCCGATATTTTCTCAGCCTATTCTAAAGAGCAGGCAAAAAACCTTATACGACTCGCAATATTGCTTAGGTTGTCTATAACACTGAACCGAGGTCGGTCCAGTACTCAGCCCCCCCCTTCCTTTAAAATTAATGCGGACAGTCATGCACTAAATATTGAATTTGAACCCGACTGGCTAAAACAAAATCCGCTTACCCGAGCTGATTTAGAGAGTGAAGCTGAACATTTGAAAGCCGTGGGTTATGCTTTGAGTATTTCTTAGATAAGACTAAACGGCTTATCACCGGCGACCCAAGACGGGGATTTTTTCATTACACGATTAAACAACGTCGACTGTAAAAAACCATCCAGCCATGACTGAAGTTTTTTATAGGGCGTTTGCCGGAACCAGTCAATATCAACATGAGCAAACTGGCGAATAAAGGGCATGATAGCTACATCAGCAAGAGTGAGTTCGTCACCAAACAAATAGAGGCCCGATTGGAGCCTGCTTTCAAGCTCTGACAGAAAGACCTCCCCTTGTGCACGGTAATACTCTATAGGGTGCTCTGGGTATCTATCCGCATATTTATAGCGATCTAAATACCCTTTAAATTCATGGTCATTTTTTTGAATTAAAGTATTTAGGCTACTGGAATACTCTGGGCTTGCCTGCATCACCCAGTCATCGGGGTCATTCTTTGAGAGCGCCCATTTCATTACATCCAGGCTTTCATCAATCACAGTGTCCGTTGGCAAGATTAAAACAGGCACAGTTCCTTTAGGGGAGGCATTGAGCATCTCCTGTGGCTTATTTTTTAGCACTATTTCCCGAAGTTCGACCTCCACACCACTATATACTATGGCCATTCGGGCACGCATGGCATATGGACAACGGCGAAAAGAGTAAAGAACAGGAACCGACGTCATAACAATTCTTCGGTTTGTAGTGTTTCAATCTCCTCACTGAGATCAAACCAGCTAAGCTCCACCTCTTCAAGTTCAGATTTAAATGTGGCCTGTTTTTCTAAAAGTTGTTTCAGTTCTGCCTTTTTTGCATCACTATAAATATCAGGTTCTGCCAGTTGCTCTTCGCACTCTGCTAATTTGTGCTGCAAACGATCTATGGATTTTTCGTCCTTTTCTAACTGCTTTCGCAATGGGCTAATTCGCTTTCTTAATTCGGCCGCTTTACGTTTTCTTTCTTTTTTATCTTCCGAAGACTCGT
>Ga0209707_1000903_pt1 | contig 17330 bp, 9 predicted proteins | sample EN4Hudsemesocosm_FD_184630 | JGI IMG/M metagenome (GOLD analysis project Ga0209707, IMG submission 184630) | Methane-oxidizing microbial communities from mesocosms in the Hudson Canyon - EN4B Hudson Canyon (SPAdes) (version 2) | ecosystem: Environmental > Aquatic > Marine > Cold seeps | place... | reverse complement strand
GGTGAAAATACATTGACCACAGCACTAAAACCAATAGGTCCAGCAGATATCACAGGAATACCTCTTACTCGTGCTTGTTGATAAAGCATTCGTCTTGCATCAATAACAAACACATCTAAAGCATCAATCATCACATCCACATCAGCCAAGAAATCATCTACATTTTCAGCGCTCACTGCCTCATTAATAACCGTAACATCAGCACTTGGATTGATATCATTAATAATATTAGCCATCACCTGTGCTTTATCCTGGCCTACAGTACTGGCCATCGCACCATACTGACGATTGATATTGTGCACATCAAATTGATCAAAATCAGCGATAGTAAATTTGCCAATGCCGGTTCTAGCTAAGGTAGCGGCATGAACACCACCCATACCGCCCATACCAGGAATAGCGACACGGGTGTTTTTAAGTTTTTGCTGTTCTTTTTTATTTATTAAACCGCGATTACGGCTAAACGCACGGTTATAAAATGAGTTAGCATCCATAGTCATAAAATTTATTGTGAAGAAAAAAAAGCCATTTACACATTTTCATCTGTAAATGGCTGGTTTCTAATTAAACAACAATTAAAATTTCATACTGGCAGTGACACCAAAAGTACGTTCTGTTGGAGCTTGAGTTAATGATTGAAAACGTTGGTAGCCATTAAATCCAGGAATAAATCCTGCAGCTTCGGCAGTGTTAGGAATAGCAACTCCACCCGAGGTTTCATCATTATCAAACAGGTTTTTCACCCACAAACTCACCGCATATTTACCATTATCCAAACCACTGCGTAGATTGACAATAGTCCTTGATGGAATCAATGGTGGACTGTCAATCGAGACACCTATTTGCTCAGATTGATACATGGCATCAACTCGTGATTTCCAATCAAATCCAGATATAGCAACAGGCTTGATATATTGTACTGATGTATTTGCCGTCCATTCAGATACATACTGTATCGGGCTCCCATCTAAAACAGGGTTTATTCCCAAGGCAGCTAATGCACCAAAGGTATATTCATCATATTCCGCATCGGTATAAGATAGACCAGCTGTCACATCCCAATTTTTAGATGGCTTTGCAGCTAGTTCTAACTCAAACCCTCGAGATGATGACTTACCTGCATTTTCATTCAATACTGCTCCACTATCTCCTAACGCACGGACAATTTGATCATCCCATTCGATATAAAATAATGCCAAATTAGCTGTTAAGCGCTTATCCAACCATGATGTTTTAACACCAACTTCATAGTTAATACTCGTTTCTTCATCATAAACACGTTCATCTGCAGCAACAGCGCCAGTTGTCGTTACAGTATTAAAGCCCCCTGATTTAACTGCTTTAGCAACACTTGTGTATACCATTGCATTATCTGTTAATTGATAATCCAGTGCCACTTTAGGAGTGAAATTATTAAAGCTTGCACTGTCGCTAAACCGACCAACCAGACCAGTATCTAAATTGGTATCAATGACATCAACATCTTTCTTCTCATATGCATACCGGCCAGATAGTGTTACCGCCAATTGATCGGACAAATCAAACCCCATTGAACCAAAAACTGCCCAGTTACGAGTGCTTTCTTCACTGCCAGAAAGTAGGCTAGGTGCTAGTGCGTTAGCCAGAACTAGTCCTCCACCAATCGGAACGGGCGCAAGTGTAGCTCCCGACACGAAAGCATCTCTTGTTTTACTATTTTTGTCCAAGTCATAAAAATACACTCCCGTCATCCAGCGTATAGGCTGATCAACCGAAGTAATCCTCAACTCCTGACTAAATTCATCTTGCTCAATTTCACTCTCTTCAAAACGAATTTCAGCCGCTGAATAATCATTATCGACTGCAGAGTCAAGTTCTAGGTTGTTATAGCCCGTAATCGAAGTAAACGTTACCGTGTCTAGATCCCAGTTAAGCTGGAAAGAGGTAGTCACATTATCACGTTCATTGTGTCCAGGTGTCACAGCAAAACCATTAGTTAGACTGGGTAAATTACCACCGTAACTTTGGAAATCATTGAATGTAATTGACGCTGGTAATAGTGGGCTAACAGGATTGGTTGTAAAATCTTGATTGTTTTCAACAAACTGAACAGCATCATCACCATCATTGGTATTTTCAATTCCAACTCGGAAGATCATTTCTAAATTATCTGCTGGTAAGGCTAATAATGACAATGATATGACATTACTTTGTTTGTCATCTAAATTGCCACCTGTTAATTCATTATCATAAAAGCCATCAAAGCTAGAATGCATTCCACCAACACGATAAAACAAGGTATCTTCAGTAATTGAGCCACTATGTGAAATACGGGCATCTTTACGCCCTTCATTTCCAAGTGTAATCTCGAGCTTACCTTCAGTGTCATTAGCTGGTTGCTTAGTGACATAGTTTATTGCACCAGCAAATGTATTACGTCCATACAAAGCACTTTGAGGTCCCTTAGCAACTTCAATACGCTCAATATCATCACCAAACATGGCTTCCATCGCACCGCGAGATTCTTGATAAACACCATCAAGGAAAAAACCTACATTCGGCTCACCGATGGTTGTATTCATACCGCGAATAACAGGGTTACCAACTCTACCGCCAAACAATGGAGTATAAGTAAAACCCGGGGTCATTAGAGCGATATCTTCAACGCCTTGAATTCCTGCATCAGAAATTTGTTGAGCAGAAAAAGCAGTAATAGCAACAGGAACTTCTTGAAGAGTTTCTTCTCGCTTACGAGTAGTAACGACCATCTCATCTAAGCTTAAAGAGCTAGCACCAGAGGTTGTATCTTCGGCATGAGCAGCCATCGAGAGAGACATGGCTTGGCAACATACCAAGCTGATCAACGTCCTTTTAATCATTATAATCTTCCTTAATTAATATGAGGCACTAAACCTAACATTAAAGTTTAAATAAATCACGAATTTAATTTAAAGGAAAATAAAATCTGTGTTTGATTTGAGGGGTCATAATATAGAGATTAAAGTTTAAATATTGTGAGGTATTTCTAGCTTTTACAATCATAATTTTAACTACAATTACTAATCTAAATTAATACATTAAAAACTTTAAATCACTTTTAATAAAAAATATTATCCGTATATTTTGCGATAAATAAACAATATTCTTCTACCATTAAATTTATCTATTTTAATGTTTAATTGAGTGATTTCATATCTTTCGTATTTTTAGTGAGCATCTTGCTCAATACTGAGTTTTCAAGTAGCTTGTCTAATAACATCAATAATTTATATATGGATATACATGAATAAAGGATTTAAAAACGCAGTTTCATTATTGCTTTCACTCTTTTTTTCCACTTATTTAATAACGGTAAACTCGGCTGAATCAGACACCGAAGAGTCTCCCGCTCATCCAGTTTCAATGACTCTTCTCGAAGAAATTCTGTTTTATCCTTCACGCGAAGCCCCAGCAACAGTTATCAGTCTTAACAATAGTTTAATTAGCGCTGAAATTTCTGGCGAGATTATTGAGTTACTGGTGCAAATAGGTGATGAAGTAAGAAAGAATGATGTGTTGGCAAAAATTGATTGCGAACCATACGCAATTGCTAAGCAGCGTGCTAACTCAGCACTTAATGCTGGTTATGCTCGTAATAAATATGCAAAACAACGTTTCAAAGATGCCGAAAAACTCCGCAAAAGCAAAACTATATCTTCAGACCAGCTCAATTTACGTAGTTCTGAAGCAAGTGCTCTTGCATCAGATGTCGGAGTTTTAAATGCCGATCTAAAAGAAACTATCCGCCGTGTTTCTAAATGCGTTATTACCGCACCTTTTGATGCTGTTGTAATCGATCGATTAGCTAGCGTTGGTGACTACACAACAACAGGAACACCTCTGGTCAAACTTTTAGATATCAATAACTTAGAAGTCAGTGGCAAAATACAACAGCAAGATGTAGATAGTTTAGAAACTGCTGAAAAAGTTAATTTTATTGTTTCAGGTAAAGATTATCCTGTTGAACTTAGAACTATTGTTCCCCTAGTTGATAGTCGTATACGTAGTTTTGAAGCAAGGTTACAATTTACTGAACAGGTCTCGCCTTCCGGCTCTGCTGGACGTCTTCGTTGGATGAGTCTTCATGCACATATTCCTGCAGATTATTTAGTACAACGTAATGAGCAACTCGGTGTGTTTATTGTTGATAATGGTTCTGCACATTTCTATCTTTTAGAAAATATTGGTAATGGCTTACCAGCCCCTATTGATTTGCCACCAGATACTCAGATTATTACCACGGGCCGATATGGTCTCGTTGATGGTCAGTTAATTAACGTTATTCCAACTAATAACTAATATGTATCGCAAACTTCTCACCAATACGGTTTTAGTTAACCTCACGTTTCTACTCGTTATTATTGCGGGTTGGATTAGTTATTCCACCATGCCTAGAGAGCAGGATCCTGATGTTAATTTTAACTGGGTAGTAATCAATACCGTATGGCCCGGTGCTACCGCAGAAGATGTCGAAAACCAAATCACCAACCCGATTGAAGATGAAATAGAAAAAGTGCCTGATGTAAATCGAGTATCTAGCAGTAGCCGTGTCGCATTTTCATTTATTACTGTTCGCTTTGCTGACATGGAGCCTAGCTTATTTCGCCAACGTGTCGAAGAGCTTCGTCGTAGTATTCAATCAGCTGTTGATAATCTGCCTCCTGATGCGAAACAGCCTTTAATTACAGAACTTTCGAGTTCAAATACTTACCCGACTGCTGTCGTTACTGTTTCAGGTATTGAAAATGATGAAATATTACGTAAAACATCTCGCAATACAGCAAAAGATATTGCTCGTATAAAAGGCGTAGATCGCGCTGATACTTGGGGCACAGAAGATCCTGAACTACAAATACATTTTGATCCGGCAAAATTAGTCGGCTTAGGCGTCTCACCAACTGTTTTGGCCAGCACTGTTAATGCCTATTTTAGAGATCTCACAGCAGGTAGTATTCAATTAGGTGAACAACAGTGGAAAGTTCGCCTAAATGGTACCAGCAATGATCCCAGTTATCTTGCTGATCTTCCCATATTAACAATCGAAGGAGAATTACCGCTTCGTAGTGTTGCAACGGTTGTTCGTGGTCAAGAAAAAGCCAATCAATTGGTCTCATATGAAGGCAAGTCTGCCTCGATGATTTCAGTATTTAAACGCGGCAATGCCAATAGTCTTAATTTAGTAGAAGACCTGCAGGCCTATGTGCAAGAACGTAATATCACCTTAAAATCTCAAGGTATTCAACTTGATATTGTAGATGACCAAACTGTTGCAACACGGTCAGCTATTAGCAAGATGGAACAAAATGCTGTTATTGGTCTATTTTTAGTCATGTTAGTAACGGGGCTTTTCCTCGGTTGGAAAATTGCTGTGTTCACAGGGTTGGGGCTTATATTTTCATTAATGGGCTCATTTTGGATCCTATCTGCAATGGGTGAAACCCTGAACATCATGGTTTTACTAGGTGTCGTTATTGTATTAGGAATGCTAGTCGATGATGCTGTCGTTGTCGTGGAATCAATGTATGTCAATTTAAAACGTGGCATGACGAGTGTTGAGGCTGCTTTAAGTACCACTAAAGAAATGTGGGTTCCCGTCATGGTGTCATCACTCACCACCATTGCAGCCTTTTTACCCCTTATTTTATTACCCGGAATATTAGGCCAATTCATGCGTGTTGTGCCTATTGTCGTTTCCGTTGCTTTAGTCGTTAGCTTAGTTGAAGCATTTTGGTTATTACCGTCACATATCATCTCATCAAATACAAACCCAGCAAAAATCACCTTTATTCAACGAACTAGAAACCGTGTTACTAATTGGATCCGTCATCGTTATGTTAACGTTCTTGTACCGATAATGCGTCATCCTAAAATTAGCATTAGTTCTGGTGCATTGCTAAGTATTCTTGCTGTAGTTGCAGTGATGAGTAATGTCATTAGAGTCGACTTCTTTGCTAATGACCCTATCCGATTATTTTATCTAAATGTGTATATGCCAGCCGGCACATCTATCAATAGTACTGACGATACACTCAAAAAACTTGACCTAAGAATTCGTAATACTATTGAGCAAAAAGAACTACGTTCTATATCAACAACAGCAGGTGTATTACTGACAGAAACTGAGCCTTTATTTGGCGATAGCATGGGCCAACTCATGTTTAGCTTACCCGCTAGAACTGAAGCTTTACTTTCCGTTGATGAGCTAATTGAAGAAGTTAGGACCGCTATTCAGGATGTTCCAGGTCCCGCACATCTATCCTTTTTACGCCGCAATACTGGGCCACCTAGTGAAAGCCCTATTAGCGTCAAAGTTCGTGGCGACAAAATAGATCAACTTCGTTCTGCTACTGCGGCTTTAGAAGAAATTATGGCAACACTGCCAGGCATACAAGACCTTCATAATGATGATGCTCGTTCAGGCATGCAGCTCACCATAAAGCTAAATCCTGACTCTATTACCCGAGCACAGCTCAACCCTGCCGATATTGCTGAAATCCTACGTTTGTATGTAGATGGAAGTATCGTTGCTAATATGCGTTTTGAAGGTGAAAAATGGAATGTTCGCGTTCAAGCTGAGCCTAGTTCATTACAAGATATAAAATCATTTTTAAATCATCCTGTCGGTCTAGCTGATGGTAGTGAAATTGCATTAGGACAGTTGCTGACTTACACATCATCTTATGCCGAAGGTACGATTCATCATCGTAATTTTAGACGAACAATCACTTTAGAATCAGATCTTGATACCAATGTGACCGATAGCATTACAGCAAATGGTCAAATTGCAGAAAAATGGCTTGAGATTGCAGATAACTATCCCGATGTATCCTTAGATTTCTCTGGTGAAATGGATGATATCAAAGAAAGTTTAGCAGGCATGGCGGTGCTCTTTCTATTTGGGATCGGTTTAATCTATATGATTCTAGGCACTCAATTTAAAAGTTATACACAGCCATTCCTTATTCTTGCCACCGTTCCTATGGCATTCACAGGTGTCATTATTGGTCTTTTTGTCAGTAATAATCCACTAAGTTTATATACCCTGTATGGGGTTATTGCCCTTGCTGGAATTGTTGCCAATGATGCAATTGTCCTAATCTCAACAGCTAACCGAAACCTAGCTAAAGGCATGAAATTGACTCATGCCATTACCCTTGCCGCTCAACGACGTGTCATGCCTATCCTTATTACCACGATTACAACAATGGCAGGTTTGTTTTCATTAGCTGTCGGTATAGGTGGCAAGTCTCTAATGTGGGGACCACTCGCTACAGCCATCGTCTGGGGATTAGGTTTTGCTACGATTTTAACCTTGCTCATTATTCCGCCTTTATATGGTTTTATTATGCGTAATAAAACCGGCAAACAAGCAGTGCTAGCACCGCCGCCAGCTTTGCCTGATAATTCAGGCAGTTTAATCTCATCGATAAAATCACTCTTCCATGCTCGTCAAATTGACATGGTAGGACTCAATGAAATAGCTGAAAATGAATCTTTCAAAATACTGTATAAAGATGCTGCACACGAATTTGAGCATGGTGAAGTAGAACTTGCTATTCGTCACTTCCAAACGCTTGCACAACAGCTACCAGATAATTTCACAGCTAACTTAATGGCAGCACAATCACTGATGTTATATATGCAAAATATTGGTTGGGATATTGGCTATATCGATCGAACTAAACGTTATTTCTCGCGTTCAAATCAACTCCATCCAGACGATGAACGAGTTATTCATCTTGCAAACTTAATCAAAGAACTTGAGCGTGATTCTGAAGTAAATTGGGAAAAACTAGCAAAATAATATTGTTTAGTACTTAATATATTTAATCTCAACTTAACTATTGCACTTAGCAGCGACTCTAAATGGGACGTCTTTCTGAATTAAGCCACCTATCAAATACAGCCTTCAATTTCTGATTTTCTTTAATATTCAAGGTAAGATTCTCATGCACGCATTACACTTTTGAAAAATAAGTGATATGACACACTTCTTTCTTGATCTATGTCATATCCAGCAGATACCTTTTAGAGTATAGTCATCACAATATTTTCTTGAGATGACTAAATTGCTAAATCCACTTCATATTTTTCGCATTATAGTCATGATAAGCATATTAGCTATGAGTGGCATTAGCTATGCGATGCCACCTGTTACTGAAGCTCAGAGAACAGAATCGCTAAAGCTTGCATTCCCTACTGCTACTCGTATTTCTGATAAAACAGAAATAGCCAAAGATCAGCCTGAAATTAAAACAATATATAAAGGTGATGAGGTTATTGGTTACGCCTTTGAATCCAATGATGTTGTTAGCATTCCAGCCTATTCAGGTAAACCCATCAATGTATTAGTAGCAATGGATACTTTGGGTGAAATAAAAGTTGCCCGAGTACTGTCTCATCAAGAACCTATTCTATTAGTCGGTATTCCTGAACGACACCTGTTCGATTTTGCCTCGCAATTACTGGGTGCCAAGGTGACAGAACATATTGTTGTTGGTCAGTCTAAAAAATCTGGTGTACGTAGTATCGATTCATTATCAGGTGCAACTGTCACAGTAATGGTCGTCAACGAAGTCATTATGCGATCTGCTAAAAAGGTGGCAAGGCTATTAGGCATTGCAGGCATGTCTGCAACACATACTATATTACCGGCAACAATTAACCCCAATGTGTTCACTAAAGCAAACTGGGAACAGCTTATGGGTGATGGCTCTATCCGTCATTTAGAGTTAAATTATGCTGAGGTAGACAAATCATTTGAAGGCACCGAGGCAGAATGGCTAAGTACCGATGAAGAATTAGCCTCCAAGCGTAAACAAAACCTATTTATAGATCTATTTTATGCGCCTCTAAATATCCCGACTATTGGGAAAAATATTTTAGGTGATGATGAGTTTGACTGGCTCATGTCTGAATTAAAACCGGGCGACCAAGCTATTGCAGTAATGGGATTTGGCGACTATTCATTTAAAGGTAACGGTTTTGTTCGCGGTGGAATATTTGACCGTTTCCAAGTGCAACAAGAAGAAAAGTCTATTATTTTCAGGGACTCAGATTATCATCGTATTAACGATATTTATATTGATGGTGCCCCTGAGTTTGATGAAAAAGTTATCTTTATCGTCCGTGACAAATATAAATTCGATATTGGCATGCCATGGCAGGTAGAGCTATTAGTTCGGCGTCAAATTGGTGCTTTAGATAGCATCTTTACCCGTTTCTTTGGTGACTATCAAGCCCTAGAACAATACATAGATCGCCCGATTCAACCCGTATTTGTTGATGCAGAACCTGAAGCACTTTGGGTATCCGTATGGCGTAATAAAGTCTTCCAAATTGCTGTATTAGTAACCAGTTTAATCATGTTGTTCGCCGTCATTGTTCTGCAAGATTATTTAGACAAACATCCTCGTTTCTTACAATTATTCCGTAAGGCATTCCTTATTTATACCGTATTCTTTATCGGCTGGTATACATTAGGACAACTCTCTATTGTTAACGTATTTACCTTTGTTTTTGCAGCAACAAGTGACTTTAAATGGGATACCTTCTTACTTGATCCTATTATGTTCATTCTCTGGGGCTTTGTCGCCATGACCTTGCTGCTATGGGGACGAGGAATTTTCTGTGGTTGGTTATGTCCATTTGGTGCTCTACAAGAATTAATTAACGAAACAGCTCGTAAGTTCAAAGTAAAACAATTTGAATTACCTTTTGCAGTACATGAGCGACTTTGGGCGGTGAAATATCTTATTTTATTAGCATTGTTTGCCATCTCATTAGAGTCCATGAGTGCAGCTGAACGTTATGCTGAAGTTGAACCATTTAAAACGGTCATCATGTTGAAGTTCCAACGTGAGTGGGGTTATGTGTTATATGCCGTAATTCTATTATCCATGTCCATATTTACCAATAAAGTCTATTGCCGTTATATCTGCCCTCTCGGCGCAGCGTTGGCAATACCCTCTAAATTCCGTCTATTTGATTGGCTTAAACGCCGTAAAGAATGTGGCACACAATGTCAGGTGTGTGCTCAAGAATGTGAAATTCAGGCTATTCACCCAACAGGTGAGATTAATGCAAATGAGTGTCACTGGTGCTTGGATTGCCAAGTCACTTTCCACGATGAACAGAAATGTCCACCGTTATTGAGACAGTATAAAAAACGCCACAAGATGGATCGTGTGTTAAATGAAATTCCCGTTGTACAAGAAACAATTCGTTCAAAATAATATGAATAAGGAGAGCAATAATGATTGATCCTAATGATAAAAGTCTACCCGTGGTAGATGCCGAAGATAAAAATGCCAGTGAACATGTAAAAATGAGCCGTCGCCTATTTTTAGGTGGATCTACGGCAATGGTTGGTGCCGTAGGCGCTATTGGTGCAGGTCTTGGCTCAATGATGTCATCTCCAGTACTTGCTGATACTCACAAAAATACAGCCGTTCACTCTGTTGGTCCAGGTGAACTAGATGAGTATTATGGTTTCTGGAGTGGTGGTCACTCTGGTGAAGTAAGAATCATTGGTGTTCCATCAATGCGTGAGTTAATGCGTATTCCTGTGTTTAATATTGATAGTGCGACAGGTTATGGTCTGACTAATGAAAGTAAAGAAGTCCTTAACCAAACATCACATCTTGCTGGCGACTCTCATCATCCTCATATGAGCATGACCGATGGTCAGTATGATGGTAAATATGTGTTCATTAATGATAAATCGAATAGCCGTGTAGCACGTATTCGTTGTGACATTATGAAAACAGATAAGATTTGTGAAGTGCCTAATGTTCAAGCAATTCACGGTCTACGTGTTCAAAAAGTACCTCATACTAAATATGTATTCGCTAATGCTGAATTTGTTATTCCACATCCAAATGATGGTAGTAACATGGATGATACAGAAGCCTATTACACTATGTTCTCAGCGATTGATGCTGAAAGCATGGAAGTTTCATGGCAAGTTATCGTTGATGGTAACTTAGATAATACTGATGCTGATTACACGGGTAAATATGCCTTCTCAACCTGTTACAACTCACCAGGTGAAGGTCTAGATTTAGCGGGTACGATGCGTAACGAACGTGATCACTTAGTTATCTTTAATATTGAACGCATTGAAGCGGCTGTTGCAGCAGGAGACTTCATAAAACTACCTGGTTCTGATGTACCCGTTGTTAATGGTCGTAAAGGCTCTAAATTAACAGCCTATGTTCCTGTACCTAAAAGCCCTCATGGTATTAACACTGCACCAGATGGTAAATATTGTGTGGTTAACGGTAAATTATCTCCAACAGTTTCTATGCTTGAAATTGCTAAATTTGATGATTTATTTGCCGGTAAGATCGAACCTCGTGACACTATTGCTGCTGAAGTTGAATTGGGTCTAGGTCCTTTACATACTGCATTTGATGGTCGAGGTAATGCCTACACCACATTATTCATCGACAGTCAGATCTGTAAATGGAATATAGAAAAAGCAATTGAATTCTATAAAGGTAACGGTGCGAAAGGTTCTTACATTGAACAGAAACTAGATGTTCACTACCAACCAGGTCATAACCACACTACAATGGGTGAAACACGTGATGCTGATGGTAAATATCTAATTTCACTATGTAAGTTCTCTAAAGATAGGTTCTTACCTGTTGGCCCATTACACCCAGAAAATGATCAATTAATTGATATTTCTGGTGATGAAATGAAGCTAGTTCATGACGGTCCTACTTATGCTGAACCTCATGATTGTATGATGGTTCACCGTAGTAAAGTGAAACCAGCTAAACTGTGGACTCGTGATGATCCTTACTTTGCAACAACACGTGCCATGGCGAAAAAAGATGGCGTAACACTTGAAGCTGATAACAAAGTAATTCGTGATGGCAATAAAGTTCGTGTTTACATGACGTCTGTTGCCCCTGCTTTTGGCATGAACGAATTCAATGTCAAATTGGGTGATGAAGTAACGGTTATTATTACTAACCTAGATATGATTGAAGATGTGACACATGGTTTCTGTATGGTTAATCATGGTGTACAAATGGAAATCGGTCCTCAACAAACCGCTTCAATCACCTTTATGGCTGATAAACCGGGTGTTCAGTGGTTCTACTGTAACTGGTTCTGTCATGCATTACATATGGAAATGCGTGGTCGTATGTTGGTATCAGTTTAATTATAGTGCTCGGGATTTTACACAATAAGTCTCATAAAACACTATATACCTGTAAGCAATGAGTTTTCAGATTTCAAAACTCGTCATCCTCGAGATCTTTTATCGAGGATCCAAGGATAGTGGCACTCTCCACAGCCCATGGATTCCCGTTTTCACGGGAATGACGAATGAAAACCTGAAAATTCAATGATAACGGGTATAGTTTGATATAACTAACCCGGCTTTGTGTTTTCAAAGTCGGGTTTTTTACGGAATAGTTTATGAGAACACATCTCAGCTTCGTACTTATTTTATTTGGCATTAGCCTTATTCATAGTGCAAATGCATCTGTTGTTTCAGTTAACCCTGAACAAGACTTGCAACAACAACTAGAACTTGCTCAAGCTGGTGATCATTTGATTCTTAGTGCTGGCATCTATCTTGGTAACTTCACTATTGATAAAACCCTAACACTCAGTGGACAAGAAGGTGTAATACTTGATGGTCAAGCTCAAGGACATACGCTAGAAATAAAAGCTAAAAATGTGGTTATCCAAGACCTGAAAATCCAAAACTGGGGACATAACCTAACAACCTTGGATGCTGGAATATTTGTAAATACTCAAGCTGAGCATGTACAGATTCAAAATAATCAATTTGTAGGTAACAGCAGCGGTATTTGGGTTGATGCCACACCCAATATTCAAATCATCAATAATACAATTGAAGGTAATGAAACCGTTCGTTCACCAGATCGTGGCAATGGTATTCATTTATATAATGTCAGTGGCGCTTTAATTAAGGGTAATGAGATTTGGCACACCCGAGATGGTATTTATATGGATACCAGTAACGGTAATGAACTGAATGGTAACTATTTGCATGATTTACGTTACGGCATTCATTATATGTACTCATACACTAATCTCGTCACTAAAAACCATACTAAGAACACTCGCACAGGCTATGCCCTGATGCAATCTAAGTTTCTTACCGTGACCAATAATATATCTGAAAATGATGTAAATTACGGCATGTTACTAAACTTCATTACCAAATCCACCATTAAAAATAATAAAGTGATTGGTGTACAAAATATGCGAAACGCACAAATGCAACATTCACAACAACGTTACCAACCAGAAGGCAAAGCCTTGTTTATCTACAACTCTCTGTTTAATGACATTCATAATAATGTCTTAGCTGAAAGTGATATCGGCATTCATATCACAGCAGGATCAGAAGATAATACATTTACCGGCAATGCCTTTGTCAGCAATACAAAACAAGTGAAATATGTAGCAAACCGAACTCAAGATTGGTCAGTCAAACAACAGGGTAATTATTGGAGTGATTATCTAGGTTGGGATATGGATGGTGATGGCAAAGGTGATGTTGCTTATGAACCTAATGATGGGGTTGATCGTTTATTATGGAAATATCCTACTGCAAAATTACTTTTTAATAGCCCAGCCATTGAAATATTACGCTGGGTACAACGACAATTTCCCGTATTAAAATCCCCCGGAATTAAGGATAGTTACCCTTTAATGCATCAGCCTGAACACTCTTCTATGGAGCAGCAAGCATCGTGAATATCGTTGAACTACAGCAGGCTGAAAAACATTATCAAGGTGTAAAGGCATTAAAGAATATCGATCTCAGCCTACAACAAGGCGAAGTATTAGGTCTATTTGGACATAATGGTGCTGGTAAAACGACAACCATTAAGCTCATTTTAGGCTTGATTAAACCTACAGCAGGTCAAGTACGTGTATTTGGCGAAGATCCTACTGGTGACAATGCTTACCATCTGCGTCGTCAACTTGGTTTTTTACAAGAAAATGTCAGTTTCTATCAACAAATGACAGGCCGTGAGGTGTTAGATTATTTTGCCAAACTCAAAGGCTGTGACAAAAAACAAGTCAGTGATTTATTAGAAGAAGTAGGTTTAGCTCATGCAGCCATGAGACGAGTCAAAACCTATTCCAAAGGAATGCGTCAGCGTTTAGGTTTAGCTCAAGCTTTATTAGGTCAACCTAAACTATTATTATTAGATGAACCCACAGTGGGGCTAGATCCAATAGCAACCCAAGATTTCTATCAAGGTATTGCAAAACTAAAAGCCCAAGGCAGCACTATTATTTTATGCTCGCATGTCTTGGCAGGCGTCGAAAAATATATTGATCGGGCTTTAATTTTAGGTCAGGGTCACTTACTTGCAGAAGGATCGCTATCAACACTGACAGAACAAACCCACTTACCTGTCACATTCAGTCTGCAAGGCTCAAATATACAATTACCGAGCGACTTACAAAAAAACTCTACAGTTATTAATGGTGGTTACAAAGTACAAGTAAGCCAGTCACAAAAAATGGCAACATTACAACAATTAGCAACGCTACCTTCACTAGAAAACATTGATATTCATATGCCAAGCTTAGAAGATATTTACACCCACTATATGAATGAAATCCAGCATACGGAGCCGCCACGATGAATGCTATCTTAACCGTTGCCAATAAAGAGTTTCATGATGGTTTACGTAACCGTTGGGTCATGTCGATAAGCTTAATATTTGCCTTACTCGCAACTGGCTTAGCTTATTTTGGTGCTGCTGCATCAGGACAAGCAGGTTTTACTAACTTATCGACCACCTTGGTTAGCCTAGCAAGTTTGGCTGTCTTTGTTATTCCTTTAATAGCGCTAATGTTAGCCTATGATGGTGTTGTCGGTGAAGATGAAAGCGGCACCTTATTATTATTGATGACTTATCCACTAAGTCGCTGGCAATTAATCTTAGGAAAAATGATGGGACACTGGATGATTATGGCCTTTTCCACCATTATTGGTTTTGGTTTATCGGCTATTATTATGGGTTCATTTTCTGATAATACAACATGGTCTGAACTGCTCAAACCCTATGCTTTTTTCATTACTTTCGCCATCGTATTAGGCTGGATCTTTATTGCCATTGCCACCATGATCAGTGCTTCAGTAGCTGAAAAATCAAAAGCAGCAGGCTTAGCGCTCATAGTTTGGTTTATCTTTGTCTTTATGTTTGATCTCAGCCTATTAGGCTTGTTAGTCGGTACAGAAGGTAATGTAAATGCTGAGCTATTTCCTTATCTACTGCTACTTAACCCTACTGATGTTTTCCGATTACTCATCATCAGTTTCTTTGCAGAACAGCAATTAACGGGGCTAATGGCGGTTGCACAACATGCTCAATTCTCAAGCTTCAGCCTAATATTAAGTATGTTAGCTTGGTTTGTAGCTCCAGTACTTGGAGCAATTGCACTCTTTAATAAAAGAAAACTATAAAGGTCTTATGATGATATTTAGCCTATATCCTCGCTGGCTCATTATTACGATTAGTTTATTAATAATGTCAGGCTGTGGAGAAACACCAGCAGAACTGCAATTGGCACAAAATGCCATGGCCATTGAGCGAAGTGATGAATGTCATCTATGTGGCATGATTATAAATGGCTTTCCCGGCCCTAAAGGACAGCTTTATAAACGAGGCAGTGAACAAAACATGAAGTTTTGCTCTACACGGGACATGTTTGCCTACTTGCTTGATCCAGAGCATCAACATGCCATTCAAACAGTATATGTGCATGATATGGCAACAAGCCCATGGGACACGCCTGATGATGAATTCTTCATTGATGCACGAACAGCATGGTATGTAGCAGGACATGAGCGTAAAGGAGCGATGGGGCCAACATTAGCCAGTTTCTCAAAAAGGGAAGTTGCTGAAACTTTTGCTGCTCAATATGGTGGAAAACTTTATCAATTCGAAGACATCAACCAAAGCTTATTACAGCAAATAAACTAAAGAACTCATAACTCAATGGAACTATTATCTCAATTGGGTCTTTGGGGGGCTTGGCATATCAGCTTTTCTAGCCGCCACCCCTCAGTTCTGAACTGATATTATCAACTTTATTACATGCTAGGGAAAACCCACTCGCTGTAATTATCATCGCTACACTCGGTAATGTATTAGGTTCGATAATCAATTACCTGGTTGGTCGTTGGGGTGCTGATAGCATACTGCACCACTGGTTTAAACTCTCACAAAAACAAACAGATACGGCTGAACAAAGGCCCAACCATTATGGCAAGTGGAGCCTGTTAATAGTCCACCCTATTAGTGTCAAGTGTAATCTTAACCCAACATGCTTAAAAACAATGTTTTGATATAGTCTGATCCGTGCCATAAGCAGTCATTCATTTAACGGCAGCTTTATGCTTTTGATTCGTGAGCACATAGCTCAAAGCCCCTCGACTTTGCAGCCGTGTCGATTCCGGCCCTAAATACCATATGTGAAATCCTCAATGCTTAACGGTGTTGGGGCTTTTTTATTTGAGCAAAGTTTTAGTCCAAATATTCATTTATTAATCCATATAATATATAGTGTTTTTATATCTTCATTTTTAGAGTTAACATAAGATTCTAATGGAAAACATCAAAAATAGGCTATGGCACATAGGTACTGTATGTGGTTTTCTTACAGCCATCCTTGGTATCTCAGTATTATTTGGCTGGTATATGGAGTTGAATTTTATTACGGCGATACGTGCTGATTACATTCCTATGGCACCGAGTACGGCCTTGTTATTCACACTGAGTGGACTTGGTATTGTTATTCGCAACATCAATATCTACATAGATCAGCCTACTCGTATTGAAAAACCTCTCGCGCTTACTATTCTATCTGTGGCAGTGCTCTTACTTGCTTTATCTGTACAGCATATCCATTCAAGTTGGGAGTACTTAGGTTTATCCATTAGTGGTTCTATCGCAAACTCTCCTATTGGCCATATGTCACCGATAACAGCTTTGAGTTTTATTGCTGTGGCTACTTCACTATTTTTATCTCAAAACATTTCAGTCAAACATTCTCATAATGCAATTCTTGGCATGGTGATAACACTTGCTTTTATGTTGCTTTGCTTAGCTTTCTTTTTATCTTATTTATTTGGTGCCCCACTATTTTATGATGGTTCATTCATCCCCCCAGCCCTAAACACACTAATAGGATTCTTATTGTCAGCTGTCGCATTATTTGATACTAACTTTCACAGTGCACAAATACATGATAATTGGCTAGGTAAGCTCGCAAAAAACGTGACAGTCTTTGTC
>Ga0209707_1000901_pt1 | contig 17342 bp, 19 predicted proteins | sample EN4Hudsemesocosm_FD_184630 | JGI IMG/M metagenome (GOLD analysis project Ga0209707, IMG submission 184630) | Methane-oxidizing microbial communities from mesocosms in the Hudson Canyon - EN4B Hudson Canyon (SPAdes) (version 2) | ecosystem: Environmental > Aquatic > Marine > Cold seeps | place... | reverse complement strand
GGCTCATAAACAACGTATTTTAAAACAGCTTCAACAAAAAGCAGTACAGTTTGGATTTGAACTTGTTCCTGCAGCATAACTATAAACCATTGTTTCTTTATTGGTTTATAGTTATGTTACTTAGAAGGTATTGTTTTATTATTTTCATAAGCAATATTGTAAACACCGTTTCTACAGGGCGCCAGAGGAAGTTAAAAGTTTAAAAATATTTTCTGCCATTAGTTTGTAGCCTTTGTCATTTGGGTGGATGGTGTCAGATTTCATTTTTTTATCACCAAGAATTTCAGGTAGAGTTTCAAGGTCAATAGGTACTTTTTGAGCTTTAGCGACTTGTTGATACAGCTCTGAACTACTCAGTAAAAAAAGTCCCAGTTCAGGTACGCCAAGCATAACCACTTTAATATTTTGTTGTTTAGCCAGGGAGATCATTTCAATTAGGTTGTCGCTGGTCTGTTTTTGAGGTATTTTCCTTAGTATGTCGTTGCCACCATGAATTAAAATAAGTAGATCTGGTTGATATTCATCAAGTACAGAGGGTAGTCGATTCAGTCCGTCACGACTAATTTCTCCGGGAATTCCAGCATTAATAACTTCGTGAGAGCTAAGCTGGCTTAAAATGCTTGGATAATCGGCGTTTTGGGATGCCCCTGTGCCGTAAGTAAGGCTGTCTCCAAATGATAAGATAACAGCGTCCGAAGAAAGCTTTTCAAAGACGGGTTCGGTTTTGCCGCAAGCAGTTAATAATAGAAAAATAAAGAAAAAAATAGCTTTGTTCATTGCCTTAGGAGAGAAGTGTGAAAAAAAATGTATTGATTACAGGCGCAGCTAAGCGATTAGGTGCTTCAACTGCTCGAATGCTGCATGATAAAGGTTGTAATATCTTTTTACACTATAGATCATCAAAGCAAGAGGTGCTTGAGTTATATCAGGAATTAAATGATATAAGGCCTGGTTCAGTAGAAATGATGCAAGCTGATTTGTTAAGTGTTCAGGAAATATCAGCACTGGTAGAAGAGGTTAAGGCGGTATGGGGAAGGCTTGATGTTTTGGTCAATAATGCATCAGCATTCTACCCTCAAGAGCTAGAAAATGTTACAGAACAGGAGTGGGATGATCTGTTGGGTAGTAATTTAAAGGCGCCCTTTTTTTTGTCGCAAAAATTTGCTGAGCTATTAGCAATAAATCATGGGTGTATAGTTAATATTATAGATATTCATGCCGAAAGAGGCTTGAAAGGCTACCCAGTGTATAGTATTGCTAAAGCAGGGTTGGCGGCAATGACCAAGGTTTTAGCTAAAGAGTTGGGGCCTAAGGTGCGAGTAAATGGTGTTTCTCCAGGAGCGGTATTGTGGCCAGAAAATGAAATCGCTGAGGATCAAAAGTCTGAGATATTACAAAGAGTTGCTTTAAAACGGACTGGGGAGCCAGATGATATTGCAAAAGCAGTGAGATTTCTGGTGGGGGATGCTGATTACATAACGGGCCAGATTATTACAGTAGATGGTGGTCGTACTTTGTTTTGTTAGGTGTTAAAAATGACTTCAAAGTACATGTCTGCCGCTACTTTCGTCAATGCAAGTAGCGGGTATAGGGGGGTATATTTATGGTAATGGAATAGTATCTGCAGGAAGTTTTAGTTGTTCTAAGCCATTTTTATCGTACTCATCCCATAATTGGGCGTAGCTCTTTTTGCTTATTGGATGTAATAAATCTGGAGCGATTTCGGCCAGAGGTTCAAGTACAAATGCGTAACGTTCAATTTCATCTCTGGGTATTTGTAGGCGTCCATCGCTAATAATAAGCTGACCATAAAGTATGAGGTCTAAATCTAAGGTCCTGGCGGCATATTTTCTGCTATCACGTGTTCGTCCGTGTTCGAGCTCGATTTGCCTAAGTATTTTTGCTACAGCCTTGGCTTCAAGGGTAGAGTTAAACTGAACGATTAAGTTAAGAAAATCATCGCCTTCAAAACCAACGGCCTCCGTTTCATAAAGACTAGATAATACAAGCTCTCCAAATTGCTTCTGTAGTGCAGCGATGCTTGATGGAATATGAATTTCTTTATCAATATTGCTGCCTATGCTAATAAATCCAGTGGGCATGAGCTATTTCACTCCTCGTTCTATAATGATGCCAACATCTTTAGCTCGACTGATGGCGCCACGTTTATTTAAGCGAACTTTCACCCAGGGTGTATTGAATTCGGCAAGAAGAAGGCTGGCAATTTCTTCAATTAGTTTTTCGACTAGAAAAAATTCGCTTTGTTCAATAAAGGAAACAACGCGTTCAGAAACGGCTTTATAGTCAAGAGTATATTGAATGTCATCGGTTTTGGCTGCTTCCGTTATGTCAAAAGCCATCTCAATATCAATTACGAGGGTTTGTTTTGTTTCTCTTTCCCAGTCATAGATGCCTATAATGGTTGTTGCTTCAAGTCCGCCTAAAAAAATGATGTCCATCTGGGTTTCCAGTTAAAATAGTCAATTGTGATGTATTAGTATCAGGGAAATATCTCTGTTGTTCAAGTTTTGATTGAGAGAGGATGTAATGATTGAATGGTTATTAGTGCCTGCAGCTTATTTGATTGGTTCTGTGTCGAGTGCGATTATTGTTTGTCAATTAATGGGCCTGGATGATCCGCGTGAAAACGGTTCAGGAAACCCAGGGGCAACAAATGTAATGAGAATTGGTGGGAAAAAAGCAGCAGCAATAACATTGTTGGGGGATGCGTTGAAAGGATTGATCCCGGTTTTAATCGCAAAAGCCTTAGGGGTTGAGTCAATGGTATTGGCTTTAGTCGTATTTGCAGCCTTTTTGGGGCATTTGTATCCGGTGTTCTTTGCTTTTCAGGGAGGAAAAGGAGTGGCGACCACTTTTGGTTTAACCTTGGGTGTTGCCTGGTGGCTTGGTCTTGCAGTTTCAGGGACTTGGTTTCTTGTTTATAAGATCAGTAAAATTTCTTCTTTATCCGCTTTAGTTGCAGCCGTGTTAACGCCTGTTTATGTGTGGTTTATTATTGAAGATACACTGTTAGTGGCAGTATTTATATTGATTTCCGTTATTTTATTGTGGCGACACAAAAGTAATATACAGCGATTAATGGCGGGTGAGGAAAGTTAATAGCACTGTAAGTGGGTGGGTTGAGCCCACCTTTTAGGTAGGCCGAAATTGTTTATTCTATATCTATTAAGCTAATCAGGTTATCAATGGGCCAGCGTGGTTTTGCGTAAATTTCAAGGCTTTCATGCTGTCCGGCAAGTAGTCTTTGGCAGCCAGCATAGGCAATCATTGCACCATTATCAGTGCAGAATTCTAATCTGGGGAAAAACAGTTCGGCGTGCTCTTTTTTGGTCATTTTAAGTAATGCGGCCCGAATTTGTGTGTTTGCGCTAACGCCACCAGCAATCACTAACGTTTTTAATCCAGTTTGCTGTAATGCCCTTTTACATTTGATGCTAAGTGTTTCTGCTGTGGCTTTTTGGAATGCATAGGCAACGTCAGCTTTGTCTTGATCGGTTTTTTGTGTGGCGTTAAGCGTATTCATAGTGAATGTCTTCAGACCACTAAAACTGAAGTCTAGCCCAGGTCTATCTGTCATTGGTCTAGGGAATTTAAAGCGATCCGTTCCTTTTTCTGCGAGTTGAGAGACCTTGGGTCCGCCAGGGTAGCCAAGACCAAGCATTTTAGCCGTTTTATCAAATGCCTCGCCTGCTGCATCATCTAAAGATTCACCTAATTGGGTGTATTGTCCAATACCATCAACTTGAATGAGCAATGTATGTCCGCCTGATACAAGCAAGGCAACAAAGGGAAAGGCTGGTGGGTTTTCTTCCAGCATGGGGGCGAGCAAATGTCCTTCCATGTGATGAACAGCAATCGCAGGAATTTGCCATGACCAGGCTAAACTTCTGGCAGTTGTCGCCCCTACTAACAGTGCGCCCATCAGTCCTGGGCCGGCTGTATAAGCTATGCCTGCAATATCTGCTTTGTTGAGATTGCTATCGCTTAGTGTTTGTTTTATCAGGGGGACAAGTTTTCTGATATGGTCGCGCGAAGCCAGTTCTGGCACTACGCCACCGTATTCGCTATGCATACTGACTTGACTGTAAAGGTTGTGGTAAATCAAGCCTTTTGTCGAGTGATAAATAGCGACACCAGTTTCGTCGCAGGAAGATTCTATGCCTAAAATGTACATTGTTTTTGATTAAATCAAATTTATGGGTATAATTGAGAGTTCATTAATGGGCCAAGTGTGGTTGGTAGAGATTGCCTTTGACTCAAAAGAACATATTAACATAATCAGGTTATTATAATGCCATCAGTAAAAGTTAGAGAAAACGAACCTTTTGATATTGCGATTCGCCGTTTTAAGCGTTCATGTGAAAAAGCAGGTGTTTTATCAGAAGTGCGTCGTCGCGAATTTTATGAAAAACCAACAGCAGAGCGTAAGCGTAAAGGTGCTGCAGCAGTTAAACGTCATTTGAAAAAATTGGCGCGTGAGCGTTATGCTTTGAAAAATCTACGTCGTGGTCGTCCACAGCTTTAATTTTAAGGTTAGAAAATGGGTTTATTAAAAGATCGTATCAAGGATGATATGAAGGCAGCCATGCGAGCCAAAAACAAGGATCGTTTGAGTGTCGTCAGGATGATTTTGGCGGCCATTAAGCAGATTGAAGTTGATGAGCGTATCGAGCTGGATGATGAGCGTATTGTTGTTGTGCTAGACAAAATGCTGAAGCAAAGACGAGAGTCAATCAAGCAGTTTAATGAAGCGAATCGCTCTGATTTAAGTGAGATTGAAGAAGCAGAAGTTTTGGTTATTCAGGATTTTTTGCCAAAAGCTCTGACTGAGCAGGAAATTGATGAGATGGTTGCAAAAGCTGTGTCTGATTCTGCTGCTGAATCTATTAAGGACATGGGTAAAGTGATGGGTATATTGAGGCCTCAAATGCTGGGGCGCGCTGATATGTCTGTTGTTAGTTCAGTGATTAAGGCTAAGCTTGGGGCTTAAGTGTGTAACACTGGGTAGTAGGGCTGGATAAATGTCTGGCAGAATTCCGCGGGAATTTATTGATGATCTTTTGGTGCGGGTCGACATTGTTGATCTGATTGATTCGCATGTCCCCTTAAAAAAGACAGGGAGTAACTATGTTGCTCGATGTCCTTTTCATACTGAGAAAACACCTAGTTTTTCCGTCAATCGAAAAAAACAGTTTTACCATTGTTTCGGCTGTGGAGCAGGGGGCAATGCTGTCAGTTTTTTGATGGAGTTTAGTCATCTTGATTTTGTAGAGGCTATTGAGGATTTGGCTGGTTTTGTTGGTGTTGAAGTGCCTAGGGAGGCGCTGGAATATCGGCAGGTAAAACAGGATTATAGCGCGATCTACAGTATTCTTGAGAAGGTTGCGGTTTTTTATGTAGAGCAGCTTAGGGATGACTCTGAGGGCTCTATTGCCGCGGTAGAGTATTTAAAGTGCCGGGGTATTAGTGGAGAAATAGCGAAAGAGTATTCATTAGGTTATGCGCCTAATGAATGGAATGCTTTGGCTTCACGATTTGATAACAAGTTGTTGATGGATGCGGGAATGTTGGTCAGCAAGGATGAAGGGCGGAGTTACGACCGGTTTAGAGGTCGTTTGATTTTTCCTATTAGGGATAAGCGAAAGCGAATTATAGGCTTTGGTGGTCGGGTATTGGATGATTCTTTGCCTAAGTACTTGAATTCACCTGAGACAGGTGTTTTTTCAAAGGGTAAAGAGCTTTATGGATTAAGCGAGCTTTTGGAAAAGAGTTCTAAGCCAAAAAGAATTTTAATTGTAGAAGGGTATATGGATGTTCTTGCCCTTGCTCAGTTTGGAGTTTCATATTCTGTTGCTGCTTTGGGTACGGCTACTTCTAAAACCCATCTGGATTTATTGTTTCGATTTTCTTCTGAGCTGGTCTTTTGCTTTGATGGTGATGTTGCTGGGCAAAAGGCAGCATGGCGAGCAGTTCAGGAAGCATTTCCTTGTCTTAAGGATGGGCGGCAAATTAGGGTTGTGTTATTGCCTGAGGGTCAGGATCCTGATTCATTAATAAGAGAGTTGGGTGTGGAGGGGTTTGAAGCTCAAATGGAGAGTGCTCAAGCTTTGTCTGATTATTTTTTTGATTATGTCGGCAAAGGTGTAAATCTTGAAACGGTTGAGGGTCGGTCTTTGTTAATGTCAAAGGCAAAGCCTTATGTAGAAAAAATTCCAGCAGGGTTTTTTCGTGAGATGATGTTTGAAAGGCTGAGGCAAGTGTCTTCAGGTGGTGCTTTGGATGTTTTGAAAAACCCTGCTATGCTTGGTTCAGCTAAGGAAAATAATAAACCCATAAATAACAGGGGTAAGGCAAGGATGTCTCCAGTCCGTATGGTTGTTGCGCTTTTATTGCAAAACCCGAGGTTGATTGATATTTTTGAGCAAAAAGAGCTGGATTTGTCGGAAATGGTTTTTCCCGGGGTGGATGTTTTAAGAGATGTGTTGCGGGCGATTGAGGTGGCTAAGCCAAGTAACTCGGCCGTTTTAATGGAGTATTATCGAGATAAGCCTAATGAGAAAGTGGTTGCTACCTTGATGAGCTGGGATCTTTTTATTCTAAGTGATGGTGTAGATGCTGAATTTTCTGGTGCAATTGGTTTGATGCTGCAGAAAATAGATGAAGAAAAGCTTGATCATTTGTTGGGTAAAGAAAAAGAGAGAGGTTTGAGTTTGGAAGAGAGAGGGGTGTTGAAAAAATTGTTGGCTAAGAAAATATAATGTAGCCAGGTAATGATTTTAATGTTATAGTTTCCTGTTCGGCAGGGTTCGGTACTTAATGTATTTTGTGGGCGTAGAATGAATCAAGAACAACAGCAATCTCAAATCAAACAATTAATAGCAAAAGGTAAAGCGCAAGGGTATTTGACTTACGCAGAAGTTAATGACCATTTGCCTAGTGATATTGTGGATCCTGAGCAAATTGAAGATATCATTGGGATGATTTCTGATATGGGAATTCAGGTGAATGAGGTTGCACCAGATGCAGACTCGTTATTAACATCTGACTCGGCAGTTACTTCTGATGATGATGAGGCTGCGGCTGAAGTGGCTGCACTTGCTTCAGTTGATAGTGAATTTGGCAGAACTACGGACCCTGTGCGCATGTATATGCGAGAAATGGGTTCTGTAGAGCTTTTGACAAGAGAAGAAGAATTAAAGATAGCTAAAAGGATAGAGCTTGGTCAACGACATATCATTCAGGCATTAGCTAGATCAAAAGGTGTGGTTAAATCATTTATAACCTCTTTCGAATCTATTTTGGATGAGGAGTCGGATGTCCGATTAAATGACTTGCTTACTGCTCTGGTAGACTTGAATGAGCCAGAATTTGACCCTAAGGCGGCTGGAGCGGCTGCGGCGGCTGCGGCGGCTGCCGCAGAGAATAATGATGATGAGGAAGAGGCGCCTAAAGGATTAACGTACGAAGAAGTAAAAGAAAAAGTTGAGTCGTTAAAGAAAGCCTTGAAAGTGGCGACGGATACCATAGCCAAGAATGGTTATGGTGCAGAAAAATCCGAAAAAGCACTGGATGAATTAGCGCTTGTTTTTACTGAGTTTAAGTGGACTCCACCGTATTTAAAGAAAATGCTGGCAATGTTCAAGCCCGTTGTTGCAGATGTCCGGAGTAGAGAAAAAATTATTCTGGATATTTGTGTCAGAAAGGCTAAAATGCCACGCAAACAGTTTATTGATAGTTTTGTATCAAATGAAGCTGGTAGTGCATGGCTTGATCAGTATTTGGAAGGGCATGCATTTTCAGATGTATTAAAAAGCAATGAAGTTGAAATAAGAAAGGCTCAAAAGGAATTAGCACGTATAGAAAAAGAGCAAGGATTGGCCATTGCAAATTTAAAAGATATTCATCGCCGGTTGTCGGTTGGTGAGGCAAAGGCAAGAAGAGCAAAAAAAGAAATGATTGAGGCTAATTTAAGGCTGGTTATTTCTATTGCTAAAAAATATACAAATCGTGGTTTACAGTTTTTAGATTTAATTCAAGAAGGTAATATTGGCTTGATGAAGGCGGTTGATAAGTTTGAATACCGTCGAGGTTATAAGTTTTCGACTTATGCGACCTGGTGGATTAGACAGGCTATTACTCGTTCTATTGCAGACCAGGCGAGAACAATTCGTATTCCCGTGCATATGATTGAAACGATTAACAAGCTTAATCGTGTTTCAAGACAAATATTGCAGGAAAAAGGTAGAGAAGCCACACCTGAAGAGTTGTCAGAAAGAATGGAAATGCCTGAGGATAAAGTTCGTAAGGTATTGAAAATAGCTAAAGAACCTATTTCGATGGAAACGCCGATAGGGGATGATGAAGATTCGCACCTAGGTGATTTTATTGAAGATGGGAAGGTTCTTTCTCCTGTTGAATCTGCTACAATAGCTGGGCTTTGTGAGTCTACTCAAAATGTATTGAGCGGGCTAACAGCAAGAGAAGCAAAAGTTTTACGTATGCGTTTTGGTATCAATATGAATACAGACCATACATTAGAAGAAGTTGGTAAGCAGTTTGATGTTACTCGTGAGCGAATTCGTCAAATTGAAGCCAAAGCATTACGGAAATTGAGACATCCATCAAGGTCAGAGCAATTAAGATGCTTTCTTGATGGTGAAAACTAAGTTTTCGGGCCCTTAGCTCAGTTGGTTAGAGCATCCGACTCATAATCGGCAGGTCCCCAGTTCGAGTCTGGGAGGGCCCACCATATATAAAAGACCGTCTATACGGTCTTTTTGTGTTTTACAAGTTAGGTGATGGACTTAAAATCATCATTACAAAGTATTTAGTCATGAGGAAATCATAGTGAGTAATAATTTTATTTTTACATCAGAGTCTGTTTCAGAAGGGCATCCTGATAAGGTTGCTGATCAAATTTCAGATGCTGTCGTCGATGCATTATTGGCACAAGATCCTAAATCCAGGATTGCTTGTGAGACTATGGTGAAAACTGGGATGGTTATTTTAGCGGGTGAAATAACCACTGATGCCTGGGTTGATACTGAAGAATTAGTAAGAGATGTGGTTTGTGAAATTGGCTATGATAATGGTGAGGTGGGTTTTGATGGTAAAACTTGCGCAGTACTTAATGCAATAGGTAAACAGTCTCCTGATATAGCCATGGGTGTTAATGATAGTGAAGATCATGAACAAGGGGCTGGTGATCAGGGATTGATGTTTGGTTACGCAAGCAATGAAACTGATGTGTTAATGCCTGCACCGATTACTTTCTCACATAGACTGGTTGAGCGCCAGGCTGAAATTCGTAAAAATAAAACACTACCCTGGTTGCGTCCAGATGCGAAAAGTCAGATAACATTCCGTTATGAAAATCATAAGCCTGTAGCAATTGATGCGGTCGTTTTATCTACTCAGCATTCACCTGACGTTGGTGGAAAAGAGTTGCAAGAAGCGGTCATGGATGAAATCATTTTACCGACTTTACCAAAAGAATGGTTGCATGCAGATACCCAGTATTTTATTAATCCAACAGGCCAGTTTATTATTGGTGGCCCAGTGGGTGACTGTGGATTAACAGGACGTAAAATCATCGTTGATACTTATGGTGGTATGGCCAGACATGGTGGTGGCGCTTTTTCTGGTAAAGATCCATCTAAAGTTGATAGATCAGCGGCTTACATGGCGAGATATGTGGCTAAGAATATCGTTGCTGCAGGTCTTGCAGAACGTTGTGAAGTTCAGGTTTCTTATGCAATCGGTGTAGCAGAACCTACTTCAGTTGCGATTGAAACTTTTGGAACAGGGAAAATCGCTGAAGATAAATTAGAAGCAATTGTTCGAGAGCTCTTTGATTTAAGACCTAAAGGCTTGATTGCTCAATTAGATTTATTAAGACCTATTTATCGTAAAACAGCAGCCTATGGACATTTTGGCAGAACTGAAGATACGTTTAGCTGGGAAAAAACAGATAAAGTTGATGCATTAAAAAATGCTGCGGGACTTTAAGTCCAATCAATTGCCAATTTTAAACAGGATATAAATAAAATGAGTTCACAAGATTATAAAGTTGCTGATATTGCATTGGCTGACTGGGGTCGTAAAGAAACAACAATTGCAGAAACTGAGATGCCTGGTTTAATGGCATTACGTGAAGAATTTGGTGCGGAGCAGCCTTTAAAAGGTGCTCGTATTGCAGGTTGTTTACATATGACTATTCAAACTGCAGTATTGATTGAAACTTTAACTGCGTTAGGTGCGGAAGTTAGATGGTCATCTTGTAATATTTTTTCAACTCAGGATCATGCAGCAGCAGCAATGGCAGTAGCTGGTATACCAGTTTTTGCATGGAAAGGTGAAACAGAAGAAGAAGCTGAATGGTGTATTGAGCAAACTATTGTTGGCCCTGATGGCTGGCGTCCAAATATGATTCTGGATGATGGTGGTGACTTAACCGTCATGATGCATGAGAAATTTCCAGAGTTAATGGCTGATGTAAAAGGCTTGTCTGAAGAAACAACAACAGGTGTGTTGCGTCTTTATGAAATGGTTGCTAAGGGTACATTGAAAGTACCAGCATTCAATGTGAATGATTCTGTTACTAAGTCTAAATTTGACAACCTGTATGGCTGTCGTGAATCATTAGTCGATGGTATTAAGCGTGCAACTGATGTGATGGTTGCGGGTAAAATTGCAGTTGTTGGTGGTTATGGTGATGTAGGGAAGGGCTGTGCACAGTCATTACGTGGCTTAGGTGCAACGGTCTGGATAACAGAAATTGATCCTATTTGTGCATTACAGGCATCTATGGAAGGTTTTCGTGTTGTTACTATGGAAGAAGCTGCGCCTTTAGCTAATATTTTTGTTACTGCAACAGGTAATTTTAATATTATTAATCATGATCATATGGCGGCAATGAAAAATAACGCTATCGTATGTAATATTGGGCATTTTGATTCAGAAATTGAAATTGCTTCTTTGCGTAAGTACACATGGGAAAATATTAAGCCTCAAGTGGATCATGTGATTTTTCCTGACGGTAAGCGTTTAATTATATTGGCTGAAGGGCGATTGGTTAACTTGGGCTGTGCAACAGGGCACCCTAGTTTCGTGATGTCTAATTCTTTTTGTAATCAGGTTCTAGCTCAGATAGAATTATGGGAAAATGCGACTGATTATAAAAATGAAGTGTATATTTTGCCAAAAAAATTAGATGAAAAAGTAGCGCGATCTCATTTGGCTCAATTAGGTGTTCAGTTAACAGAGTTGACAGCAGAGCAAGCTAAATATATAAATGTGTCTGTAGAAGGGCCATATAAACCAGATCATTATCGTTATTAAGCAATTATAGAAATAATGATAAAAAAAGGGGCTATTTAGCCCCTTTTTTTATGCATTTTTTTGAGCAAAGAAAAATATGATGAGTTATGCGAATTTCTAGGTTATGTGTACCAGATAATTTAAATACTGGCCAGCAGCTTGAATTACAAGATGATAATGCACATTATGTACGAACGGTATTACGACTTAGGCAAGATCAGCAAATAATACTGTTTAATGGATTGGGTGGCGAGTTTTTAGCGAGCATTAATGAAGTCAGTCGTAAGCGTGTAGTTGTATCAATAGTTGAGGCAATTGACAGAAGCGTTGAATCTCCATTGCATATAACCCTGGGGCTGGGAATTTCGCGTGGAGATAGAATGGACTGGTCTGTTCAAAAGGCAGTGGAACTTGGTGTTAACAATATCACTCCGTTAATAACAGAGCGTTGTGTGGTCAAGTTTAAAGCCGATAAAAAGCAACAAAGATTACAGCACTGGAAAAATATTGTTCAGCATGCAACCGAGCAAAGTAGTCGAACTGTATTGCCTGCAATGAATGAAATAGTGGCAATTGATGCGTGGGTGCAGAGGCAGGAAGGATTAAAAGTATTTTTAGATCCCTATGCAGAAAAATCATTAGCTGAATTAAAACCCGATGCAATGTGTGTGACGTTGTTATCAGGACCTGAAGGTGGGTTTACCGAGCAAGAAAGAAAGATTGCTGTCGCAGCAGGTTTTATTCCTGTTCGTTTGGGACGTAGAGTTTTGCGAACTGAGACAGCATCATTAGCAGCTCTATCTGCAGTGCAGATGTTGTGGGGAGATTTTGTATGATGAAGCAGGCTTTGAAATCAGTTTATTATGCATTTGTACCATTGCTGATATTGCTTTTTTTTGCTGCATTAGCCTCGGTGGTGAGTTATATCATATTGATGTTAGCTGGTGATGTTATTTCAATGCGCAAATTGGTAAGCAAAGCTGCACAAGTTTTCTTGTTGTTCAGTATTTTTCCATTACGGCATTATTTGAAATTGAGCTGGGCAGATATTGGTTTTGCTAAAAGAGCTGTTTTTTTTAAACAAGTAGTGAATGGCTTGTTACTGGGTTTGTTAACGCTGATGCCTGTTATGCTGGTTTTGTATGCTTTAGACATTAGTGTGATAGATCAAAGCAGAGAATGGACTGCTACAAGTATTACCATCCGAACATTACTTGCTTTATTGTTGGCGATTTTGATTTCTTTGGGAGAAGAGCCTCTATTTAGCGGGATTTTGTTAGCTGGATTAAGAAAAAAAATAGCTGTTGCTTTTGCAGTGTTGTTAACGGCAACTTATTATTCGGCTTTTCATTTTGTAAAAACTAAAACAGATATCCCTTATGATGAGCTTCATATAGGAAGTGGTTTTCAACTGATGGGTGAGGCATTTGCAAATGTATTGAACCCTGAAATTATTTCCGCTTTTATTGCATTGCTGGTGGTAGGTATATTTTTAGCAACCATTCGAACTCAATTTAGCAGCAGTATTGGTATTTGTATCGGTTGCCATGCTGCCTGGGTGTGGCAGATAAAATTAGGAAAGGATTTCTTTAATACTAATGCAGATTCAGATTATTATTATTTAGTCAGTGCTTATTATGATGGAGTCGTTGGCTATTTGGTAGCAGGGTGGTTGTCGCTAGCAATCATTTTATTTTTTATCTGGAAAAAAGCTTCTGCAATAAGCCGCTTGTAGGGCGGACTTCAGTCCGCCTTTAGTAACTAGCTTTTAATCTCTAAAGTTTTCAAACTGCAAAGGCAGCTCGATAGAGTCCTCAGCTTTTAGCATAGCCATCACTTGCTGTAAATCATCTCTTTTTTTGCCAGAGACTCTTAGTTTTTCGCCTTGAATTGCTGTTTGAACCTTAAGCTTTTTATCTTTAATTAATTTGACTATTTTTTTAGCAATTGCTGTTTCAATACCTTGATTTAGTGAAATAGGCTGTTGAGCCGTTCGACCTGTATCTTGTATATTGCCAGACTCCATGCAGGCAATATCAACCTTCCGTTTAGTCATTTTTGAATAAAGAATGGGTAACATTTGCTGTAATTGAAAAGTAGATTCCGCTTTCATGGTGATGGTTTCATCTTGCAGTTCAAATTGTGCATTAGAGCCCTTAAAGTCAAAGCGGGTGGAAACTTCTTTGTTGGCCTGGTCTACAGCATTGTGGACTTCATGAGCGTCAAATTCAGAAACGATATCGAATGATGGCATTGTATTTATTTTGGATAACTAAGTGAATTGTAACTATAATTCTGTTACAGATAATATACAACCTAAAAACAGCCGTTGAATAGAAAGCTTTGTTTAACTGGTCAGTTTAGGCGTAAGTCATTTTAATGGGAAAATTGTGAAAGCACATTTTAATAGAGCCTCGTTACTGTTTGTTTGTTGTTTAATTACTTTGTCTAATACTGGCTGTTCCTCAAGTGGCGATGTTAAGTCGCGTAATTTTGAGTTTAGTTCAGTTGTAAAGAATGATATCGATTTAGTCTCAGAAACACATCAAAGAGTGGTGCTCAATGCGCTGAAAGAATTAGCGATAAAACTATATAAGCGCAATCCTCAGGAGTGGAAAAAAGGAGGTTATGACAGTTTGGAAGTGGCTGTTGAGGAAATTACAGCGGATCCCTTTCCTGAAGTGGAGGGAAAAACCAGTATTGAGTGCATCAGATTGACATTCGATGAGAATTATCAGGGAGACAGAGTTAAAGCTTTTATCGTAGGAATGGAAAGCATGGTATTAGCTTCGTATGATGGTCACAGGTCTTTTTATCTGCATAATATGTTAGAAGCTCAAAAGCTTTATGATAGTGCAAGAAATATGGAGTTGGCTTCGTGGTTAGTTCGTACAAAATATGCTGAAAATGGCAAGTTATTTTTATTGAGTTCAGGGGGTACAGATACTGTAAACCTGAGTTTTGAGCGTTTATTTGGAAAGATGATAAATGCTCAAGATATGTTGGCGCAGATTATGGCGGATAGAGGGCATAGACAAATAAAAAATATTATTCAGGCTATCGCTACTGCTTTTATACCGATTTAATAAAGCTTTTAATGGCACTGATTCTGAGGCCGCGGATAGCATCGCCTATTTGAGGTCCTTCTAGATGACTGTTTAAAACACTTGTTGTATCAATGTTGCATGCCGCGTCTGCTGCAGCAATTAAATAGGCAGATTGCGGGTATGGCTTGTTTTCTAAGCCTGTTCGACCTTTTGAATCTGCCTCACAAGCAAGTATAAAATCATCTAAAGTCGTATTGGTGGTTTTAAAGGCACCTAGAGAGCTGAGCATATCAGTCAAGGTTGAGGCTTTTAATTCAAAACAGCGATGGCAATGGGTGTGATAATGCATGACTAGAGTTGCAAGCGATTTAAAGGATTTAGGAACACGTAGACGTTGGCAAAACTGATTGAGTAGAGGAATGCCTATTTGTTCGTGACCGTGATGACTCGGCCATTTGCTCCTATCCGTGGCAGCTTTACCTAAATCATGTAATAAAGCAGCGAGCCTTACTTCTGGTTTTTGGGATAATACGCTTGCCTGGTCCAGGCTAAGTAAACTATGCGCCCCCGTATCAACCTCTGGGTGGTGTAATTTGGGTTGAGGAACGCCAAAAAGTTGATCAATTTCAGGAAAAATTGTTTGCAAGGCATTGCATTCTTTGAGTATATGAAAGAATGCGGAAGGTGTTTTTTCTGATAAAGCTTTGACTAGTTCAGCCCAGACTCGTTCAGCTACCAAATGATCGGTTTCGCCGTTGCTGACCATTTGTTTCATTAGTGTTAATGTTTCTTCGGCAATGGTAAAGCCAAGATGAGAATATCTAGCGGCAAAGCGGGCTATGCGTAAAATTCTGACGGGGTCTTCGCTAAAGGCAGGAGAAACATGACGAAAAACACGGTTTTTAAGGTCTTCTTCACCATGATATGGATCAACGATATTGCCTTGATCATCCATTGCCATGGCATTGATAGTCAAATCCCTGCGAATAAGATCTTCTTCTAAGGTGATTTCAGGTGAGGCGTGGACAGTAAAGCCTTTATAGCCAGGTGCGGTTTTGCGTTCGGTGCGTGCAAGTGCGTATTCATCGTGTGTTTGCGGGTGTAAAAACACAGGAAAGTCCTTTCCAACAGGCTGAAACCCTTGCTTGACCATTGATTCAGGCGTTTCTCCAAGGACCACCCAGTCTCTTTCTTTAACAGGGTAATTCAGTAAAGTGTCTCTTACTGCACCACCAACCAAAAATGTTTTCATTTTTTAAACTTCCTCTATTGAAAGGGGATTTTAACAGGGTAATTAAATGCTAGAAATTTTTTTATTTAGTATGTTATTAGGGCTTATTGCTGGCTTATTGGCTGGGCTATTTGGTCTAGGGGGTGGAGTGCTGATTGTGCCGGCATTAGTCTGGTTGCTTTCTGTATATAATTTTCCTGCTGAATTGCTTATGATTACGGCGGTTGCAACTTCTTTGGCAACCATTGTTTTTACTTCAATCGCTTCAGTGTTGACACATTATCGATTGGGAGCGATTAAATGGGACCGCGTTTTTCGGTTAACGCCAGGTATATTAATCGGAGCAGGAGCAGGAGCAATTATTGCTAATTTAATTGATGCTGAGATCCTAAAGGGAATTTTTATTGTCTATTTAATTTATATTGGATTTCGAATGGCTTTTCCAAAAAGACCAAAGAAGGAGGTAAAAAAACCAAAACTTAGGCTAGATTATTTAATGGGAAATGCAATTGGTTTTTGTTCCTCGATATTGGGGATTGGAGGGGGGACGCTTACAGTTCCTTATCTACTTGCAAGACAACTAGCAATGAAAAATGCAGTTGCAGTTTCTAGTGCTTGTGGGCTGCCCATCGCTATTTCAGGGACAATCGTCTATGCGGTATTGGGAGTGAATAATAATGAATTACCTGAGTGGAGTCTGGGCTATGTATATTTGCCAGCTTTGGCTGGAATTATTGTTTGCAGTATTGTAACTGCACCTATCGGGGCAAAATTGGCAAATAAATTACCAGCAAAAAAGTTAAAAAGATACTTTTCTATAGTGTTGTTTTTAATTGCAATTAAGATGATAGTGGGCGAAAGGCGAAAGGCGAAAGGCGAAAGGCGAAAGGCGAAAGGCGAAAGGCGAAAGGCGAAAGGCGAAAGGCGAAAGAAAGAGCGTTCCGAGTTTGCTTTTGCTCTTTTAGTCTTTTGCCTTGTACCTTTCGCCTGCTCTAAATTATCTAGGACGAATACTTATTTCAACGCGACGGTTTTGTGCCTGCCCCGATTTATTGCTATTGGAAGCTACTGGGTGGCGTTCTCCAAAGCCTCTTGATTGAATACGCCCATGTTGGACGCCTGTTCTAACAATATAGCTAGCAACACTGTTTGCTCTACTTTCTGAAAGCTTTTGATTGTATGAGTCGCTACCAGTAGAGTCAGTAAAGCCGGAAATATTTATACTGGTATTGTCAAATTCTTTTAGAACGATACCAACAGAATCAAGGATTGGGTAAAAATTTCCATTGATAGTTGCTGAGTTTGTTGCAAAAGTAATATTGCCCGGCATGATTAATTTAAGGTTGTCGCCTTGTCTTTGGATTCTAACGCCAGTTCCTTCCAGGCGAGCGCGCATTTGAGCTTCTTGTCTATCCATATAGTAACCGCCTCCTGCGCCAAGAGCAGCACCTGCTCCTGCACCAATTAAAGCGCCTTTTCCGCCGCCTGCAAGGGCTCCAATACCCGCACCAAGAGCAGCGCCTGCACCAGCACCCCAAGCAGTGTTGGCGACTTTTTCTTCGCCAGTATATGGATCAATTGCGCAGCCAGTTGTTAAAGCTGTAACTAAAACTATGCCTAGTATTTTTTTCATAATGACTCTCTATTTATATAAATTCATTAATTATGATAGTACAGGTTTTTACTTAATGTATGCTGAATAGATAAAATGTTAAATTTTTTTT
>Ga0209707_1000898_pt1 | contig 17393 bp, 15 predicted proteins | sample EN4Hudsemesocosm_FD_184630 | JGI IMG/M metagenome (GOLD analysis project Ga0209707, IMG submission 184630) | Methane-oxidizing microbial communities from mesocosms in the Hudson Canyon - EN4B Hudson Canyon (SPAdes) (version 2) | ecosystem: Environmental > Aquatic > Marine > Cold seeps | place... | reverse complement strand
GACTTTAGAGACTGTGAAAGTATTCAAGAAAACCACTAAAAACAGCAAAAAATTCGATGTAAGTTATTGATTGTTCGTTATCGAAATGGGCTTTTTTGCCTAATTTCGGAATACTTTCACAGCCTCTTTAGCCTGCTCTTACGTCAATAAAAGCAGGCTAAAGCACTGCGCCCCATCTGCCTTTTAATAATGACGAATAATATTAGCTCAATATAACCCATTGATAAATATTAAATTAATACTTTCACAGTCTCAGGAGCTTGGGAACGAGAAATCATCCGTAGGCTGGGTTAGCGGCTTTATCGCGTAACCCAGCATTGTCAGCATTACGCTGGGTTACGTTATTTCGCTGCGCTCTATAAGCTAACCCAGCCTACGGAGGAGTTTGGAATCAAGAAAACGCGTCTTGTCCTGTCTCGCACGGTACGCTTTCCAGCCTTGAGGGCTGGAGCGACCGAGCGAGACAGGACAAGACGCTCCCTTCGATATAATAATTTCCTTGTTCCCAAGTTCTACTTGGGAATACGGGGTGTACAGCTCTGCTGTGCGGGTCTCGGTAAGCAGAGCTTACGGGCATACACTCCCAGGCTTGGAGCTTGGGAGCAAGGCTATCGCCACGAAAAGAGTAAAAGGGTAAAAGAGCAAAGTGCTACTAAGGTTTCCTCACAAGGCGGAAGCCCACATCGTAGTGGCGGTAGCCGAGCGAAATGTCGTAACGATCCGCCGAACGCAGAACGTACGCGCCGTCGTACCAGCCACCGCCACGATACACACGGCGCCGACCCGAACTCGGCCCCTGGGGATTATTTGTTGGACTGTTTTTATAATAGCCCTTATCATACCAATCAGACACCCATTCATAGACATTACCACTCATATCATACAAACCCGAGCCATTCGCTTGTTTTTGACCGACATCATGCGTGCTGCTTCCCGAGTTTTTACCATACCAAGCTACGCTGTTTGCATTATTACTGCCACAGTATTCTTGCTCTTTTCCGCCACTACGACAGGCATATTCCCATTCTGCTTCGGTGGGTAAACGATAGTTTTGCTGAGTTTGTTGGTTCAGTTTACGGATAAAGCCTTGCACATCATCCCAGCTTACTTGTTCTACTGGTTTATTGCTTCCTTTATAGCTTGAGGGATTATTGCCCATGACTTTCTGCCACTGCGCTTGAGTGACTTCGTATTTCCCGATAGCATAAGCACTCAAACAAACACGATGTACGGGTTTTTCATCACCTTGCCCAAAATTGCTACCCATTTGAAAACAGTCTGGCTGGATAGGCACAAACTTCATGCCTGTTATCGGGTCGGTGTATGGTTGGGATTGCTCTGTTGTAGAAACCCTTGTCACCGCTGGTCTTTCTTGGTTTCGACTTTCTTGCTCTAATACCACACTCAATACCTGATTACCGCCCTGCTGATAACGCACGGTTTTAATTTGTCGTTTATAACCTAAGCGAGCCACTTCTATCTTGTAGTCTTTATCGGTTTGTAAGCCGATACCGTCTTGATATTTAGACACGATATTGAGAATACGCACGCTTGCATCAGAAGGGCTGGGCTTTACGGTTAGCTGTACTTGCGTGGAGAGTGATAGCTGACTGCCTGAGCATGTCGCAAAACAATAAATATTATGCAGCGGTGACATTTCTAAGCGCGGGCTTTGCTGGCGTTGGGTGTCATTTTCGACTGCGACATTGACGCTATTTAATAGATCATCAATCGGTCTGTGTGCTTGGCTTTGTAAATGACGTAATAATTGCAGGGTATAAGGGCTATGTTGCCCTGAGCCATCGGCGGCGGTGGCATTGGGTTTAGTGGCGTAGGCAATAATAGTACTGCTGGGGGCATCCATTCGCCCTAAGCCCCGTGTTGCGCCCGACTTTGAGTCGCGCGGGTAAGGATCGTCTCGGCAAGCATCGAGTATGACCAGATTTAAACCGCGTGAATGGCTGGTCATTTCATCCATTAAAAAACTAACATTCATAGCACGATGACGCACATGACTGGCTTTGTTGATAACCGATTTTGTGGGCATCAGATAGTTATTGCCCTGACGCTGTACGCCATGCCCTGAGTAATAAAACAGGGCGATGTCGGCACTGCTAATCTGGGCAGAAAACTCTTCAACGGCAAGCTCCATTGCTTCACGACTGGCGAGGTTGGGCTTATAAAGCACGGTAAAGCCTAAGTCACGTAAGGATTTTGTAAGGCTACGGGCATCGTTGACTGGATTATTCAATCGCCCGACATTGTAATCGGCATTACCGATAATCAAGGCGACTTTTTTAGCGGCTTGTAGTGGGCTGAGTAGCGTCAAAAATAGCGCTAAGAATGTAAAGTGTCGGGGATATTTAGTCATAGTTTATCATTATAGGTTTTTTCTCATTTGCCTCGTTCCTAAGCTCCAGAGACCGTGAAAGTATTATACGTAGGTTGGGCTGAAGCATGAAGCCCAACAACTGATGCTAGATAAGCCATTGATTGTGTGGGCGACGGGCTATCGCCTCACTTGTACGACTTGCCAATCCATATAAGCACCGTATTGCTGACGAAACGAGTTTAATCGTGCTGCCCAGTTAATATTATCTGGACGATTATCACAACATACTGGCATGGTCGCTAATAATTGGCGCAACTTTTTGGCTACTAAAGGCTTATTAACGGCAATGGCATAAATAGATTCCTGACGCACATGGCTGGCTAAATCAAAAAGCTCCGTTTCTGGATAACGCAACTGTTCACCTGCAAACAGTTGAAACTGCGTTTGAGAATTATCGGGGAATAAGCGGAAGAAGCCTTGCGCACTTTTATTCAGTAAAAAGACTTCCGCCTCTTGATTAACGCTGATTTTTAGACCAAAACAGTGGCTAATGGGCTGTTTATTAGGAATCGCATACTCACCCATCGCCCATGGGTTGGTCGTGCGACAAAACGGCTCGCCTATCGGGCTGATAAGCTTTAAGGTGCTAAATAAGTGTGCGGTAACTGGGGCTTGTATAACAATGCGCTCGGGCTGCGGTGCCACAATTATCGCAACAGGCTGAGGGACAAATTGTACAGGCAACCGTAAAGCCGCAGGGGATAAAGTGACATAAGCGGCGGTATCTGTGCCTTTGATATGTCCATCCGCTTGCTTGTCCTCTGCAATCAGCCATAATTGATGCAGTTCATTATCTATCGGGTGCAGTTGCGCTTTTAAAATAATATTCGCCGCTTTGGGTGTATTAACAATATGCACTTCATTAAAACGCGATAAATAATTACCCACTAAATTCAGCGTTTGATTAATAAATGCCGCTTGTTGTGGGTTGTTTTCTGGGTAAATATAGAGCTTATCAAGACTGCTTTGTTGCAATAAACAACTGACATTTTTGGCTAGATAATTAGCGAGTAAGTCTTTTTGCTGTTCGGTAAAGGGTAAAGGTCTTAAGCCGCGCAATATTTCATCGGGTCGGGTTTCTGCTAATTGCTGTTGTTCTTGTTTAGATAGTTTACCTTGCCATGTTTTACCAAAACCAGACACCCATCGACCTTGCTCTGGATCAAGCGCTTTGACTGACAATTGAAATTGATCGTTAATCGGCTTTAAATCAAAACCGATATAAAACCGGCTTTTTTGCTTAGGACTACACTGTAAATCTTGTAAATGTCGATGGTGCTGCAGTGAATTACTTGAGGCTTGCCAAACAACATTGGCACCGTTACTTTGTAACAGCGCATTAAAGGCTTGATCTCTAATCGTTGCCGTTAAGCTATCGATTTGCGCTTCGACCTGCCCTCCGTGCATATCAACTAAAATAATAGGCTGTTGTTTAAAGCGCGGATGCTCACCTAGTTCTTTCACTAGATAGGGAGACAATTCTTCTGCTGTCCATTGCTTTAGAGTGGGAGCGCAGCCGGTTAATGTCAACGATAAGAGCAACAGACCGTAAGCACTCAGTTGGGAATGAAAATTATGCATAAAAACCTCTTTAATGATCGATACTATTAAGCAACTGCTTAACTTGCTGACAGAAAACCACTTTATCTTCTGCTGGCTGCCAGTTATTTAATTGCTCAGTTAAGGGTGCTAAGTTCTCATACGCTGAAAACTGTTGTTTAAATTCAGCGAGCCTTTGCGCCTGCTTAGGATAAAACTCGGCTGAAGCTTGTAGGTCGGTTTGCGCGCAAGATAATTGCAGTAACGCCATATTACGCCCAAAGGTCTGTAGTAAAACTTGCTGTTGCTGACAGACCTCTGCACTTAAATCCTGGGGGCAGTCTGGAAAGTCGCTTGGGTAAGCACTAATCACTTGCTGCCATTGCGTATTATTGGCCAGTTTCCCTGCTTGTTGTAATTGGCGTAAGCCCTCACCTAGCCCTTTTAAAATAGCAGGTTTAAGTAAGTCATAAGTGCTGGGTAAACTAAAGTCTAATGATTTATCATTCATTCGGTAGTACCAGCTCTCTAGCGCAGGTTCTCCGGTAAATTGTGCATAATCGCCATCAATTTGCGTTAATAAATCAGGCTGCATCACTGTTTTTAACGTGACCACTGCGATCAATACGCTGGCTGTTGCGAATGCTAAACCTCCACCCATCCCGTTAGCATTAAATTCTGGCAACCAACTCTTGAGCCTCTGACTTAAACTGATGTGATTTTTGGCTTTTTCAGCGGCTAGGAGTTGTTCACTTTCCAGTAAATCCATCCATAGTTGATAACACTCAGAATCGTGCGTTACAAAAGCTTGCACCTCTGCGCTGCGTTTTTTATTCAGCTTGCCACGTCGCCATAAATCAATCTCAAGCAAACTCGGTTTATTGCCACTGGGCTTTTTTTCATCTAAAGCCAACCCCAGCAAGGCTAAAGATTTTTTAGATATTATTGTCATTTTTCAGGTCCATAAAAATAGGAGTTAACTCTATTAACGGTCAAGCTAGAAAAAACAGCTAAAAGCAATCTCGCCCCCGTTATTAAGATAGCCTTAATCATTCAACACACTTAAATCAATATCATGCTGCTTCAAAACACTCTGAATGCTGCTGAGTGCTTGGCTTAGTTGATAGCGGATTTTATGTGTGGGCTTATTCAAAGCTCTGGAAGCGGAGGCAACCGAATAACCTTCTGCAAAAATTAAAATAAGCAAAAGTCTATCATCATTGGTAATAGCTTTATCTAAACTTTCACTGAGTAATTGCCATTGCTGAATAATATGCTCTGAAAGAGCCGATTGATTAAGTTCAGCCGCGTCTTCATTTAAAATAATCTGTAATAAAAAGGCCAATTCGTTTTCTGGTAAATTATTATCGGGGCTATCATGGTCATCCCCATATTCCATATCTTCTGGAAATTGTTCTTCCAAGCGCCCTAAGGTCGAGCAATAGGCTTTAGATTTTAATTGACTAACAATAAATGCTACCTGCTCTGAGTGAGAGGTATCGCTATTCGCTGGTAATGGATCAGCACTGATTTTTTGAGCAATGGCCTGTGCCGGAAGATTTTCCTGGCATAACATCACCGCAATACGCTCCCAAAAAACACCCAGTTTTTTGACCCAGGTTCGTGGCCGACAGCGCCCAAAATGCTGCCGATATTCATCTCTTAAAAGATTTTTAAAGGCAGTCAACACATACGCGTCAGACATCTCACTTTGTTTTGATTTTTGTAAATTTTCGAACAGTGCTAACCAGGAATTTTGAAAAGCATCCTCTTCCAAATTCAAGTAATTAGCATAAACTTTACGTGACTGATAGCGAAATCGCCTTTCCCATGCGGGAGTAAAATACTGATCGTACCAAGCCATGATAATCCTTCTTCTAATATAATCATTGATTTATGTTCTGCTATATCTAGGCTGTAGCAGCATTACTTTTAATATGTCATTAACTACACGATATATTATCAGAAAAACTTACCCTCTATAGAGATAACCCCTTTCACCAGCAATTCTAAATTTAAAAGAGCCAAAAAGGTATCGTTCGCACCGTATAAAGTAGCTTTGACTTGTCCGCTTATATTGACATTAAATTGGAGATGGGCAGTTTTTTTGCCCACCATCAAAGCGGTATCACGGTGGGCAGAAAAGATTGCCCACCCTACGATTTATAAGTTGTCCCACCTTAAAATGGTAGCCCGTATTTCGTTTTTCTAAAGCAAACCAGAAAAAAATTTATCACATTTTTTATACCTGCCCGTTAATTCTGATAACAGTTTTAATTTGAATGATACGAGGCAATAAAATGAATATAAAAAAGAACCTAATTAACCTTGCAGTTTGCACAGTTTTAAGCGGCACAGCACTTTATGCGCCGTCTAGCCTTGCAATCGCTCCTACACTCAATTTATTCCCGACCAGTGTGGTGGCTAATTTACAAACGTCTGCGGCTTCAGCGGAAGAAATGGAAAATAGTATGGAGAGTATTGTTGTCCAAATGGAAAATCAGGCGCAGCTTTATAAAGATTCACAATGTGAATCAGGCTCACTTGATGCGGGATGTGCGCAAATTAAAAAAGGCTTAGCAACAAGCTACACAAAAATGCTCGATAAAATGGGCGATCAATTACCCGTTATGAAACAAGCAATGCAATCCACCGTGAATGTCTTGGGTAAAAATATTCGCACTGAATTAGGTAAAAAAATGACTATGCGTGATTTGCAAAGAGTCATCCAAGGAAAAACAGGGGCTATACAAAGCGCCCGTAAACGCTCAGGAAAAAAAGCAGGTCGAATGAGCGCATCTTTGAAGAAATACCACTCTATGATTACCTTAAATTCTAATCAAAGCCCTAGCCAAGCTTTATTAGCCGCAGAAATTTATGCCGATGCAAGCGAGGCTTTGGATTATATCAGCTTACTACAGATGCAAATTGATCAGAGCAAAATCATTATGGGCGTTGGTAATATTTGGAATGGCGAACCTTCTGAGCAGATGATGGCAACGGTTAGTAGCGTAAAAGCCCTATTATTTGGCGAAGTTGAAACCGATCTCATCCCCGATACGCTCATGCAAAACATCGACCCCGCTAAAGATGATAGTGCTTGGATTATCGATTAATTAATTATTATTTATTAAAGGAATTTATTATGAACACGTTTAAACTTTTAAAAAACACTGTATTGGGATTTTGCTTAGTCAGTGGCTTAACGGCTTGTGCACAAACTCCTAGACACAATACTAGCCAATCTAGCCATCAAGCCAGTTGCTCTCTGCCTCAACATAAAAAACTGACAGTTGCAGTGGATAATGCCCAAGCCTCCTTAAGCGATCGCAGTTGCCATTATCAATTTGATGCGATACATGCACAGTTATTGAATATCGCGGTCAACGATCCTAGCAGTACACATAATACGGAATTTCGAAGCTTTTACAAATGGAGCATTGATCAAGGCATTATTAGTAGCCTACAAGGCAAAGAGTATTACACCCGTTATTTTACCAATTCATTTGGTAACGTATTGGCTAATGATCGCAATGTGTGTTCTAGCGCAGCTAATAAAGAGAAACTCATTAAAAGCATCGACCGAGAACTGGGGAGTAAAAAAATCGGCTTACAAGACATTATGCAAGATCGTAAAGCCTATTTTAGTGCACAGCAAACCCATAATGACCTGGTATTTTTAATTGAAACCACCTTACTCGCTTGTGAGAAAACTTAAGCTGAAAATATACGAAACACTTGGGAGTGAGGTTTTAACATCGCTCGACCCAGAGCGGGACTAAATCCCCACTTCCAGTTTAGTCGTTATTAACTTTATTCCGTGCGCGTTCTTTAGCTTAAACCCTCTCCAGTTGGAGAGGGTTAGGTAGAAAATTTCATTACTCATTTATCAAATACTTAAACCCTATGAACCATAATAGCTATAATTTCATCAAAGGTATCATGACAGGCGCACTAGGTTCTTTAGTCACCGGTGGGCTGCTGGTTTACACGCTAAATGTGACTGGTTTTGCCGTGATTCAATTACCTTTAGAATCGGGCTTGAACGCCTTAATTAACTTCACATACAACAATCTTAAATTATCCATTATTCCTTTTATCGCTTTATTGATTGGCTATATCGTATTATTACAGCAACTTCAAAACCAGCTACAGGATAGCTCGTACAGCATTGATCAGGTCGCACAAACTGATCATTTAATAGATACCTGCATTAGCCTGTTTTTTGGGGTGGGTGTTATCTGGACGGCTATTGGTATGCGTAGTGCTTTAATGTTTGCCTTAGGTGACCCTGAAACCGCGGCAGCCGATGGTGCTTTTGCTATTTTACAACGTATGGTCGATGGCGGCATTTTACTTGCTTTATCGACGACGATTTTTGGCGGTGTCGGAGGCTATTTAATGCGTATTTTTAAATCTTTGTTTTTAGGTTTGAGGTTGCAAAGCTATTATAGCGCTCAGATGCAAGCACAAAGCGAGGATGCTTATCAGGTATTACAACGTATTGAACAACACTTACAAAGTCTTATTCAAACAAAGGAAAAATCATGAGTCATTTACCGTGGCAACCCCCTTACATGCGTTATCAATCGATGGGTGGTGATGATCAAATTGAAGCCTTGCAAACCGATGTGATGCGCTTTATGGCAATTTTAGGTCTGTGTTTAATGGCGATTTTTTCATTAGTACAAAGTATGCCTTATCAAGCAGCACAAAAACCACCACAACTAGAGAGCAAAGCATTATTAGCCTCTGAAATACAAGAACTACAAGTCAACTCAGAAAAATTGTTAGATAAAATTAAGCAGCTTGAAGACTCTTTACAGCAGAAAACCGTTACATTGGAACAGACCATCAAGGATCAACAAGTCAGATTGACCGCACTTACTGAATCCTTGCAACAAGAACATCACGCTCTAGCAAAAATACGACAAACACTTACAAAAGAGCAGCGCAGTCATAAACAGCAACAAGCTAAACTAGACCAGGTAAGCGATACAGCACATGAAATCCAGAAAAAACCAGAGAAAAAAGGCTTTAGTTTACGCTTTACATCAGAGCAAACTTTATTGCATTTAATACAAAAACAAAAAATCCAACTGTATCTCGTGGCAGGTAAACAAGGCTGGCGAATCACTAATCAATCAACTCAGTGGTTCTTGCAGAAAACGCATTTACCCGCGCAGTATTATCAAATGGCTGCCGCCACCGTACCAGGAATATTAAAACAAACAGCACAACAGCAATTATCTGTCCATGAATCCAGCCAAGTCATTTGGGCAGTGGCGTTACCCTCCGTAATGGCAACTTCCATTAAAAATCTGATGCAACAGAAAACAGGCGGGGAATTGGTGATTGAGCAAACAGGCGTGGTTAAACTTAACCCCTAGCGAGAAAATCCTCTTGCTCCCAATCCCTAATCACCTTATTTAACCTCTTGTTCCCAAGCTCTGCTTGGGAATACCTGGAAGAGTAGCTCTAGGCTACGCGTTTGGTAAGCAGAGCTTACAAGCATGCATTCCCAAGCGGGAGCTTGGGAACGAGAAAAATGGGATATATTTTACTAATCACCTAATATGTTTGTTAATATAATCATAAAGATTAATTATGATTATATCTGATTAAAACAATAAGGAACATGCTATGGAAACGAGAGTCTTAACTGCACATATACCCTTACCTTTAGCAGAAAAGGTGGATGAACTAGCGACACGCTTAGACCGCTCTAAAGCTTGGATAATAAAACAAGCTTTATCAGCGTGGCTAGCGCAGGAAGAAGATAGATATCAATTAACACTTGAAGCACTTGAAGAGGTCGATAAAGGTGAGTTGATTGACCATGCAGCAGTACAAGCTTGGGCGGCCAGTCTTGATACAACCACACCTTTACCAGCGCCTAATAAATGAGGAGCATTAAATGGACAAAGGCTGCACTCAATGATTTAAGCCGACTGTATGAGTTTCTTGCAGCTAAAAATAACCAAGCAGCAGCAAAAACAATTCAATCATTAACATCAGCACCTCAGAAAATCATTGCACAACCGCGCATTGGCGCACAACTTGATGAATTTTCGGGGCGTGAAGTAAGGCGGTTACTCATAGGGCATTATGAAATGCGTTATGAACTTAGGCAAGAGGCTATCTATATTTTGCGTATCTGGCACACTCGGGAATCTCGATAGGTAACTGACAAAAAATAAAATGCTACACCCTTGCTCCCAAGTTCTACTTGGGAATACGTGGAAAAGTAGCTCCAGCTGCGCGTTTAGTAAGCAGAGCTTACAAGCATGCATTCCCAAGCTGGAGCTTGGGAACGAGAAAAAAGACGGGGCAGCTTGTAAATCGTAGAGTGGGCAATCTTTTCTGCCCACCGCGTGCAGCCTTAATGGTGGGCAGAAAAGATTGCCCACCCTACTTTTTCATGAATATTTGTCCCGCTTTAAGTGGGTAGCCATAAAAAGCTAGATTTTCATCACCCTACTGTACAGCTCTGTATTGGAAACGCGGACTTTATGCGCCTAAAAATCGCATTTCCAAGTGCGTGATTTGATGGCTTTTACTGACATTCTTCTACTGCAAAAAAACTTAAATTACGCTGTTGCTTATCAAATTCCATACCGATTAAATAAACGGGCTTTGCTCGGTTGATATATTTTTGTTGATAATTTTTTGCTTTGATTTGTGCTAATGCCGTGCCTTGTTTAGCATTTTTATCCAAGGCTTTAAACTCGATAATAAATATTTTATCATCAAATATAACCGTTAAATCTATACGCCCTTGGTTGGTGCTATCCTCAGCAATGACGGTAAAGCCTGATGCACATAAACAGCTATAGACTATTGATGCATAATAGCCTTCATAATTAGCGATATTATTTTTTCTATACCAATCATTAGGAATGGATGCAAATAACGTCTGAAATCCTTGCTCAAGCAGGGTGAAGTTATTATCTTGTAGCGCGGTATAAATCTGAAAGCGTTGGCGTGTAATAACACTGGGGATTGTATGAGTTAAATCGCGTAATAAATATTGATTTAAGCTGGCTTTTACTTCGCGATTGGGAAATTTTAAATAAAACAAACGCTCATCACCAAACTGCTCTACACGATCAATGGTTAAATAACCTGTCTGAAATAAAACCGTTTCTAAGCTAATATCATCCACATCAAAACTACCTAAATCAGATTCCGTTAAGAAGATATTTTCCATATCAGGCACGTTATATTGGCGGTCTCGTACTAGCTTTAATAAAAAAGAGGGGCTACCTGTTTCAAACCAGTAATTTTTATATTGTTTTTCACTCAAATAAAGCAAAATCCCAAAGGGGTTATAAACCTTTTGCCCCATAAAGTTATAACCGTTATACCAGCGTGCGAGTTTCTTAAAATCCACACCCTCTAAACGCTCGGTAAATACTTGTTTTATCTCTGTTTCGGTGTAACCGCATAAGGTTGCATATTTAGGGCTAAGGCTAATATCCCTTATATTATTCAAGCCACTAAATAAGCTTATTTTGCTAAACTTACTCACCCCTGTTAAAAAGACAAACTGTATATCCTTATCGCTATTTTTTATCACTGAATATATATTTTTCAGACCCTCACGAAGTTCTGTCGCAATCTCTTTTTTATCAATATTATCTAAAATGGGTTTGTCGTACTCATCAACTAAGATGACTACTTTTTCACCTGTTAACTGGTGTAATAAATGTATTAATTCTGCAAAACGGTCTGCACTATTATTTTCTGTAAGAACGACTTTATAGTGACTAGCCGTTTCATTTAATATATATAAAAAATTACTATTCAGAATTTCAAGGCTTTTAAAAAACCCACCACCAAAACTAATATGAATAACAGGCCGTTTTTTTGACCAGTCCCAGTTATTTTCTAAATATAAGCCTTTAAAGAGTTCTTGCTCACCTGCAAAAGCGGATTTTAAGGTGCTAATTAATAGCGACTTACCAAAACGACGTGGGCGCGAGAGAAAATAACATTCCCCCTCTTCCAGCAATTGAGCAATTAAAGGCGTTTTATCAACGTAATAACAATGACCTTCCCGTAATTTTGAAAACGTTTGTAAGCCTATCGGCAGTTTTTTTAGTTCCATGTTTAGTCTATATTTTTTAGGATTTGTGCTTTTTGTGCTGGTGGCTCATGGCTGGGTAGCTCATACGCAAGGTTTTGTCATGTAGGTTGGGGTGAGTTTGCGAACCCCAACAAGCATTGCTATTAATTGTTGGGGCTACCAACTTAAAGCGGGACAAATATTCATGCAAAAGATTGCCCACCCTACGATTTACAAGCTGTCCCGTCTTAAAATGGTAGCCATTGTTGGGCTTTGTTATTTCGCTGCGCTCAATAATCTTCAGCCCAACCTACCTGCTGTTAAAGTAGAGTTTAAGTTTATGAATTATCAAACGGGAACCTGAGAATTTATCAAAATGCATTAGAATTATTACCTGAATTCTTTGGAATATTAATCTTCCATTCTCGCGATGCTAGCAGCCATCTCGTCAAAATTTTGGTGTGTTTTAAATTCTTGCCATAAATACTTATCATTTTTCATACTAGTTTTTACCGTTTTTTCTACTGCTTCTCGGACCCTACGTTCATCTAAACCGGCCAATAAAAATAGCCTTCCTTCTGGACCAGTACGACTCTTATACAATTTAGCATCTGAAATAGTTTCCGTAGAAACTGCTTTAATTACGCTACTTGCTGCAGCAGAAATAGAATCCGACGTACCCAGTCCTGTTACACCCAAATAATTTTGAACCATTTTTGAAGCCTTCACTTTAAAATGTTCAGTTAAATTAGAGAGTGCAGCAGCCTTAGCTCTATTCTTCATATAATCAACACCTGCCCTTGATTTTCTAAAGAAACCTATTGCTTGTAACTCTAGGCCAGGTAAAGGTTCTCCACATACCCAGCCAGGAGCTGCTGTTTGATTAGGGAATACACAGTCAGGTTCATTACTCTCACTCTGAGAAGTAACTTGGTTTACTAATAACGTTAGCCATGTATCACTCTCTTTCTTTCTCCTATTAGTGGGTATCACTGTATTAGCTTCGCTATCTTTCGCAAGTATACCTGCATGCCTTATAGGAATTGATGAAATCTGCTTTAACGCCACAAAATACACCGCATTATCAGCGGTTAACTCAAAATCACTGACTTGTTTTTGATACCCCCTAGCACTCACTTCAACTTTATAACTGTCTGCTTTTAATAACAGCCCTGCTTGATAAACAGGGGCAATATTTAAAATACGCACACGCGCATTAGCAGGGCTAGTTTTAACGGTAAAGGCAATTTTAGAATTTAATACTACTTCAGGAGTAGCGTATTGCTTTGATTTCAGTCGTGCTAATTTGATGTAAACGCCTCGTGGATATTGCTGTATATAGCTATCAAAATAAGCGGCGCTGGTTTCATTAGCGATGCTATTCCAAAAAGCGATTTCAGCGTTTGGTGATACAGATACAGAAGTGGGCTTAGTTGCAGGCTTTCTAAAATAATAAGTATTCGGCGGTACTGCTTTAGACACAACATCAGAAGTCTGACCCGTATTAACACTCACCTCATAAGCCACTTGGTCAAACAAAGCTCTCACATCCATTGTTGAGGTGTTTAATTGCTTTAATAAGGCTTGTGTATAAGGGCTATGCCGCCCTACGCCATCTTTTGCATATTCACCCGAAGCCGTTGAATAGGCAATAATCTGGCTAATTCCAAGGTCTGCGCTAGATCGTCCAAATGCTCTAACAGAACTGCCGAAACCCGCCCTATTTGCTTCGTCTTCTAGTTTTGGAATTTCTCTACACGCATCAAATATAGCAATATTTAACGCTGATTTACCTTTTAACTTATCAAGTACCGCATCTAAGGCTATCCCTCGGCGTTCAATCAGTTCAATATTTTTAGGTATATCAACCGGTAATAAATAAGAACCGCTACCAATTTGAACGCCATGCCCTGCATAATAAATAAGCGCCATTTCAGTGCCTTGAGCTTGCCTTGCAAATCGTTTAATCACGCTTAAAAATTGCATTTCATTGAGGTTATAAAGGACTTTATTATCCAATAGTTTAAAACCAACATTACGCAATGCCTTGCCTATCGCTTTAGCATCATTTTTAGGGTTCGATAATGGTTTTAGCTGTGTGTATTGGCTGTTACCAATCACTAAAGCAATGCGTGAGGCATTGGCAAAGCTTGGCGTGATATGCCAGAGGCTTAAAAAAATAAGCAGTTTTAAGGTGTTTTTCATGGGTGTATTTTAGCCTTGTATGAAGAGTAGTTTGCTGCCTAGCACTTTACTTTATATATGGATAAAGTAGCTCTAAATTTTATACCAAAGTAGTCAAGACCTCTATTTTTATATTATAAAGAGTCTCTAGCAAAAAAATGCCCCTATTTAGCGAATTCTCAAGCCAGTGTTGGAATACGCGAAACCATCTTACCGCTCTTTATAGTATGTTAAGAAGCCATCAATTTTTTCGTTGTTTTATCTTTCCTTTTATTGAAGCGTTCAGGGTTTTTACCTTTCTTAATCTCTTGTAGCGCCACACCCAATGATTTAGATATGTTTGACGTATAGGTATAAATAGCATGTACTAGAGGTGGGGTTAATCGACTACCTTTTTCTAAAGAAACTTCATTGATATACCTTGTTAATACACGACTGACTTTTTTCGAATGACTACACTTAGAAATACAGATAGTTTCTAGACCACCTTTTTCCTCTTTTTCTAGCATAGAAGCCAATATACGAGCATGGTAAGAAGCTAACAAATAGCTCATTCTCATATTTTTACTATACCTGCCATGCTCTAAATCATCTGCTATTTTTTGCATTGTTAATTGGGCTACCACTTTAAGACGGGACAAGTCTTAAAGTGGTAGCCGGTAAAATGGTTATTCATGTTCATTGAAAGCCCTCTTTAGCTTAGGAACGTGCACGTTCCTTAATTGAAAATACTTATTAGCTTTAACGGACTTAAATAATAAATAGGATATTTTTTTAGGTTTTTTTGTGAAATAGCCTCGTAAAATCTATAGGAGATAGTATTTACGAATTTAAACAATAAAAGGGCAAAAAATGTAAAAAGGACCTGAGGTTCCCCCAAAATAACGGATAGATTTACTAAGGGCATTAGCCTGTTCATATTCGCTATCGCTCATCCAGCCTACCTATCCGCCTTACCACGGCTTTCTCATAAAAATTTGGCACAATATTTGTCAGTTATTTAAAGCTAATAATATCAGGCTTTCTGGCAATATAAACTTTTCGAAATTAATTTTTTCACAGGGTGGTGAATTTTTTGGAAAAATAAAATAATTGAAATATATGTTTTATTTTAATGCCTTATGTAATTCAATAAACATGCCATGTTTTTATGAGAAAGCCGTGTCCGCCTTACGGGCTCTTAATAAACAGGTTTTTTTCGACAAGCTAGAACCACAACCTATTGTTCCCAAGTTCTACTTGGGAATACGTGGGAGAGTAGCTCTAGCTACGCGTTCAGGTGAGCAGAGCTTACAGGTAAGTAGGTGTCCATAAGTATTCTAACATTTTCAGGATCTTCAAATTAAGCGGCAAGCCCTGATAGCTATATCATGTAGCTGTTTTTAATCATCAGCAGAATGTTAAGATACTTTTGTCTACTTACTTATGCATTCCCAAGTGGAACTTGGGAATGCATAAGTAAGTTTTTGTAACCGTTCACCTCCCCCCTATAAAAACCAGAGGATTGAAAGCATTTTTCTAATAAAACCTCCCCTAACCCCTCCTTGTTAAGGAGGGGGACTGAACGGTTACAAGTTTTTAGCATCATGTCGGATAACGCTATCGCTCATCCAACCTACCTATCCGCCTTACGGGTTTACCAAAACGACGTGGACGCGAGAGAAAATAACATTCCCCCTCTTCCAGCAATTGAGCAATTAAAGGCGTTTTATCAACGTAATAACAATGACCTTCCCGTAATTTTGAAAACGTTTGTAAGCCTATGGGCAGTTTTTTTAGTTCCATGTTTAGTCTATATTTTTTAGGGTTTGTGCTCGTAGCCTGTATGTAATTTGTGGAATACAGTCTAGTAAAATGGTATTACACTTTATGATTATAATGAGTAGCATCATGTTGGGGATAATGCTAACGCTCATCCTACCTACCTATCCGCCTTACGGGTTAGTAGGTAAATATGCAGTTTTAAATAACTGTAGTATTTTATACATTTCTTTATGAGTACCATCAGCATAGCGGCGCATCCAAAAACTACTTAACCTATCCCCACCCCAGCCATAAAAATCCTTACTATCATATTTACCTGCTATATTTCCTGCATTATCAAATATAGTATTTCTTTGAGTAGCCTTTATACCACAGTCATAATGACCAGCTAAATCTTTTGTTTCTAAACAATATTTAAAAATATTGACTGACTTTTCAACCTCAGTATCATTGTTTTTCAAATAATCATACATCTCAATAAGTACTTTTAAATTTGTACCAAAATATTTTAAAAATGAATTCCTTGTAGAGTTTACAAAAACTTTATTGTCCAAAATAAAACTAATGTTTGTATTTATCTCTTTTAAAAATTCTGGATTATAATGCCCAAATGAAAACCTATTATCCCCATCTAGCTCATGATTTTTATGAGGGCCGTGTAAAAAAACAGGATTTTCTATTAATGTTGATAATTTTTCATAAGATAAATAGCTTGCTAAATAATAATAGGCAACATTAATGCCTCCATTACCAAGCTCATAATCAAAGTCTCTACCTGTGTACCTTAGTTTATCTAAATTATTTAGAGTATTTTTTATAATTATTTGTAATTTACTGTTCATGACCATAATATCAGGTTCATCATCTATAGCGTTCACAGCCACTTGCGTGCTGTATTTTTTTATTTTTAACTGGGCTATTTTAATATACTCACCCTGTGGGTATTTCTCGCTATAGATTTTAAAGTATGCAGGATTAGTTTCATTTTGTATGGTTTTCCAAAAAGCGATTTCAGCGTTTGGTGATACAGGCACAAAAATGGGTTTAATAGCAGGCTTCCTAAAATAATAGGTATTGGGCTGTACTGCTTTGGCGACGACATCAGGAATCTGGCCGCTTTTAACGCTCACATCATAAGCGACTTGGTCAAATAAATCCCGCACATCTAATGTTGAGGTGTTTAATTGATTTAATAAGGCTTGAGTATAAGGGCTATGCCGACCTGAACCATCTTTTGCGTATTCGCCTGTTGCCGTTGAATAGGCAATAATCTGACTACGCCCTACTAATGCATGAGAACGCCCAAATGCTCTAACAGAGCTGCCGAAACCCGCCCTATTTGCTTCGTCTTCTAGTTTTGGAATTTCTCTACACGCATCAAATATAGCAATATTTAACGCTGATTTACCTTTTAACTTATCAAGTACCGCATCTAAGGCTATCCCT
>Ga0209707_1000896_pt1 | contig 17408 bp, 16 predicted proteins | sample EN4Hudsemesocosm_FD_184630 | JGI IMG/M metagenome (GOLD analysis project Ga0209707, IMG submission 184630) | Methane-oxidizing microbial communities from mesocosms in the Hudson Canyon - EN4B Hudson Canyon (SPAdes) (version 2) | ecosystem: Environmental > Aquatic > Marine > Cold seeps | place... | reverse complement strand
TTAATTGTGAATTGAGTAAAAAACATTACAAATTAATTAAGTAGATATGAAATTATTAATTGAAGTTCCCACATGGCTTGGTGATGCTATTATGAGCACACCTGCTATTGAAAATCTTTTGAACTTTTATAAACCTCATGAAGTAATCATCGTGGGTTCCTTTGTATCGACGCAACTTTTTAAAAATCACCCAAGCGTAACAGATATTATTATTGATGATACGAAGAGCTCTTCCAATAGATATTTTGCTTTATATAAATTGTCCCAAAAATTAAATGATATAGATGTAGCTGTTAGTTTTAGAAGCTCTTTTACTTCAAAACTCTTGTTGTTTTTAAGTCAAGCTAAAAAACGATTCCAGTTTAAAAAAACTAAATGTGAAGACCATCAAGTTCTAAAATACAATTCTTTTATCAATAAAATATGTCAAACCAATGTTGAAGCTAAAGACTTAAAAATATATTCTCCCATACATAAATACTCAAAACCAACTTTAGGTATAAACCCAGGGGCAACATATGGAAGTGCAAAGAGATGGTATCCCAGTGAGTTTTCCAAGATTGCAATACAAATGTCAAAAACACATGATATTGTGATATTTGGAGGTCCTGCAGAGACTGATATTGCTGCTGATATTGAAAAAGAATTAGTAGAAGCTAAAATCAGCAATTATGAAAATATATCTGGAAAAACTTCTATTCCCATTTTAATTGAAAAAATTGCAGGACTAGATATATTTATTACCAATGATTCAGGCCCCATGCATGTGGCTGCAGCGTTTAAAGTAAATACCTATGCAATATTTGGACCAACTAAATTTACACAAACTAATCAGTGGAACAACCCACAGGAACATATTATTAGCAAAAAACTTGACTGTGCTCCTTGTATGAAAAGAGAATGTCCCTTAGGTCACCATGACTGTATGAAACAAATAAAAGCCGAAGATATTTTGGATTTAATTTATGAATAAACTAAATATATACTCTAAAAGCAAAACACTTTTAATTAATGAGTTATTAAAACTGGAAAACTTTGAATTTAAAGAAGAGAAAAAGATTACTCAAGATAACTTGGATGTATACTTTCACAGTGGTGCTATAAATAAAATTGCGAGCACTTACATTATAAATGCAAAAATAGTTATAGCAAACTCCAAAAGTGCAAAAAAAGAAATCATAGAGAAAACACAAGTTAAAAGTGAAAAAATTCATGTGATTTATCCTGCCATTAAAAAGCCCACATTAAATGCAAAAGATGCTAAAAAACAGTTATGTGAAGAATTAGAAATCAGTAAAAAAGAAAGAATCATCTTTTTTACGTCAAGAACATTAAAGACAAATGGTGTCAAAGAGCTCTTTGATATTGTTATGTCATTAAACAATAGGAATTTTAAAATTATAATTGCAAGTGATAGTGAACAAATCAATACCTTAAAATTTCAGATTGCAAAGTATAAACTTGATGATAAAGTGATTTTTTATGAAAACTTTAAAGAGATGGATTTATTGTATGCTGCCTGTGATATTTTTGTATTACCTACGTATGTCAAAAATTTTTCACTGAGTATATTAAAGGCTATGTCACTAAAATCAGCAGTTTTTGTCAGCGCAACTAACAGTGCAAAAGAAATTGTAGATGTATTCTCAACCATGGAATCTCCCGAAGATCCCAATACTTCTTTTAAAATAGATGCCTTATTAAAAGAGAAAGCTGACCTTAAACTGATAAAAAAGCAGAATGCAAAAATAGCAAAAGAATTTTATGTGGAAAGACAAAAAGAGAGAGTATTGTCTATTTTAAATATAACTTAAGAAATATTAGATATAATACGCGAATATTTATACAGAACAAGGAAAAATTATGTCAAGAAGATGCGCAATATCTGGAAAAGGCCCTATGGCTGGAAACAACGTTAGTCACGCGAAGAACAGAACAAAAAGAAGATTTTTACCAAACTTAAGAACAGTAAGAATTACATTAGAGGATGGAACTTCTAGAAAAATTAGAATTTCTGCAAAAGAGTTAAGAACTCTTAAGAAAAACTCTTAAGGTTCAAAAGTAAAGTGCTTTCATGAGCATCTTTAGAACTATTAAAAAGAAATTGGGCTGGAAGCTAAGAAGCTACAAGCCTGATTACGATGTTAATCCCCTTTTATATTCTCAACTAAAACCCTTTAGATTACCTCTAGTATTAGTCCAAGTTATTATGATGATCGGAACAATAGGTTATATTGTTATTGATGATTTTGAAATACTTGATGCTATTTATCAAACGGGAATCACTTTTACTACTGTAGGATTTGGCGAAGTTGCACCAATTTCTGAAGCCGGTAGATTTTTCACTATTACACTTATTATATTTGGATTTGGAATATTTACTCTTTCAACAGCTATTTTGATTGACGCAGTTGTTAAGGGAAAATTATTTGAACTTTATAAGGAGCGAGGAATGCTTTATAAAATAGCACGATTACGACGTCATTTTGTTATCTTTCATCACAATGAATATACCGTACAGTTGGCAAAACAATTTAAAGAAAATCATGTTCCTTTTGTTGTTGTTGATGCCCGAGATGATATGGAACAAATTGCCAAAGAATTTGGATATCCCTATTATATCAATGAAGAGCCTTATACCGAAAAAGCTTTTCTAAAAACACACCTATCAAGTGCAAAAGGTGCTATTTCTTTGTCAAAAAATATCTCTGATAATATTACTTTAATTGCATCAGTGAGATTGTATGAAAAAGAGTTGGGACGATGGCCATTTTTGATTATATCAAATGCAGAAACTCAGCATGACAAAGAACGGCTTATTAAATTGGGTGCAGATAAAGTAGTTGCACCACCTTCTTTGATGGCCAAAAGAGTTAGTGCCATGGCGATTAGACCTGATATGGAAAATGTACTTGATGAATTCTTATACAAAAAAGACACACCAATTGATATGGAAGAAGTGATTGTTAAAGAAAGCAGTTGGTTGGTTGACCATACTTTAAAAGAGATTCATTTAAGAGACAGAATGAAAGTAAGTGTTATTGGAATTACAGAGGCAAGAGGAAGATTTATCCAAATGCCAAAAGGTACCACAATTATTAGAGCAAAATGTAAATTATTGTTGGTTGGTAGCCATAAAGGTATTTCAAAAGCAAAAAAATTAATTAATAAAAAAGAAAAACCATTGGAAATAGAAAATGTCATTTAGCATATACCCTATCAAGGGACACATAGATCAAATAGAAGGTATATATTGTGATGGAATTAGTGCTGGGTTAAAAGCAAATAACAATAAAGACATGGGGTTCATTTACAGTGATTCTGCTTGTGATATTGAAGCTGTTTTTACTCTCAATAAATTTCAAGCAGCACCTTTAAAACATTACGCCTTGTACGAAAAAGATTTTAAAACAAATTTTATTTTAATTAACTCTAAAAATGCTAACGCAATGACAGGACAAAAAGGAATTGATGATATCAATACTATTTTTGACAGTTTAAAAGACAAGGTAGACTTGATTAATCCTATTATGAGTTCAACAGGAGTCATTGGAAATCCACTTCCTATTGAAAAAATAGTTAAAGGTGCATTGAACTTTGACTTAAGTGCAAAAAATGGAGAAAATCTTAAACAAGCCATTATGACTACGGACGCATATCCTAAAAGTTGTTTATATGAAGTAGAGCTTGATGATGGCAGTAGCTTTAAAATTGGTGCAGTAGCTAAAGGTGCAGGTATGATAAACCCTAATCTTGCAACTATGTTGTGTTTTATTACAACTGATGCAGCTGTTCCAAAAGAGCATATGAAAGAACTACTAGAGTTAAATTCTCACTCCACTTTTAATGCCATTTCAGTAGACGGTGATACCTCTACAAATGATACGGTATTTTTACTTGCAAGCAAGAAATCAAATGCATATGATAAAGAAGCTTTTAAAGAGGCTCTACGTCTTGTTATGCATGATATGGCTATGTTGATGGTTGCTGATGGTGAAGGTGCGAAAAAAGCAGTTGCTTTTGAAGTAGTGGGTGCATTTAACAATGAAGAAGCTGAAGTCGCAGCTAAGGCACTTTCTAATTCACTTTTAGTTAAAACGGCTTTGTTTGGAGAAGATCCAAATTTTGGTAGAATTGCCTCGACTATAGGAGCCTCACGAGTTACTTGTGACGAAAATACTCTTATGATTTCTTATAATGATGTTATTGTTTTTAATAAAGGGGAAATCGTATTTAATGAAGAGGTTGAAATTCAAGCTTCTAAAGTATTGGAAAAGGATTCTTTTAAAATTAAATGTGATATCGGACAAGGTTCCGGAAAATTCACTGCTTATGGATGTGATTTAGGAAACGAATACGTTAAAATAAACGCTGACTATAGAACATAAACACCTCAAATTGGCCATTACCTTATACTAATACTACTTTTTATGCATAAGTAAAGTTGTGGTAAAATTATTAAATTTTAACCACAACTTTAATCTGAACTAAGATGACTTAGGTTACAATATATAAGATTTTAACTTAAGGAGATTATGATGTTTAAAGAACATAGTCATGCAATCACTGCATTAAGAGCTGAAGATGGGCATTTTAACAAATTATTTGACAAGCATAGCGAGTTAGACGACAAAATTGACGCAATTGACGCTGGAAAGGAACATTCCGAAGGTTTTGAACTTGAAAGCATGAAAAAATCGAAACTAAAAATAAAAGATGAAATATACTCAATCATCATGGAATATAAGAAAAACAACAATTACTAATACTTAAGCGGTGGCCAAGCCATCGCTTCTCATCCTCCCTTTAAAACTTTTTTCTCACAAACCTTTTTAAGTAAAAATTAGATAAAATATCTAAATTTTATAATAAGGCATTTTATATGGAAAACCTTTTTGATTCTCAAGACATTGTAGATATAAATATCGAAGATTCAGTTAAAGCTTCTTATTTAGATTACTCAATGAGTGTAATTATTGGACGTGCTCTGCCAGATGCTAGAGACGGACTAAAACCAGTACACAGAAGAATATTATTTGCTATGCATGATTTACATTTGAGCTCAAGAGCTTCATATAAAAAATCAGCAAGAATCGTCGGTGATGTTATTGGTAAGTACCATCCACATGGAGATAACTCAGTATACGATGCATTGGTACGTTTAGCACAAGACTTCTCTATGCGAGCCCCTTTGGTTGATGGTCAAGGTAACTTTGGGTCAGTTGATGGTGATAACGCCGCAGCAATGAGATATACCGAAGCAAGGATGACAAAAATAGCAGAAGATATTTTAGCTGACCTTGATAAAGATACTGTAAACTTTATTGCCAACTACGATGATACCATGAGAGAACCTTCTGTTATGCCTACTAGAGTTCCGACATTACTTCTAAATGGGAGTGAAGGTATTGCTGTTGGTATGGCTACTAAAATTCCTCCTCATAATATGGGTGAATTATTGGGAGCTATTTTACACGTGATAGATAATCCTGAAGCAACAGCTGATGAGTTAATGGAATTTATCCAAGGACCAGATTTCCCAACAGGTGGAACCATCTTTGGGCGTCGTGGAATTGTTGACGCGTATAACACAGGACGAGGTCGTGTAAAAATCAGAGCAAAACATCACATGGAAACCAAGGGTAGAAAAGATGTTATTGTTTTAGATGAATTACCCTATCAAGTAAATAAATCAAGATTAATTGAGCAAATAGCAACTTTAGCTAAAGACAAACATGTTGAGGGAATTTCAGAAATCAGAGATGAGTCTGATAGAGAAGGTATCCGAGTTGTAATTGAGCTTAAAAAAGATGCAATGGGTGAAATTGTATTAAATAACTTGTACAAATCAACGCCACTTGAAACAACTTTTGGAATTATTTTACTTGCTGTTCATAATAAAGAACCAAAGGTATTTAATCTTCCTGAATTATTAACTATTTTCTTGTCACACAGAAAAACAGTTATTATCAGAAGAACAATCTTTGAACTTGAAAAAGCAAAAGCAAGAGCACATATTTTAGAAGGTTTAAGAATAGCCCTTGATAATATTGATGAAATCGTTCAATTGATTAAAGCAAGTGCTAATGATGCCGATGCAAAAGAGAAACTAAAAGAGCGATTCTCTTTAAGTGAAATTCAATCACAAGCTATCCTAGATATGAGACTAGGAAGATTAACAGGTCTTCAAAGAGATAAACTTGAAGCTGAATATGCTGAGCTTATGTTGATTATTGCCGAATTAGAATCAATCTTAAAATCTGAAGATAAGTTAAATGAAATTATCAAAGAAGAATTGATTGAAATAAAAGAAAAACACTCAAGTGAAAGAAGAACCGATATTGAAGATTCTTACGATGAAATTGATATGGAAGACTTAATCCCTAATGAGCCAATGGTTGTAACCATTACTCATAACGGTTATGTTAAAAGAGTACCAATTAAATCATACGAAAAACAAAGACGTGGAGGAAAAGGTAAAACAGCCGTTACCACCCATGATGATGACTTTATTGAGAAATTCTTTATCAGTAATACCCATGATACTTTGATGTTTGTTACAAATCTTGGACAGTTATACTGGTTGAAAGTATACAGAATTCCAGAAGGTAGCAGAGTTGCAAAAGGTAAAGCAGTTGTTAACTTGATAAACCTTAAAGCAGATGAAAAGATAATGGCAATTATTCCTACAACTGACTTTGATGAGAGTAAATCATTGGCATTCTTTACAAGAAATGGTATTGTAAAAAGAACTTCATTAAGTGAGTTCTCAAATATCAGAAGTAATGGTGTAAGAGCAATTGTTCTTGATGATGCAGATGAAATTGTAACTGCGCAAATAACACTACCTGATTCACAATACTTGATGGTATTTACAAGTTTGGGTCAGTGTATTCGATTTGATATTGATAAAACAAGAGAACAAGGTAGAAGTACTAGAGGGGTTAGAGGAATTAAATTTAAACTTGACTCTGATTATGTAATTGATGCGGATGTTATTCAAAATGAAGAACAAGAATTGTTAACGGTATCTGAAAAAGGTATTGGAAAACGTACTATGGTTGATGAATACCGATTGACTAACAGAGCAGGTTCTGGTGTTATTTCTATGAAACTACATCAAAAAACAGGTAATGTTATTGGAAATGTAATTGTTGATGAATCTCAAGACCTAATGGCATTGACTTCTGTTGGTAAGATGATTCGAGTTGACATGGAAAGTATCAGAAAAGCTGGAAGAAATACCAGTGGGGTTATTATTGTAAATGTGGATAAAGGTGATAGAGTTGTAAGTATTGCTAAGTGTCCAAAAGAAAATGATGATGAAATGGAATTAGATGAAAACGGTATTGTAATAAACTCTGAAGTAAATAATGAAGCTTCAAGTGAAAATACTGAGACAAATAATAATATAGATGATCAACCAAAGTTGATAGATAATGAGGAAAATGAATAATGAGAAAATTTAATGTTGCAATAGTTGGAGCAACAGGTGCAGTAGGTGAAGAACTTTTAAGAGTTATGGAAGATTACGATTTCCCAATAAACAATTTATTGCCACTAGCGAGTGCAAAAAGTGCGGGTACAAAAGTAGAATATATTAATAAAGAATATACAGTGCTTGAATTAACAGCTACTGTGTTTGAAGAAAATGAAGTTGATATTGCATTTTTTAGTGCAGGGGGAAGTATTTCGGCTGAATTTGCTAAATATGCAGTTGAAGCGGGTGCTGTTGTAATTGATAATACAAGTCACTTTAGAATGGATGAAAATGTACCTTTAGTAGTACCTGAAGTAAACCCAGAAGATATTTATAAGTGGAAAGAAACAGGAATTATTGCTAACCCAAATTGTTCTACTATTCAAATGGTTTTATCTTTAAAGCCACTTGATGATTTATATGGAATTAAAAGAGTTGATGTATCAACTTACCAAGCTGTAAGTGGTGCAGGAAAAGCGGGAATGGAAGAACTTGTAACTCAAATGCAAGACTTTTTTGCTTTTAAATTAGGAGATACAAAAATTGAACAATTTGCACACCAAATTGCTTTAAACGTGATACCTCAAGTTGATGTTGCACAATCAAACTCTTTTACAAAAGAAGAGATGAAAATGATAAATGAAACGCAAAAGATTCTTGGAAAAGATGTAGCAGTTGCAGCTACTTGTGTAAGAGTACCAATTTTAAGAAGCCACAGTGAATCAATCACTGTAACATTTGAAGATGGAATTGATGCAGATATGGGTGCAGTTAGAAATGCATTAGAGAATTTTGAAAACGTTGAAGTGATTGATGATTTAGAAAATAATGCTTACCCAATGCCTATTATCTCAACTGATACTGATATCACTTATGTGGGTCGTTTAAGAAAAGATATTTACAGTGAGAATATGATTCACTATTTTAATGTTGCGGATCAAATTAGAGTAGGAGCAGCTACGAACTCTGTAAGAATTGCACTTAAGTGGATTGAACAAGAAGACGAGTAGAAATGTTAGAAAACTTTTTTGAAACAGCTATGTGGAAGACCAGATTTCTGGTTCTTCTTGCTGTTATTTTTGGTCTTATAGGTGCGTTTGTATTATTTATAGTTGCAAGTCTTGATATATGGGGTGTTGCAGTATATACCTTTGATACAATTATCACTTCAGCACATCCTAAAAACTTCCATGAAGATATCGTTAGTGGCATTATTGGTGCCGTTGATTTATATTTGATTGCTGTTGTGATGTTAATCTTTTCTTTTGGGGTATATGAACTTTTTATATCTCCTATAGACCATGACAAAGAAGCAGCAGATGATACTAAAATACTCTCCATTACTTCCTTGGACCAACTTAAAGACAAAATAGCCAAAGTTATCATAATGGTTTTAGTGGTAAACTTTTTTCAAAGAGTATTACATACAGAATATACAAATGCACTGGAGATGTTGTACTTTGCCCTGGCAATTACAGCACTTTCTGTGGGACTTTTCTTTTTGGGTAAAGTTGGAAAAAATAAATAATATGCACTAAGGCTTTATTCTTAAAGCCCTTTAGGTTTTGCTACTTTTAACAGTTTTTATAACTGTGCTAAAAAGTAGATAATATAATATGCGAGGTTTCCTTTAAAATGGAAGCCATTTTATAAGGCTTTATTCTTAAAGCCCTTTAGGTTTTGCTACTTTTAGCAGTTTTTATAACTGTGCTAAAAAGTAGATAATATAATATGCGAGGTTTCCTTTAAAATGGAAGCCATTTTAAAGGATTAAAATATGTCAAAAATTTTTGTAGATGCTTGTTTTAGAAAAGAAACTCCTTACACTCCTGTATGGATGATGCGACAAGCAGGACGTTACCTACCTGAATATATGAAAGTAAGAGCGGAAGCGGGTAATTTCTTGAACTTATGTCATGACCCTAAAAAAGCAGCTGAAGTAACTATCCAACCATTAGATATTGTAGGTGTTGATGCTGCTATTTTATTTTCTGATATTTTAGTTATTCCAAATGAAATGGGAATGCACTTAGAGTTTATCAAAGGTGAGGGACCACTTTTTAGAAATCCCATCAAAAATGAAGCAGAAATTGATGCTTTAATTGGTGGAGATGAAGCGGCTTCAAAATTGACTTATGTGTACGAAACCATAGAACTTTTAAAACAACAGTTACCTGAAGATATAGCTTTAATTGGGTTTACAGGTGCTCCTTGGACGCTTGCTACTTATATGATTGAAGGTCAAGGAACTAAAACATACAATATTTGTAAAAAAATGATGTATTCAAATCCTGAACTACTACATAAGATACTTAGAAAAGTAACGGATGTTGTAAAAATATACATGGAAAAACAAATTCAATCAGGTATTGATGTTGTTCAAATCTTTGATTCATGGGCAGCTGCAATTGAGCCAGGATTGTATGATGAATTTTCATGGTCATATATGGTAGAAATTGCAGAGTACTTAAAAGAAAAGTATCCACATATTCCTATTATTATGTTTCCAAAAGGAATTCCAGCATTTTTAGATAAAGTATATGGTAACTTTGACGTATTTGGAGTTGATTGGGGAACGCCAATGAGCCTTGCAAAGGAAAAACTTGGGAATAAATATGTTCTTCAAGGAAATATGGAACCTTGCCGATTGTACTCAAAAGAACAAACAACAAAATGTGTAGAAAAAATACAAGAAACTATGCAGGGTGAAGGGCATATTTTCAACCTAGGTCATGGTATATTACCTGATGTTCCTGTTGAAAACGCTATTCACTTTGTAAGTGAGTGTAAAAGAGTATCTAGAAAAGTATAATCTACTTAAAAAACTAATTGTTAAAATGATTTCTCATCTAAATATTTGAAATCATTTTTGCAATGAAAAGAGAATATCATGCCTTATTCAAACTCCCTGACTTTTGGACCAATACCCTCAAGAAGATTTGGAATCTCTCTTGGAATTGACCTTTCCCCCTCAACCAAACAATGTAATTTTGACTGTTTATACTGTGAATTAGAGGCTGCTAAGACAGTTACTCATATGGATGTATATCCTAAGGTATCAGAAGTGGTTGAGGCTGTTAAAGACGCCTTTGCAAAACATGAGAAAATCGATGTTTTAACCATAACAGCAAATGGTGAACCTACTTTATATCCCAAGCTTGATGAACTGGTAGATGCACTTGATGGTATTAAGGGTAATGCAAAAACATTAATCCTTTCAAATGGTGCAAATATCTATAATCCAACAATACAAAATACCCTTACTAAAATAGATACGGTGAAACTTTCACTTGATTGTGTTTCAAAAGAGTGTTTTAAAAAACTCGATCGTGTTGATGACTCTGTTGATGTAGAAAAAATAGTAGAGGGTATGATAGAGTTTAGGGCTAAACATACTAATTCTTTTGTTTTAGAAGTATTGTTTGTTAAAACGCTTAATGATAAACCTAAAGAGATTGAACTTCTCTATGAAGCAATACAAAAGATAAATCCAGACAGAGTTGACATTGGTACAATAGACAGACCACCCGCTTATAATGTTAAACCAGTGAGTTATGAGACACTTAGTTCAATCGCTAATAGTTTTGAAGGTGTAAATGTTAATATTGCATATAAAGATAGACCTAAAGCAATACAAAACTTTACAGAAGAAGAGATATTAACGCTTCTTCAAAGACGTCCCCTAACATTGGAAGATGTGGATAATATGTTTACTCAAAAAACGCAAATTTCCCTTCAATCACTCCTAAATTCAGGTAAGGTTAAACTTGTAGATAGCAGTGGAGTTAAATTTTATAAAATTTTATAATTTAAGCAAAAATCCCTTGACAAATGGAAATTATTTTATTATAATTCCACCTCTTTAAACGAAGAAGTAGATTCCGGCATAGCTCAGTGGTAGAGTAGATGACTGTTAATCATTTGGTCCCAGGTTCGAATCCTGGTGCCGGAGCCATTTGCTTATTCATTTAAATCTTATTAATACAAGTTCCGGCATAGCTCAGTGGTAGAGTAGATGACTGTTAATCATTTGGTCCCAGGTTCGAATCCTGGTGCCGGAGCCATTTAAGCTTCTAAATATTTGAACATTAGTTCTTTTATTTAGAAGCTTTTTTTTTGCCTAAAAATCCAAAATCATTTTGATAATTTGCATTATCATTTATATACTAAATCCAACAAAGTCTTTCTTAAATCTTTTTGACTGTAAATATAATTATTTACCATATATTATTATTGATTTTAATCAAGTTTATTTTTCTTCTCTTTTATTATACTACCAACAAAACGAGAAAAGGATTATTATGTCACAAGTAGTTTTAATTACTGGAGCAACTTCAGGAATGGGTAAATTAACAGCTGAGTATTTATCTGAAAATGGATATATCGTATATGCAGGAACTAGAAGTCAAGAGAATTTAACATCTAGTGTAGAGAACATTAATAATATTTATATTGATGTTACAAAAACAGATTCTATTAAAACAGCAGTAAATACCATTATTAAAAATGAAGGGAAAATTGATGTATTGGTTAACAATGCAGGATATGGACTTTTATCAACAATTGAAGAAGGTACAGATGAAGAGATTTTTCAACAGTTTGATGTAAATGTTTTTGGATTAATCAAAACAACCAGAGAAGTTATGCCTCATATGAGAAAATCTAAAAGTGGGGTCATTATCAATATCAGTTCATTTTTAGGAAAAATGGGATTACCACTATTAGCACATTACAATGCATCAAAATATGCAGTAGAGGGAATTGTAGATTCATTGAGATTTGAAGCAAGTCCTTTTAATATCAGGGTCCATTCTATTCAAGCAGGACTTTTTGGAACAAACTTTGTAAAAAATGGTTTGGTTGCAAATGCGCAAACAACAAGCGAAGAGTCTCCATATAAAGATATCGTTGCACACTTCGTGCCAATCGTTGCTAAAGCTATCAATGAGGGGCCAAGTCCAGAACCTATTGCCAAAGCTGTTAAAAATATCATTGAAGATGAAAATGCAGATATCTTTGTTCCCGTAGGTGCAGAGGCTGAGACTTTTGTTCCAATGAGAAAAGAATTAAGTGATAAAGATTTTGAACAAAAAGTTAAAGCAACATTTGCAATCTAAAAAGTGATAAGCAGACATAATAATGAATCTATTTGAAAATGATGGAGACGGAATACTCAATTATGTTAAGAGTAAAACTTTTCATTAAGTCACTTATTACCTAAAAAAGCTTTTAATTTTTAAGTTAGAAGCTTTTTTTGCCTAAAATCAAAAATAATTCTGCTGAACAATCTTTTCCAAAATTTCTATGTTAAAGATTTTTTTTAGTAAAACATCCATTAAACTTACAGTGCACTTTTTTCAAAGTATTGCAAAATGTCATTTTTTTAGAATGATTTGATTTTTTCGTATATAATTTTTTAACTATTATATATGGAGTAAATGATGCAACTAATTATTGGAAGTCAAGTAACACTTGTTGATGGAGAGATTCAAAAGTTATTTCCTTATGGAAAAGTACTTGAGCTACTTACAAAATTTAAAAGTATTTGTAAAGATATTCACTGGAATGTCAATGTCCCTCAAAGGGATAAGTGCAAAATTATTGATGATCAAGAATATATAAAAATAAAAAATTTCCATCCAAGAGAATTTCAACAAAAATGTGTTGATAAATTTACTCGGACCACACTTACAGGTTATATTTATGCTCCAACAGGTGCGGGGAAAACAAATATTGCTGCATATTTAATCGCTAAAAGAAATATCAGAACACTGTTTATTGTTCCAAAGTCGGATTTGGTTAAACAAACTAAAGAAAGGTTCCAAGCTATATTAGATATTGACTCTAGCTGTATAGGAGAACTTAGTGGCTCAAAAAAAGAGTTTGGAGCACCAATACTTATCACCACTTGGCAGTCCTTAAATAAAGAGGCAACTCTACAAAGGGTTTTAGCTGACAAGTATTCTATGCTTATATGTGATGAAATGCATAAATGTAGTGCGGATGTATATTATAATCTTGTCTCACAAATACCTGCTATGTATAAACATGGTTTAACAGCAACTCCCTATAGAAATAATATTAAAAATGAACAAAGATTATTTGATACTGTGGGTAATGAACTTACAAGAGTAGAAATATCAGATTTATATAGAGATAAATTCTTAGTCCAACCACACATAGAATTTGTAAATACAAATTACAAAATAGATATAGAACAACATTATCTTCAATCCTTGGATTTTAATGTGAAACTAGGGATGCTTAAAAAAAATATTGATAAATCTAAAAAAAGAAAAGAAACTATTCTAAAGCATATTAAAAATTCACTTGCTGTAGAAAAAAAGAAGTTTTCAGATAATCGCTCAGTCATATTAGTTAATACTTTAGAGTTGGGGCAGACTATAAAAGATGAACTATCAAGCAATTACAATGTTTTATATATTGATGCGGATACGAAAGCTAAAGACAGAAATGAAATATTTGATAGTTTAACAAAGAATGATGTAACAAATTATGTTTTAATAGGTACATCAAAATTACTAGGGGAGGGTACTGATATCCCATCTATTAGAAATGTTTTTTGTGCAAGCCCATCATATCCTCCATTTGAAGATACTGCACGTATGCAACAAATAATAGGAAGAGCGATAAGACCATTTAAAGATAAGAAAACAGCAAATATCATAATTTATAACGACGTCACATCTGGTTGGATTGATAAAAAGAAACAGAATGTTTTTAATATTGTTTATGAAAATGTTAAACCTATTATAAAGTATTAATAATTATACTCTTAGCTTATGCGAAAATATTTTTTGTTTGTACTAATGATTAAGATTATTCTAAATTATTGACTTGATTAATATCATTGCAAAGAAACCCCCGTTTGTTATACTTCTTCCCAAATTTAGGAGTACAACAATATGCAATCACAAAACTATGAAATACAAGAATATCCTGATGGACACCCTGTACGTGTCTATTTAGAAGAGAACCAATTTACTAAAGAAATCTTTCAACAGCTATTAAATCTTGATATTCAAGTAGATTTTCAGATTTACTATAATTTATTTAATCAACTATGCGAAATAGAAAAACATTTTGCAAGAAAAGAGAATCAATTATTTCCTTATTTGGAAAAATATGGGTGGACAAGTCCCAGTCAAAATATGTGGGCATTTCATGATCGAATAAGGGAAGAAATAAAAGCAATTAGACTAAATATTGAAGATAAAAAATTAGAAAATATTAGAAATGAAATATTTAACCTTTCAAAAAGTTTAGACCACTTAATGCAAGTAGAAGAGCACAAACTTTTACCAAATGCAATGAATATGTTAAGTGAAGATGATTGGAAAGAGTTTTATGAAGGGGATAAAGAAATTGGTTGGATGTTTTCAACGCCACCAAAACAATATCCTAAGATGACAGAAGAAGAATATATCCATCCCAGCCAAGATAAAAAGAAAAGAGAACTTCCTTTCTCCCTTGATGATAAAACACATTATGATGAAGGATATTTATCTCCTGAACAAGTAAACTCAATCTTCCGAATTTTGCCTATAGATATTACTTATGTTGATGAAAATGATAGAGTTGTATTTTATAACAGAGGAGATGATAGAGTTTTCCCTAGAAGTGCAGGTATTATAGGGCGTGAAGTTAAGTTCTGTCATCCTCCAAAAAGTGTAGACCAAGTACTTAAAATTCTTGAGGAATTTAAAGCGGGTCGTCAAGATACTGCTGAATTTTGGATTCAATTTAAAGGACAATTTGTGCACATAAGATACTTTGCTGTACGTGATGAAAACAAAGTTTACAAAGGTGTAATTGAGATGTCTCAAGATGTAACTGACATAAAAAAACTTGAAGGTGACAAAAGACTTCTAGATTGGGCATAATATTTTCAATTAAGTGAAAGATACGAAGTATTCTTTCACTTTAGCTACAATACATAAAGAGTTTAATGGGTAGAATACAAAAAATAAAAAGAAAATAGAATATGAAAGTAAGTTATGCAAAATATAAATGAATTAATAAAAAAAGTAATCAATGATGAGCACATAATATATGCAATCTTTAGTGGCATAAGAAAAAAGAGCGAAAAAACTTTTAACAAAGTAACAATAAAAAAAGTCACTATCAAAAATGAAGAAAAACATCAATTCGAATATATTTATGATAAAAATGTTGAACATAAAAACTTGAACAACGACGAGACGATGACTGAGATTTGTCACTTGATTGAATCATATTTTAAACAAGTGGTTATCAACACTGTAGAAAACGATTATCACATACTCGTTAGCAAAAAAGGCGAAATAAAGATAAAGAAAAAGCCAGCCACAAGGAAGTTTGAAGAAGCATCACATAACAGAAAGAAAAAGTATATTCTCAACGAAGGTGAACTAACCCCCTTTTTAATTGAACTAGGAATCATGACAGAACATGGAAAAATTGTTAACTCAAAATATGATAAGTTTAAACAAATAAATCGTTATTTAGAGCTGGTATCTGATTGTATTCCTTATTTAGATAAAAATAAAACCATTCGAATCATTGATTTTGGATGTGGGAAAGCCTACCTTACCTTTGCACTTTATGATTACCTAGTATTAAAAATGGGATACAACGTTGAAATTGTTGGTTTGGATTTAAAAGAAAATGTCATCAAATTTTGTTCTGATTTGGCACAAAAATTAAATTATGATGATTTAAGATTTGAACAAGGGGATATTAAAGGCTTTAATCAATTAGGTGAGATTGATATGGTTATTTCTTTACATGCGTGTAATACTGCAACTGATGATGCACTCTCCCGTGCAGTTGACTGGGGCGCTAAAGTTATTCTGGCAGTACCCTGTTGTCAACATGAACTACTGAAGAAAATAAAGAATGAAAAAATGGCTCCTATGATGAAATATGGAATCATTAAAGAAAAACTTTCTTCTTTACTTACAGATAGTCTCAGAGCAAATGTCTTAGAAATCATGGGGTATCGTACACAAGTACTTGAATTTATAGATATGGAACATACACCAAAAAATATAATGATCAGAGCATTCTTTGAAGATACTCCCAATATAGAAAAAGTTGTTAAACAATATAAAGAGTTTAAAAATGAATGGCAGGTTTCCCCTTATATTGAAGTTGCCTTTGGTAGAAGTTTGACTGACAAGTTAGAATAGAAGAAAACACTGAAAATCCCAGGTCTATCGGGCAATTAACTACTCTTCACAAAGCTCAATTGCTATTTTGAAAAAACCAGTATAGGCTGCATTATCAAAAGTTAGTGTTTTGTCTAACTTTAATTTCATCTGCTCTAATACCTTGGTATACTTGTCATAAAACTCATAACTTGGTTTTGGTTTATATTCTAAGTCTTTAATCTCAAGATATTTGATGATATTTTTTGTGGTGGTTGGTTTGATGAAATATTCTGTTTGTCTGTTTATACAATAGGGTATGATACTAATAAGTGTCCATTTAGCCAGTTTGTATTCGTGCAAAAATTCTACTAAACCCTCAAATCCATCTTTTTTGTCTCCGTATAAAAGTTCATATATTTCTATACTTAACATATCTTTTTCATAAGAGTTTAAAGTGGACAAAGCATCTTTTAACTTAAGTTTATCAAAGAGTGAAACCATAACAGACTTTTGTATTATCTTAAAAAAACCATCTACAACTAGATTTGGGTTTGAAAAGTTCTCTTTTTTTAGGGCCTCTTTTGCAAACACTTCAAGTTTTTCTGGCTTGAATTTTTTCATTGTAGGGAAGAAGTATTTATCTTCAAATCCTTTTGGATATCGATATAAAAACTCTGATTCTAAAATATCTAATTTCTCTGTATTCACTTTTGTTCTCACTTAATATTTGATGGACTATTATATCATTAGCATACTTTTAAATTTCACGCAATAAT
>Ga0209707_1000892_pt1 | contig 17458 bp, 14 predicted proteins | sample EN4Hudsemesocosm_FD_184630 | JGI IMG/M metagenome (GOLD analysis project Ga0209707, IMG submission 184630) | Methane-oxidizing microbial communities from mesocosms in the Hudson Canyon - EN4B Hudson Canyon (SPAdes) (version 2) | ecosystem: Environmental > Aquatic > Marine > Cold seeps | place... | reverse complement strand
GATAATTAAATATTGATCATATTTATTCCTCTTATAAAAAAATAGCGGGGAAACCGGGGGAACTCATCAGTTCTCACGATTTCCCCGCTATTTAAACAATAGAGATAAAACTAGTTCTAGGTGCCGTGAATAAAGCTTCCTTTAATTATATACAACGAAAGTGGACCAAGGTTAGGAATTGTCTTTCTTGTCTTGTAGCGTTTGTCAGCTGCTGTAGTTTTGTGTAGATGTAGATGACAACTTTCACGTAAGGCTTTTTTTACAATACGCAAATCAACATCCCCCCGAGCTTTGTCCATAGCCTCATCAGTCAACATGTAGTACTGATTTCCTTCTCTGTATCCTGCTATATTAGTGGGGTAGGTATACCCGGAGTCATTTTGAATGTTATCTATATCTGCAATTTTGTGCATATTGTTAATAAGGTACTGACGAATATTATTTAGCCCACGATCTTCTATATTAAGGCTATTAGTCCCCTTAACCCAAGCAGCTAGTGCAGTTTGTACTGCATATTCAACCTCGTTATTCGTTAGGTCAACTAATTGGCTTTTAACTAGCAGCTTTCCCGTAGCAAGGATCAGGGCGAAACGAGTAACCACACGCATAACCTCATTACTTTTTTTGGGAATAGACGTTTCTAGAAATAATTTCTCCTGCGTTATTAATTCACCAATAGCAGCTTTAGCTTCTTCAAGGTCATTATATGAATCAATTATATATTGAATAAATGCTGGGCCAAGCGTACCGTAATATTTACCGCACATTATTTTTACATTTTCAACTAAGGTACGCGACTCATCTGAATTCATAACCCGGCCGCCATAGCGATCTATTTCAGATATAGGAATGTCGGCAACTCGTACCCGCATTCCTGTTTTTAACTGCTCACCATTACCTAGAATTTTATCTTCAATAGATTCCTCGCCTGTAGATTCAAAGATCAAGTCCCATGTCTCAGGGGGAACTAGTTCTCTATTGCGATTCATCACTGTCTTACCTTGTCCGCCTGCAAAATCATAAATTATTGAGCCAACATTAGGAGCTGATAATGATCCTAATTCATCAATTGCTAAACCAATCCCACTATGTGCGGTACACCTGCCTTCTATTCCATTTGACGTTGCATTAAACCGACCAATTGATGACTTTGCAGGGTTAACACTTGGATCGCTACCGGAACCTAAAGCGCTCGCAAATACTTGTAAGGCCGTTGTCTTACCTGATGAACTATCCCCGTATAAATGAACTCCTCCATTTTCGACATCACTAAGCCCTTGTGAAATTGTTGATAGCCCAGTCAGTAGAGAGAATGTAAATAGATTATCCTTTTTTATTAAAGGGATAACATTAAGGTTGTAATCTTCTAAGCTCTTACAGGGAGAAATGGCACTATAATTTGTTTGGTTATTAAAATAATACGTTGTCGAATTACTGCTTTTTTTCAATATATCATAAGGTAATGTAAAGATGAGAGATGAATCGTTCCAGCCTAATTTGCTAATAGTTTCTTGGTGTGGAATTGATAAATCATTTTTCATTATTTTTAATAAATGATGAAAATCCTTTTGGTTATAAATGGTGAATCCGAGATCAGCTAAATCAGCAATAACATCTGGTAATCGGATAATTAAACTTTTAGCTTTAACATATAAAGTCCTTACCGTGCCTTCAAAATCAACAAACTGAAGGTGGTAGGTTAGTGCCCCACCAGATATTGGTTCTCGACTTATCGCAGTAATTTTTATTTGAGACCCCGTTACTTGAGTTAGTTTTTCATTGTCTTTACCTTCATTAATTATGCGGTTAATTGCATTATTAATGAAGGTAAACCCGGCAGGTAGGTCATATTCTTCATGCTGTCCCATTATAGTTGACCTCTGTTATCAAGAGGATTAGTCTCAACTACTTTGTCGGATATCCACAACTTCACAGTATCAGGGCAATACCTGACGGAATGACCGATCTTAATGTGTGGAGGTAAATCTGAAGGGGAATAAGCTCGTAGCTTATCAACTTGAGATTTTGAAATTTTAAGGTAATTAGCCAAGTCAGACGAATTCCATAAGTTTTCAAATAGACCGATTTTTAATTTCATATTGATTCTCATTAATGAAGAGATTAAAAGAAACTGCTACCTATGGAATGAACGGGCATCATTGCTCACTTTTTAGAACCAGAAAACGGTTGGTCTCTGAATGCAAAAAGTGAGCAGTTAATGTTTACTGTAAGTTTGTTCTGTGTCTGGCTCAATGCCTAACAAAACAGTTCCGTTTACTTTAATTAACATAGATAACAGCACTAGCCTGAAGTATGCAGAATTTATGTTTTTCGGTTTTGTTACAGCTGGATTTTGCGAAATTAGTGTAGAGGTAAGTCTTTGAGATTTGGGTTCATCAAATAGTTTGAAACATTAGAGGTTGCTTTAGCCAGTTCAGTTTCAGATAAATGAGCATAACGCTCGGTCATTTTAATAGTTGAATGACCGAGTATTTTTTGCAATTTGTATAAACTAGAGCCGCTTTGTACAAAAATACTCGCAAATGTATGCCGAAGATCATGGATTCTAAAATTATTTATTTTTGCGTCAATACAAACCCTATAAAAAGCCTTAGCTGGTCGTGACATAGAGGTACCAGGGTGTTTACCCTGAAAAATATAGCCATTTATGCGTAATTTAGATTGATTGGTAATAATATCTACTGCCATTACATTCAGGTTTACATGTCGTCCTAAACCATTTTTTGTCTCAGGAAGGTGTAAGCTGGTATTACATGGGTTATAGTGCTCAAATTTAGCCATCATTGCTTCGCCTAGCCTCATTCCTGTTGCAAGTAAAAATAAGAATATTTGTGCAGCCTCTTGATTACAGTCCTGGTTTGCAGATTCAATAAAAGAGATGCATTCCTCCTTATTTAAAAATCGTGATCGCTGATTATTTTCCTTAAAAGCCTTAATGCTCACAGCAGGTGAATGATCCATAAATTCTTTTTCAATAGCATAAGAAAACATGGCCTTAAGTAAAGCCAAGTGCTTGTTAGCTGTGGCTGGTGCTAATTTTTTGAAGATGGATATGTGATATTCCCTAATATCAGATTTTCTAATATCCATTAAACGCGTGTTTCCAAAGGTAGGGAATAAGTGATTATTTAGTTTTGATACATCGCTTTTGCTACTTTTCTTAGTCGCTTGGGAGAATGGAATATAATAATCAATTGCTAGCTGTTTAAATGTCATTTTTTGTCGTTGATAATATAAGGTAGGATTTTTACCCTCTGCGACTAACGACTTAATTTCAGCAACTCGTTTTCTTGCTTTAGGGATAACAACAAAAGGGTGTTCACCCAAACGAATACTGTATTTCTTTTTGTTATAACTGAAACGACAATAAAAAACTTTTTTGCCCGATTGATAGGCAACGAGATGTAACGCACTAATGTAGCTGTCTGTAAACTCAACCTGTTTACTGCCTGAAGGAAGCCCCTCAAAAGAAATGGCATCCAAAGATTTTTTGGTGAAATGAAATTTTTTATTAACGGTAATTGACATAATTAAATTAGACTCCAGTGTAATTTATAATTTGCCAATTATTGATAGAAAGATAATGCCATATTGCTTATGGCTGGATTCTGCAAAAAAATTATCATAGCTGGACTGTTTAGCTATATCTATAAAAAATAACGGGGAAAACGGGGGTGTGCTTAAATCCATTGTTTTTCAATTGCTTAATGATTTTTCAAGGGTGATACCCCCGATTTCCCCGCTCAAATTATAAAAGAAACAAAGTCATTTTTAGTGTACTAAATACAACTATCATCATGTACCATTAGTGTAATAGTTAACCTGCTGGTATGCATATTTGCACGTGGTAGATAAAAGCTGGGTAGTTGGTACCAATAAAATCTCGCTTTAAACCTATCTAATTTCCTTCAATCACAGCCGCCCAAACGGCAGTGATTGAACTTAACCCGAACTACCCATGATAGATTGATTGCATTATCCCGCTATAACGAAGGACCAGTAATCGCCTGACCCACTACCAACGACAAATTATCACTGGTACTTTGCAATCGTTCATTAGATAAATGCGCATAACGTTCCGACATCTTTGCATTCGCATGTGCCAAAGTAGCCTGGACATCATAAAGACTACCTCCATTATTAATAATCAGTGATGCCACCGTATGCCGAATATCATGCAGTCTAAAACTAGATTCAATCCCAGCCCGCTTAGCAATCCGCTTAAACGCCTTAATCGGATTATTAATCGACTGTCCCGACACCTTACCCACAAAAATATAAGGATTACCTGCTAACCGGGGTAATCCTTCCAATACCGAAATGGCCATTGCATTTAAAATAACATGGCGTGATTTACCCGATTTAGTATGCGGAACAAACCAAACATACCGTCCATTGGTTACCGATATATCAGACCACTTAGCCGCGAGTCCTTCACTACGTCTAACCCCAGTCAATAACAAAAACTTGATATAAGCCGCCGCATACACATTACTATCTGCATCCGCCGCTAAAAACAAACGCCTAATCTCATCATTACTTAAAAACCGTTGCCGTTGATTATTTTCCTGAAACTTATTAATCCCCGAACACGGATTTTTATCCAGATAACCCCACTGAATCGCCAAAACAAACAAGCGATGCAATAAGGAAAAATGACGATTAGCCGTGGCAGGTGCAAGCGTTACAATCAACCTATTTTGATACCCCTGAATTGCACGCGTCGTAATAGACGACAATACATAATCACCAAACACAGGCACCAGATACAACCTTAATTTAGCCGCATCACTATTAGCACTCCGCTTATTAGCCCTTGCATGGGGTAAATACAAATTAGATGTAAACTCCGCAAAGGTGATTTCTGCTAACTGATCATCACGTAACTGACGCGGATCAGACCCCAACGCCAACGTCGCCTTATGCTGATTAGCCAACACACGTGCCTCATCCACCGTATCACTTAACTCCAGATCCGTAGATTTAGACCCACGTGGATTAGCAGGCAAAGCCAAACACTTAGCCTGCGTAAATTTAAACCGCTTAATCACATCCGACATAAAAAATCCCCCCAATCAATAACAGCAACAGCAATAAATCACCGCTAAGCCAATCTTAAAAAGCATCATTAAAATAGCCAACACACTTAAAATAAACCACAGACCTGACGCTTGTTTAACTCATCCCTGACACACAGTTCACCTACCAACAAGCTTGGTATATTAACCCTTACCAGACGCCAGCTAATCCAACGCAGTAAAAACAACAGGAACAAGCCCAAGCCTGCTCCTGTCTATCTCTGGGTTATTGAAAGTAAAACGGTCCAATACAAACGCAAAGGTGCCAATTACTATTTTTTAATCCACTAATTCGTCAGCTCAATAGCAAAAACTTCCGACTGATAATAGCTCACAAAATTTTCCTGGAAGATAGCAAATAACTCAGCGCCTTCACTTAACGGATAATCAATACCCACATGACCAAAATAGCGATTGCCAAAATCAAAATCTAATTCCTTAGCTAATTCAACTTGCGGTGGTCTACCCACATGCGCAAAGTCAGTCACATATTGCAATCGCTGAAAATCAGGGAAACGGAGCGCTAGCGAAGTGATGATTTTTAGTCCGTGGTAGGCGACAGGGCAATTCGCCGAACCGAAGTGTGTAGCGTTAGCTGCACGCGAGGGAGGCAAGAATTGCATTCCGAATAGCCGTCAAGCCATTTGAGGTAGCTTTAACGTAGCGGCTTTTGTGCGAAGTTGAAGCGGACGCAGGGCGAACCAGGGCATTACCCAGTCGCTCCGTAAGCGAATTAATGAGGGCGACAGGAGTCCCAGAGTTACATGAGGTAGGATGGCGCGCAAGTTACCGAATGGGTTAATACATACTTCCACTGGGTGATAACCCCCTTGTTCAAAGCTATAAGACGGATCTTTAAAACTAAAGATAACGCCACCTGCAAAAGGATCTGTTGAAGCAATAGCTAAATCTGTATCACCTTGAACCCCCGTTTTAGTCTTTAGCTCAGATTCAGCTACAAGACGACGCTGATCCCTTGCCTTATACAACTCAAATTCCAATAAATCAGCAAAAGCAGGGTTGATCTTTAACTCACAATCATCACGATTTAACACCAACATAAACACACTCCATAATTTACTTAAAACACAAAAGACAGCAGGGTAGGGTTGTCACAGGTACGATAAACACCGCAAACAATACCTACGCTTTAATTTATTTAACTTCCTGCTTAGCTAGGACTTTATTGCTGATTACCCAAGCGTCAAACAGCGCCTTATCAAAAGACAGCAAATTAGATTTTTCCGGTACCTGACTAATAAATCCCTCCGCTTTTAATACAGCCGCTAAAAAGCCTGCATTATTTTGCGACTTACTTTTAAAGCACGGTTTTAAGATAACTGCTGAAAACGAACTGGCTAATGCACTTGATTTTGCATCGACCTTGCTACCAGGGGCATCACTGGCATAAGCTAATAAACACGCTTCAATTTCCTCAACCGGCACCCACTCCTTACTAAAATAGCCCCCTGTTTCATTCGCCTGTAAGCGAATAAATAACTGATCTATCTCCGATACAAATCCCAACTGATAACTTAATAAGCCTTCAGATCGCACACTTAACTTATTAGCCGTTAATGATTTAAACGCTACTACATCACTTAAATCTTCCTTAGATTTACTAACTGCCTTACTTGGAGCAGTAGGATTTTCATCCAAGGCCTTATTAGACGTACCACCGTCATTACCACTACTTGTATCCAAAGCATTATTTCCAACAGCATTATTACCAGATGCTTCAACTACCACACCTGGATTAACATCAATAACATCAGCCGTCGATTTAGACGTTGCCTTCGATACAGGTTTAGACACTTTTTCATTTTTAACAGACATAGCTTTCCCTCAGGTTTTTAATAGATTTTTAATAATTTTTTTTAAAACGATTTAGCTTTTAACTTAGATGGGTTTAATACACAGATAGCCACTACAAGGCTTGCAGGACATAGATATTCAAACAACAGACAGCAGGATTAAAGCAATAACACCCTAGCAACAAAACTCAGGCATTAAACGTTTAACCTCCTTTTTAACATTCGCATTAACAAGGTCATCTAACTGAGACAGTAGGGCAGCTACAATCGCTAAATCATCGCTATAACCTACTATCGGTAAAACATCAGGCACCGCATCAATAGGACAAATGAAATAGCCCAGTGCTGAAATAATAAACACCTTAGTCGCTGTCGCAACATCCCCCTGGATTAACAACACATACAGCGTTAAAACTTTTTCAATCAACTCACAACAAGCATCCCCCGTTAACTGACTGACCTTATCCATCAGACCATCAACCGAAAAATACTGCTCGTACTCATACATATTAAGGATTCCTCAAAGACAATTAATCAATTGATTAATATATGCTTAAAAGATAAGACTTTACGTTAGATGGTAAATAGATAAATAGATTGAAATCTACCCGTATAGATTAATACCGAATAGCCAAAGCAACCCCAAGCAATCCAAAGACACCCAAAAGTACCCCAAACTGCCACCCTAATACCTAACATATTAATAGAAAGACTAACGACCCGGAATATACACGCAAGGGCAATCAGCCACTCGGACTTGATATTAACCGCCGACATGTCTTACCGACTATCACACGCTTTTATTAAGTCGCTTTAGATAAAAAACTATTAACCAACGAGGTATCAATACTATGCAATTACACGATACAAAATGGCTAGCTAAACGGCTTAATCTCTCCGTATCCACCATTGAGAAATTGAGAGCCCAAAACTCCCAAGAACTTCCCATCCCCATACAAATTAACAAAACAATTCGTTACAGCGACAGCTATGTTGAATGGTGGCTAGAGACCAAACAAAACATGACAACACTCGAATTTAGATCGTGGCTTAACACCCGTGATGACAAAACTAACCCAACCCTAAACCAAAAAATATTACTCACTGATTCGAGGAAATCCTAATGACCGCATTAATGAAGAACAGTAACAGCAAAAGAAATAACAGCACTCGTATCACTAACAACAATAGCTATCAAAGCGACATCAGCCAAGAAAAAAAATTTATACAGGCCAATAACCCTATGACAAATGAAAACTCAATCAATAATACACAAGTAAATCGACGTATCAACCTAAGCGCTATTACCAATAATAATAGTCAACCGATAGCAAGCTCACTGAAAACCACTGTCATGACCCCTAAAAATACCTTTTTTAAAATTTATCCTGACAGACAAGTAGACGTTTCTATTGCGCATAACAATGGCCACTGGTACCTATTTGATAACAACATTGCAGACTTCTACCAAGGACAGCTTAAAAAACTCTCCCAAGCCACCCTATACCAAGGGATCACAGAAGCAGGACAAAGTTTTATATTACCTGTTGTAAAGCCTTGGCCGGGATACACGGATAGCTGGTATCGATCACTCAGTGATATCGCAGACTCTGCAACGGAAAAATACCTAAAAATTGAATGTGACAGCAGCATTAACAGCTATGCCATCGTAGAAGAAAAGCGTCTTACTAACCAAGTGCAATGGCCACAAGACATTTTTGCCGAAATACTAACCGCAGCCTTTCCCGATGAATATTACGTTGATCAGGAAGATCACCCACTGCTCGATGAGCTTTACATAGGCTAGATAACGAAACGGAAAATGAAAGCACGACAATAAAAAATACCAACAAGCTAAACACCCCCTAATGCAAAACGCATTAGGGGGACTTACCGTAAAGCAACTGACCGCAAACATATATTAAGTATTTGATTGGAGTCTCAAGGAACCAAGTAACAACAGAAAAGACAAAAAAAATAAAAACTAAAAAAGGACAATCAAATGCAAATAATCAACACATGGCCAGAAGACACCATCCTGGCTTTACCCGAACAAGTAAAAACAGCCTTAATCCAGCACCTCATTCAACCTTTTCAAAATAACAAAGAAGAAGCCAAAGCCTATTGGTTAGAAGATAAACCACTGCTAATTATTCTAGACAAAGAAGATCAACTAACCCTAATCAATCAACCGCCACATCCATTAGCAATATTACTAGACGACACGTTTCAACATAAACTAGATACCGTACTAGAAACGCCAGAATACACCGATGAATTTATAAAGGGCTATCAAATCAGCCTAGCCATTTTCAGTAATGCAGGGGAGGGCATATATTGCGTCATGCCTGTGATATAGCACCCCTAAAAAATACCTAGTCATAATGTAGTGGCTAGATATTTTTTACCCAATACTGTCAGCTTAAAATGGGAGTGCTGAGAAACAACAATACGCGTCTAGTTTTATCCATACTTAAAAAAAGACAGAATGTTTGTAATGACCTAATAAAAATGATGTAATTGATAGCCTATAATTTACTAACTGATTAGAATTTTGGTGATGGTGTGTACATCTCTATTGCTGGAGGTGGGGCGGAAAGGTAGCTTGTAGCTAAAGTAGAGGGTCGCGTAGATTGGACGTGAATGAGGTCTTTTTAGTAATGTACAGCATGCTAAGGTTTAATTTATAACTAGGGAAGGTGAATTTTATGGCTAAACCTGTTCTAACTTTATCACAAATTATTAGCCAATTAGACTCAAGTTATCACTGGTCTTCGAGCTCTTTAAGCTATGGTTTTGCGAGTCGGCCTCCTATTGGTGGATTCCCTGGATATGAAAGAGGCGGCTTGTCATTATTTACTGCTACTCAAAAGCAGGCGACTAATGTAGCAATGAGTTTGTGGAGTGATTTAATCCCTATAGATTTATCTCTTAGCACTCCTTCGTTTTCAGATATACTGCTAGTCAATTATATTATGTCTGATCAGGCTTATGCATATTTCCCTAATGAAGGCGATATTTTCATTAACCCTCAATCGTCCAGTAATTTTCAGTTAGATTTTGGTGATTATGGCTTTACCACACTGGTTCATGAAATAGGCCATGCATTAGGCTTAGACCACCCAGGACAGTACGATGCTGCGTATGGCCTTAATCTCAATTATTTGAACGATGCGGAGTATCAGCAAGACTCTTTGCAATATACCATTATGTCTTACTGGGAAGGAAGTTATACTGGGGCCGATCATCACCTTCAAGAACCCTCAACTCCTTTGTTGCATGATATAGCAGCCATTCAGTCTATCTATGGAGCGAATACCCAAACGCGAAAGTATGCTACGGTGTATGGTTTTAACAGCACAACGCAACAATCTGTTTATGATTTCAATATTAATTCTCAACCTGTTATTAGTCTATGGGATGCAGGTGGTATTGATACAATTGATTTATCAGGGTTTAACACGGTAAATGTTTTAGATTTACATGAGGGTGCTTTTAGTGATGTGGGGGGCTTGACTAAAAATCTTTCAATTGCCTTCAACAGCTTCATTGAAAATGCAATCGGGGGCTCTGCTGATGATACGCTTATCGGGCAGCGATTAAATAATCGCTTAGAAGGAGGTTCAGGTAATGATTGGTTAAGAGGTAACTTAGGTGATGATCTTCTATTTGGAGGCTCCGGAAATGATACTGCTTTATTCTCAGGTTTAGCCGCTGATTATAATGTTGTTTTGTTAGAGTCCAACCTGTATCATATTAATGGTTTAGATGGCATTGATACCTTGTATGATATTGAATTCCTGCAATTTGAGGAAGGGGAGCGTATTCCCATTGGTACATTAGTGGAAACTGAAGTATATTTTGACGACAGCGATAGTTACCTCTCTTCTAATGATGCCTCAAATACATTGCAACATGCTTATCGTATTGAGATACCCAGTCTTATTGAAGAGACTGTCGGTAATAATGGCGATAACAACGATTTTTTTCTACTTAAACCAACCCAATCAGGCACTATGACCGTAAAATTAAAGGAATTAACCAGTGATATTGACCTTTATCTACTGGATGAAAATGGTGAAATTTTAAGCTCATCAATTCGAAGTAAAACTGATGATGAAGAAATTAGCTACTCGGTTACCGATAATACAATTTATTACCTGCAAGTATCGCCTTGGTTAGATGATCACTCAAGTTATCAACTGAGTATTAATACTGAAGAAGACAATCCTGAAAAAGCATCCGCTGGAGTGAATTTTAGTATTGAGAAGCCTGATTTTGATGCTTTACAAGCAATCCTTACATTACCATTAGTCAGTGTGGATAAAAACACATGGTACGAAAATGTCAGTCTAAAACTTGATTTTTCGACCAATAAGGTTGCTATTTTAGATGCTGAACTTAGTGAAATTGATGGCTCATCTCAAATAACACCAGATATCCCTGATTATTCGACTACGGACAATATTTTAAACTTGCCTTTTGTCAGTGTTGATCAACAGACTTGGTTTGGTGATGTTCAGCTTTCACTGGACCTTTCAGTAAGCACCTTTTCTTTATTAACAGCAAATGCTTTAGATTACCCCCTCGAAGGAGTTGAGGTGGACTTTAGTATTGAAAAGTCAGAGTTTGATACTGTACAAGAAATTCTTACATTACCATTAGTCAGCGTCGATAAAAATACATGGTACGAAAATGTCAGCCTAAAGCTTGATTTTACTACCAATAAGGTTACTATTTTAGAGGCTGAACTTAGTGAAATTGATAGCTCATCTCAAATAACACCAGATATCCCTGATTATTCGACTACGGACAATATTTTAAACTTGCCTTTTGTCAGTGTTGATCAACAGACTTGGTTTGGTGATGTTCAACTTTCACTGGACCTTTCAGCAGGTACTTTTTCTTTATTAGCAGCCAATGCCTTAAGCTATATCCCTCTGGGAAATGTAGTCCAGCTTGATGCGAATGATGCAAATACCTGGCAAGCAGTTGGTGGGCAAATAGAAACGTTTGTTTATGAAATAGATAGCCATACCTACCTTATAGAGTCTAGAGAGGGTGACAATATCAACCTTGACGGGTTTAATTTGTCTGAAGACCAACTGATTTTTCTAGATGTGGCGGAAGGAACTACTAGCACAGCAAGCTTTACTGAAGACGCAGTTATTGAATCTGATGTTAATAACTCAAATACGAAAATTATTTTTGATGAGACGTTGATTAATAATGATGATATTGTAATTGGCGGAGAAGGTTTTTCATTAACACTAGTCGGTATTAGCGACTTATATACAATCAATTACATGGTTGTATAAATTACTATATTAGCTATATATATTTTATATAACTCCTGAAATTACAAATATTGTTTACTGCGAACATCTAGGGTCCATACACATGAAGAAGAGTAAAATGTTGTTAGCATCATTATTTCTTATATTAATGCTTGTTTCAGTTAATGGGTTCTCTGCGCCAGAGGATGAGCATAGAGTTGATATTAAAACATATGCTGTAAATGGTGACATTACAGAACAATTTGTTACTAGGCTTGAAGATGAAACCTTAAATATAATTGCTAAACCAAAAGTGGGATTGCGAAGTGTAATTTTAATTGATGGAATAACCGTTTCTCAAGGGCAAGTTAACCAGGTTTCTCGTTATAGATTAAACGTAGCAGAAAATCATTCTGTAGACATATACTATTCAGCGGCAACAGATGAAGTAGTAGGGATTCTTACTGGGCAGTTTTTAGATAGTGCAGTTCATGGGGTGCGATATATAACCTCCTCGGGGGTAGGCGGCTTTACAGGGGGAAATGGAGAGTACCAATATAACGCAGGAGATACAGTTGAATTTTTTATTGGAGATGTATCATTAGGTCGTACCCAAGCTATAGGTTTTTTAACAACAAGTAACCTTCCCTTTTCTAATCAAGTAGCTCAATTTCTTCAAACACTGGATGAAGATGCTGTTTCAGATAATGGAATTCAAATAGTTCGATCTCTTCATGATAGCCCTTTGTTAAAGCGTTCTGCAATAATGCCAGAAAGAACTATTTTTTCTGAAAGCCTTAAGGTTGAAAATTTTAGTGATAATAATGAATCTATAGAATTTATTAATGCTGTTGTTTTAGATGCAGGAATGGAGGGAAGGGGGGTTACGTCAGATAATAAAGCATTTGAGCATAGGATAAAGGTTGAAAAATTAGAACGGATAAAAAAATATAATAATGAATTCTATTCTTATATCGATGGTAGTTTTTATAATCCTGATTTACCTAATTTACCGCTGACAAGCAATGTAAGTGATGTTTTAAACTCAAGGCTAGCATATTATTTTTATAACAAAATATATCAGAATGAATTACAAAATAAAAGTGCACTTTATTGGAATACTGTTCGAGGTGTGCAAGAAACTAGCAATGAAATTAAAGATTTTGCACGAAGTTACTTTAATATCGGAGGTCTGATTACAGAGATTTCAATTTATATGACAGATTCTATTACAGGTATTAATGATAGTGATTTAAGTCATAAGACAAAGCGTAGAATTGTAAATTCTGTATTAACATCAGGGAAAAGTGGGGCGGTTGATTACTTCTTCAATGATACGGCGAAGGAGCTTCTTCAGGTTACGGAAAATTGTGTAGGAAGCCTTCCATGGCCTGCTAGTGTTAATGGTATTATAGATGAATTTATAAAAAAAGCTGCAGAAAATGCAGGGATATTTATTAACTGCGCGGTTGGGCAAAGTGTAGAAACCACTGCAAACTTTATTTTAGCCTATAAAGGTTCGAATGCCCTAGAAGAATACGAAGCTCATATCATAGCTGAGGAGTATCTCGATGTATATTTTTCGTGCGGCGGATCTAATAGTAGTTGTATCGCATCAGAACTAGGAAATAATGAAACATTTTATTCTCAGCTACAAAGCATTATGGATAGAATGCAGTTTAGTTCTGACAGTTTTATTAATTTTAATGCTGACTGGGTTAAAAAAAATAAAGCAAAAATTGTTATTGACCAATATATTACAACAGTTTCTACTCTTTCTAAGGGTATTGTAGACTCATTACCTAGTGATTCCTTTTTTAATTTCGCAAAAGGGAATAGAAATACTTCAAATTTTCATGCTTCCATTGAGCCTTTAGAATTGTCTGATGCTGATGAGGGAGTTTTATGGGTAAGTCTAGACTTAAACAATATATCTGGCAGGGATATATACGTCACAGGTTTTTCCCCTGAATTCATAGTTAGCAGTGAAAGTTTTAAAATTGGCTCAGATTATTACATGGCTTGGTCTGATAAGCTATATGAGCCTAAATTCTTAGCAAATAAAAAGGTTAATGGTATTCATTTACCTATATCGCTAAATAATAATTTCTTACCTCGTGATGGAATGGCACGGCTGGTGATTTCTATAGATTACAAGTCCAGTGATGGAGTTATCTCTGATTCAATTCAACGTGTTATTGACCTTGACTTGGCTTTGTTATGGGAATCAAATGAAATTGAAAAATTAGATACTGAATTAGTCACCATTTCCACTTTTATAGATACAGCTCAAGAAGGTGACAAATACTATTTACCCAAAGTGTATTTAAATGGCGGTCAGATTCTAGAACAAGATAATATTGAATGGGACATGAAATCTCAGGTGTATGAACACTACTCTATTTCAGGAGGAGTAGATAGTATTGGCCAGTACCTTTACATACCTCAATTAAGGGTTGGGTATGATAGCGATATTATTGTATTAAATGCTTATGTGAATGATTCTCCTTATTCTGAGCCAGCAATATTTACTCTTAATATCATTAAAAAAGAAGTGCTCCCATCGGTAGTTAGTTATATTAAAGAATCTAATGTTGCTGAAGATAACTGTAATGGGTATTTCGATACGGGTTGTGAAGCTATAGTAGAAAAAGGAAGAGCATATACTAAAAATTGGACTTTCAACGCAGTATCCAATGTAGATTTTTCTAATATCAGTGTATTTAGCGAGAAAGAGCCTTACGGTGTAGTTGTTAATGATATAGCTAGAACGAAAGATCAGGCTAGTTCAATAACGTATAGTACGACCATAACTATTCCAACGACTTTAGCTCCAGGGGTATATAAAGCTCGCTATAAGCTAATAAACTCTGATAATACTGATTTATTGTACCCTAATGATTCCCCTGCTTATTTTTGGTATAAATTTAAAATTAAAGAAGATGCTGTTATTGCAACGCCAATATTTACAAGTGGAGTAGCCATCTCTGATATAACAGGTGGTTTTAGGCTGGGGTGGAATTCAGCGTCAGGTGTTATTACACAATATGAATTATATCGCTCAACGAGTGCGGGAGTATTGGGTTCTCAAGCTTATTCTGGTACAGCTACATCATATAATGATACTAATGTAACATCTGGAATACGTTACTATTACACGGTCAAAGCTTGTAACAATGAAGGCTGCACAAGTGGAGAGCAGGACTATAAGGACTACATTGATGCTAGCTTATCTGAAGATAATGCCCCAAGTGTTAGCTACAATACAGCCAGTAATCAAACCTATACCGATAGCTTTAGTTTGAGTATTTCAGCAACTGACGATATTGGTTTAAGCTTGTTAGCTGGTGGGGTTTATACCACCGGAGGAAGTTATGCGGGGGTGACGATTGGGGGGAGTGTGAGCGGTACGAGTGTGACAAAATCGTATACAGTAAATACTTCATCATTACCAGACGGAAACTATAAAATAAAACTAGTGGCTCAAGATACAACGAGTCAAGCTTCATCAGACGTGTGGTTTTACTTTTCTAAAGGAAGTGAGGCAGTCGATAATGCCCCTAGTGTTAGCTATAACACAGCAAGTAATCAAACTTATACCGATAGCTTTAGTTTGAGTATTTCAGCAACTGACGATATTGGTTTAAGCTTGTTAGCTGGTGGGGTTTATACCACCGGAGGAAGTTATGCGGGGGTGACGATTGGGGGGAGTGTGAGCGGTACGAGTGTGACAAAATCGTATACAGTAAATACCTCATCATTACCAGACGGAAACTATAAAATAAAACTACTGGCTCAGGATACAACGAGTCAAGCTTCATCAGACGTGTGGTTTAATTTCTCTAAAAGTACAGCTCAGCAATTAACCCCCGATTTAAGTATCTCCAATTTTAGTCTTAATAAAACAACCTTCACGGTTGGGGAAACTTTGAGTATTAGTGCGATCGTAAAAAATATTGGCACAGCTTCATCGGCCAGTTCTACACTCAGATATTATGTATCAGCAGACTCATCAATTACATCATCTGATAGTCCTTTAGGAACAGATGCGGTTGCAGCGCTGTCAGCAAATGGAACATCAAATGAAAGTTTTTCATGGAACATTCCAGCAAGTGGTTCCTTATATGTAGGGGCTTGTGTTGATAGTGTATCCAATGAGGCGAGTACAAGTAACAACTGTGCTACAGGGGTGAAAATTACAATAAATGAAGTGACAAATCCCGATTTAAGTATCTCCAATTTTAGTCTTAATAAAACAACCTTCACGGTTGGGGAAACTTTGAGTATTAGTGCGATCGTAAAAAATATTGGCACAGCTTCATCGGCCAGTTCTACACTCAGATATTATGTATCAGCAGACTCATCAATTACATCATCTGATAGTCCTTTAGGAACAGATGCGGTTGCAGCGCTGTCAGCAAATGGAACATCAAATGAAAGTTTTTCATGGAACATTCCAGCAAGTGGTTCCTTATATGTAGGGGCTTGTGTTGATAGTGTATCCAATGAGGCGAGTACAAGTAACAACTGTGCTACAGGGGTGAAAATTACAATAAATTAATAACTAATGTTACGAAGTGAGCTTGTTTTAAAAGTTGCAATTCATCGAATGCTTGCTTAATAGCTTTTATATGCAACTTTACTGAAAGCCAAGGAAACGGAGTGATAGCTAAGTGAAGGTTTTTAGTTCGTAGCAGGGGAGGCAGATAAATTTGCCAATCCGGAGTGAATTGTAAGTTTGCTAGGGATGTTAAGAGTTTTATCCCGCCAGCCGTTAAGAACGGTTCATTTGAGGCGAAAATAGATGCACTAGGGCCTCCCATAAGTAGCTCTGTGAGTGAATGCGCGGTAATGACAGGACATGCCCCATGCTTCATGAGCTAGGAAGTCGCGCCTATTGTTTTAATGCAGGCTGATATTCTCATATTTAATTTTTTTCATTTAAATGATTTATAGCTTTTTTAGAGATTGAATCGTACAGTAAAGGGCTGTGAAGTACGCCTTGAGTGAAGTTAGGTAAATAGATGTGGGTGGTAACTGCCTAAACACCCGGCATGAGGATTGTAGATTACTTAGAAATTGAGTAGAGAATTTGTAACTACTCAGCGTATTTTTTAACTTTAAAATCAAATGTATACGATTTTAAAAAGTCCATTTTCATCTATTTTTAGCTTGAAAATTGGTAAAAATCTTACTAATAAGTAGTGAGATACATTAATTTCTATTTAAAATCAATGGTATATGTTTTTCAATTACACTGAGTAGTTAC
>Ga0209707_1000886_pt1 | contig 17513 bp, 19 predicted proteins | sample EN4Hudsemesocosm_FD_184630 | JGI IMG/M metagenome (GOLD analysis project Ga0209707, IMG submission 184630) | Methane-oxidizing microbial communities from mesocosms in the Hudson Canyon - EN4B Hudson Canyon (SPAdes) (version 2) | ecosystem: Environmental > Aquatic > Marine > Cold seeps | place... | reverse complement strand
TTAATAAGCCTTGTTTTTGCGACATTAGAATGGCATTTGAAACCCTGGAGGCAATGGCATTCCAGAGGTTACTTCAGACATTTTTTCTTTTTTAATTTTAGATACTTTATGCACTGCATCATTAATTGCCGCAGCAACTAAATCTTCTAGCATTTCTTTATCGTCACCTACCAAAGAATCATCAATAGAAACTCGACGTACTTCTCTAGTACCGGTCATTAAGATACTCACCATACCGCCACCGGATTCGCCAGTCACTTCAACTGCTTCTAGTTCTTTTTTAGCACTTTGCATATCTTCTTGCATTTTTTGTGCTTGCTGCATAATATTACCTAATGCACCTTTCATATTGATTCCTCTTTATTTATCGACAGGTTCTATTGATCCCGGAATGATCCGCGCATCAAAATTAGCTTTCAATGCTTGTATATTTTCGCTTGTTTCTATCGCCTCAACAGCACCCTGTTGGCGGTCGATTTTCGCTTGTTGTATTTTGACTGCCGGTGTATCCATATCAATTTCTTCTGCCTTAATTGATAATTTTATAGGCTTAGAAAAATAGGCTTGCAACGCGGCTTCTAACTTCTCTTCTTGTCGTGGTGTTCTAACTTGCTTAGGATCCAAGACTAACTGACAGACTTTGTCATCAACACTTTTTAGAATGCAGTTATTGGCTAATTCGCGTGTTAAACCAGACACATTCAGTGACCGTACAATTTCACTCCAGTCATGCCCCGAGCTTTGCTGAATTGTTTGTGCGGGAGCGGGAGCAGCAGGCCTAGCTAAATTTTCAATTGCCTTAGTTTGAGGCATCTCAATTTTGGCTTTTACTGCTTGAGTACTCGAAGGCAATACGATTTTTTCTTGGCCGTTTTTTACAGGGTTAAATGCGAGCATACGTAGCAGAATCATTTCAAATCCCGACTTAGGGTTTGGCACCAAACTTAAATCTTTTTGCCCTAATAGTGCGATTTGATAATATAACTGCAAGGCTTCTGCGGAAAATAGAGCACTTAACTCCGTTAATAGCTCTTTATCTTCAAGCTCTGCAAAATTAGGTACCATTTTCACTAATGATAGTTGATGCAACATTTCTATCATTTGTTGTAATAATTTTAGAAAATCAGGTGAGAGCTCAGCAATAGACTGTACTTGTTGCAACAGTGATTCTGCATTTGCATCAGCAAGTGCATACAATAGTTGTTCTATAGGCTGTTGCGCTAAAGTACCTAGCATTTGATTGACTACATCGGTAGTAACCGCTCCATCACCAAAAACAATCGCCTGATCTAATAAACTCAGTCCGTCACGCATACTACCATCGGCACTACGCGCTATCAATTTGATTGCGGGCTCAGTAAAGCTTATTTTCTCTTCGCCTAATATATACGCCATTTGCTGGCTAATTTGTTGCACACTTAGGCGTGTTAAATTAAATTGTAGGCAACGCGACAAAACGGTGACAGGAATTTTCTGAGGGTCTGTTGTCGCTAAAAGGAATTTTACGTGCTCTGGTGGCTCTTCTAAGGTTTTAAGCAAGGCATTAAAACTATGGTTAGAGAGCATATGCACCTCATCAATAAGGTACACTTTGTATTTGGCTTGATTAGGGGCGTATTGGGCGTTATCTAAGAGGTCTCTGGTATCTTCAACTTTTGTTCGTGAGGCTGCATCCACTTCTATTAAATCTAAAAGTCGTCCTTCATCAATGGCTAGACAGGTGTCACATTGTCCGCAGGGATTAAAGTCTTGTAGGTTTTCACAGTTAATAGCTTTTGCTAAAATTCGTGCAATAGTAGTTTTACCAACACCGCGTGTACCTGTAAACAAATAGGCATGATGTAATCGGTTATGCTGTAAAGCATTAATTAGGGATTGGCTGACGTGTTCTTGGCCGACAATTTCAGTGAAATTATGAGGACGCCATTTTCTGGCGAGAACCTGATGACTCATGGTGAGTGGTAGATTTTAGGATTTGGGCGGAAACCATGCCAGCCACATCTCGGCACACGAATCTTCTGCTACCGTTGCTCCCTTCCGGGCCTGGCGGAGTTGACAGAATATCGTTGCGAGAGGACCGACACAGTAACCATAATGTCGACAACCAATGCGTTGAAGAACAGCTATTATCTGTGATTTAACTTTAAATTTCAAGAAAAAAATAACACTTTATTAAAAATAATTTTTTATTAAAAAAAAACCTAATGAAATCAAAAAGGAAAGCTTAAGATGATGCGTCTATTTAGGGCTCTACCTTCGCGTGTACGGTTGGTTGCTAAAGCATTTCTTGTTCCATGTGCTTTAACAATTACTTTCTCAGGTGCAACACCTTGGGTTAATAAATAATTTTTAATGACATTACCACGTTGCTCAGACAGCGCCGTATAATTTCGTCTGGAGGCAGTTCTATCTGAATAGGCATGAATCACTAAAGGCTTACTTGCATGCTGCATATAAAGTGCAGCTAAATTTAATCGCTGCTTATCTTTTTTACTCAAATGGAACTTTCCTTCCGCATATTTGAATGTTCTTAATACATCCGGCCCAAAAATATTTAAGCGCACTGTATTAATTTCAGTTTTAATATTTTCTATTGGATAACTAGCATGTATCGATATACGCTTTTTCTTTATGCCTTTTTTTTGTAAAAAATCAATTAACTTCTTAGCCCTACGCTGATACATTTTGTTATCCGCTTTACCGATAACAGATGTTTCACTAGCCAAAACTAATTTAGCTTTAGGCATCGCCTTTAGGTAATCAACAATTTTAGCGAGATCACTTAGCGATTGATGAGTGACCGTGGAGCTAGACGCAGGGTAATAAAAAACCTTATCTTGAAACGAAGCAAGCGCATAAGGGAGCAATTTCGCTCTGCACGCCATAAATTTGTCATAGCTAGCTGAAAATTTAATAGCGGAGGAGATGACTTTTACATATTCAAGTTTTTTAGAGCCACCTAGCTGGGTATACGTAAAAACAGGAAATTGTTTAGCGATTAAAGCGACAGCAATATTTTGTGCATTTTTATCAAAAACTGAGAAATATTTTGCACCTTTGCGGCGCTCAATATAAACCGGATAATTTTGCAACGAGGGGTATTCATGCATCCAAGGGCCCGGCAAAACCGAAAGGTTCCCTTTTTCAACAGAGTTTAAGGTGCTATTTTTATGATACAAACCGAACTGCAAAACCTCCTCTGGTCTAATTGAGAAAAAAACCTCACCATAATTCTCAATTGCTTGCGTCAGTTCGCACTGTAATCGACTTCCTTTTGCTTGCCATGTTTCTTTTAAGGTAAATGTCGCCGCGTACTCTACAGACATGACAGACGTACTGCATAAAGCCAGAAGTAGCGTTAATGTAATTTTATCGAAGCTCAGCATAATAAAGTTTTTCAATATCAGGATTAAATTAGCCATGTAATTTAATTAATAACGCAGCTTCTTCTCGACTTAAGCCACATTCTTTAATAATATCCTGTTCACTAATCCCTTCTTGCACCTTTTCAATCACACTTTGATAGGCAGAAGAAACGATATCATCGCTCCCATAATTATCTATACGCTCGACTAAAGAATTTACTTGTATATTGCTTTCTGCAAGTCGAGTATCAACACGTACAGCAGCTGAACATAACCCGGCCAAATCTCTATTTAAACTAGCCATTTGCTCCAGCATAAGTTTATGCTCAAGCTTAAGTTTTCGATGCGAAAAGCCCAGTAAAAGCAAAGCAATTAACAAAAAAAAAGTCGCACAACCAATAATTACAATTAGTTGATTTAGGTCAAACACGTTCATCAATATGTTGTACATCGCTTTCGTCTTGGGATTTTTTAGATTGAGGTTTAGGTGCTAACGGTTGCTTTTTCTTTTTTTCCTGCCCTTCTTCTTTATAGATTTTTTTAGGCTTTCTGACTGCTGAAATAGGTGCAAGCGGCTGAATATCCATAAATTCTCCAATTTAACCAATGCATAAAGTTTATATGATTATTGATAAACCACCCTTACCACTGGCTCAGAAACCATAACACCGATTTAGAACATATCTAATTCAGAATTTTCTTCATCACTTAAAAACTTATTCAGATCAACAAGGATTAATAAATCGTTATCGCGACTTGTAACGCCTTGAATATACTTAGAGCTTTCATCATTACCCACATTAGGCGCAGTTTCAATTTCTGAAGCACGTAAATCAACAACTTCTGCCACACTATCAACCAAAATACCAATAATATGCGCATCTGTTTCAATAATAACAATACGTGTTGCATCATCTTGCTCTCTAGTCATCAAGCCAAAACGGTTGCGTGTATCAATAACAGTCACCACGTTTCCGCGTAAGTTAATAATACCTAATACATAAGATGGCGCACCCGGAACAGGCGCTATTTCAGAAACTCTTAACACTTCCTGAACCTGCATTACGTTAATACCGTACTTTTCTTCACCTAACTTAAAAGTAACCCACTGCATTAAAGGATCATTTTGATTGCTAGCTTCACTCATGTTAATTTGCCTGTTTATTTAAAATATGAATAACTTAAAAACCATCGATACAAACTTTGTTTATAGCTACGCATAATATCCCTATACACTGCTAAAACAAATGCCTTATTTAATTATTTAACTACGCCTAGGAACTAATTCATTGACATCAACTATGACAACTAAATCTTCAATAATAGTCCCTACTAACCAAGGTTTTCTCTGGCGGTCTGTACGCCAACGCACTTTGTCTGGTGTAATTTTTTTTATGGTTATGATTTCATCACAAGCCAAACCCCAGTTAGTATCCTCAGTTAAAATAATATTTTTAAAAGGATTATCACTATAACACCTTTTTTCTGCTCTACTTTTTCCCTGTATTAAATAAGCAAGATTTAAGATACCTATTTTTTTATCCTGATCAAGCTTTAAGCCCATAAACCAAATCGGCTGTTGCGGGATACTTGTTAATTTAGAATCAAACTTTATTGTTCGGCCTAATTCGATTAACGGTACTGCTAAAATTAAATGCCCCACTTTAAAAAAAAGCGCTGGAAATTCATCTTGCGCATAACTAGGCATAAGAGCCAGCGATTGAACCTGCGTATTTTCACTGTTGACAAAAGCATCAGCTATTTTCTCTTCAGCTTGCTCTATTGCTTGAGGTTCAGGCTCATCTTGTTCAACAGTATCAAGCTGAGTTTCCGCTATCGTATTAAATGAAATATTTGCCAATAAGGTAGATAAATAACTATCTAACGCACTATCTGGCTCCATAAAAACCTTATGAACCTGTTTTTCCTGCTCATTCATTAGGAATATTATTCTCTAATAATTCATCTAATAAATTAGAATAACTGGCCACCGCTTTAGAGGTTGGGTCATAAATAGACGCTGGGATACCTAAACTACTTGCTTCTCTAAGCTTTGTATCGATAGGGATAAAATCATCCCATGCATTATTAGGATACTTCTCAGTTAATACATCGCGACACTCAGAAGCTGCCCTGGTTCGCTTATCAAACATCGTCGGAATGATTTTATAACCCGGTGGTGATTTTCTGGATTTAAAGATCATTTTAATGGTATTAACCATTCTATCCAAGCCTTGCAACGCAAGATACTCAGTAATCACAGGAACAATTAAATAATCACATGCCGCTAATGCATTGACCATTAAAACACCTAGCATGGGCGGACTATCTATAATAACGTAATCATATTCAGCTGAAACCTCCGCAAGTGCGTTAGCTATAACTAAACCCATTCCACCTTGCGATGCAACCTGTCTATCCAGTGTGGCAATAGCAGTTGATGCCGGCAAGATAGATAAATCAGGAAACTCAGTTTTTATAATATATTGACGAGGATTGTAATCTTTGTGTTTACGACTTGCATTTTGAAAAACATTATAAACAGACCCATCAATCGAATCGGGATTATGCTTAAAATAACTGGTTAATGAGCCATGTGGATCTAAGTCAACCAATAAGGTTTTATATCCCCATGAAGATAAAAGCCCGCCTAATGAAACAACTGTCGTAGTTTTACCTACACCACCTTTTTGATTAGAAACTGCCCATATTTTCATTTTTTTACTCATACTATCGGGATTTTAAATCAAAGCATCGGTAAAAAGAGTGAGCTAAAAATATCACTCTTTATTACCAAGGCATCGTACTTATCCAGCATATCTTTTCATTAAACCAGGAACATCTAAAATTAATGCTATTTGTCCATTCCCAGTAATAGTTGCACCAGCCAAGCCATCAAGTCCCTGAAGTTTAGCACCTAGCGCTTTAATAACCACTTCTTCTTGGCCAACGAGCTGATCAACCACAAAACCAATTTGACGCCCGCCAGAATTTACAACCACCACATGAGAGCTCTCTAATTTATTGACAGCATAAGCAGGGTCATTTACCAACCAGTCACTTAAATAGAATAATGGTAGCGCACTATTTCTCACCATAACAACCATTTGCCCATCAACTACTTTAGTTTGATTTAAATCTAAATCTAAAATCTCTAAAACACTGGCTAATGGAAGTGCAAAAAACTGATTGTTCAATTTAACCATCAAGGTTGGCATAATCGCCAGCGTTAATGGAACTTTGATAATAATGACACTTCCGACGCCTTCTTCGGAATCAATTTCCACCGTTCCATTAAGTTGGCTGATCCGTGTTTTAACCACGTCCATACCTACTCCACGACCAGAAACATCTGAAATTTCAGTTTTTGTAGAAAACCCAGGAGCGAAAATTAAATTAAAACACTCTTTATCATCTAATCTAGCCGCCGACTCTTCATCCATCAAACCTTTAGTGACAGCAACACCACGCAAATGATCAGCGTTCATACCTTTACCATTATCACGAATGGTTAGCTCGATATGATCACCTTCTTGAGAAGCTGCTAAAATAACCCGCCCTTCCCTAGACTTCCCTGCCGCTTCGCGATCATCAGGCATTTCCACACCATGGTCCACAGCATTTCTAATCAAATGCACTAATGGATCAGCTAAAGCTTCAACTAAGTTCTTATCTAAATCTGTCTCTTCTCCGACTAGCTCTAATACAATCTCTTTTTTAAGGCTACGAGCTAAATCTCTAACAACGCGAGGGAAACGTCCAAAAACCTTTTTAATCGGTTGCATACGGGTTTTCATTACCGCAAGCTGTAAATCAGCAGTGACAACATCCAAATTACCCACCGCTTTTACAATATCCTCATCTTCTTTCTCCGCCGATAAAGTTTGAAACCGGTTGCGAACCAGCACTAGCTCACCCACCATGTTCATAATATTATCTAAGGTTTGCGTATCAACCCTAACTGTCGCTTCAGCTTTAGGTGCTGCGGCTTTAGCTTTAGCAGCGGCTGGTTTTTTAACTTCTTTAGGTTTTTCAGCTTCTGTACTTTTTACGACTGCTACAGACTCAAGTTTTTCAACTTCAGCAGCAGGTGTTACTTCAATAACATCTACTGGAATATCTTCTACTGGTTTTTCAGCGGCGACATCATGCGAAAATTTTCCAACGCCATGCAGCTCATCCATGACCTTATCAAACTCTTCCTCTGTAATATCGCCAGATGGGATCGCAGGAGGTGCAGCAGGCGTATCATCAACAGATTTATCTGCCGCAGCACTAGGAATATTAGCAATATCAAACCCACCTTTACCATGCAGGTCGTCTAATAAGCTATCAAATTCTTCTTCTGTAATATCTCCCGAAGGATCAAGTTCTAGCGCTGAAGGTTTAGTTTCCGCTGGTGTGGGTGACCCCCCTTCACCATGCAAGGTATCTAATAAATCATCAAATTCAGATTCAGTAATCTCATCTGACTTTGCGGCATCACTATCGACCGAGCCTAACATTAATTCAAATTCTTGCTCAACAGCATCACTCGCATCAACTAACTCGACAACACCCTCTACTGTACTAATATTTTCTGCAGCAGGTGCAGCTTGCGCTTCAACAACGACAGGAGCTTGCGGTGGCGGGGCCGAAACAACTGGCTGCTCTGCTGACTGTGGCACGGTAAAGGTTTGCAACTTATCTAATAACGACTGCTCAACAGCTTCTGGCATCTTTCCCGCACGCACATCATCAAACATAACGTTGAGATGATCAGCTACTTGTAAAATGACATCCATTAATTCAGTATCAACAACCCTATCACCTTGACGAAGAATATTAAATACATCTTCAGACTTATGACAAACTCCGACCATGGCATCTAATGCTAAGAATCCAGCGCCACCTTTTATCGTATGGAAACCACGGAAAATAGCATTTAAAAGATCATTATCTTCAGGAGAATTCTCTAGCTCTACAAGTTGCTCACCTAGTAATTCAAGGATTTCTCCTGCTTCTACTAGGAAATCTTGTAAAATTTCATCGTCAAGATCAATTGCCATATTACTGCCCTCAGAAGCCTAAGCTAGATAAAAGATCATCAACGTCATCTTGTTTTTTTGCTACATCATTAGATTTATCATCAACACCAGGAACAACCGGGCCAGGTAGCTCTATATCTGTTATCACTGCACTATTTGATTGCACATTCCCACCAGAAAGACTAACTAAAGAAACCATTCCTTGTTCTAAGTCTTCAACCAAGGTAATGACTTTTTTGATAATTTGACCGGTTATATCTTGAAAGCTTTGTGCCAATAAAATATCAGTCAACCCAGTTTGTACACTGTTTAAGTCATTTTTTGTTTGCGAAAAATAGGCGGTGATATCTGAACTCATCATTTTGAACTCTTCAAACGGCATGTCTTTCGCTAAAAATCGATCCCATTTACTGGACAGTTCAGATGCTTGCTCATTGAGTACATTGGAAATCGGCAATAAATCTTCTACCACACCTAAAGTACTATTAGCCGCTTGTTCTGTCATGGTAATGACATAATGCAATCGCTCTTTAGCATCAGGAATATCATTTGCCGTTAATGCAGTCATTTTGGCATCCAAAGAAAAACTATTCATTGAATCATGAAGCTGTCTTGTTAATCGACCTACTTCCTGAAATAGTATAGATTCACGCATCCCTGCCATTTCATCTAAAATTTTATCCGCTGCTACTTCATCATTACCTTCTAAAGCTTGCACTAAATTTTTTGCAAGCAAAAGTTGTGCTTCCTGATTTTGTTTAGTCATTGAAAATACCTTTTAAATTAACCGTCTATACGCTCAAAAACCTTATCAATCTTCTCTTTTAGTGTTATCGCTGTAAAAGGTTTAATTACATAGCCATTAACACCAGTTTGAGCCGCAAGAATAATCTGCTCACGTTTTGCTTCAGCTGTCACCATTAAAACAGGTAACTTAGCCAATTTAGGATCCGCACGTACAGCCTTTAATAAATCAATTCCTGTCATGCCTGGCATATTCCAGTCGGTAACAAGAAAATCAAAATCGCCTGACTGCAGCATAGGTAAAGCGGTCTTACCATCATCTGCTTCAAAAGTATTGGTAAAACCTAAATCTCTTAATAGGTTTTTAACAATACGTCTCATTGTTGAAAAATCATCAACAACGAGAATTTTCATATTTCTATCCAAGGCTGCTCTCCACCATTTCTTTTAACTACAATACTTTAAATTTAGTTGAATAAAATTTACCAATCACTTTCACCGAGTAATAAACTATTATCTTCATTAACCCAATCACCAAGTTTAGCTCTTAATCTTAACATAGCTTGACTATTAATTTGACTAACTCGTGATTCACTAACGCTTAAAACTTCACCAATTTCTTTTAAGTTAAGTTCTTCATTATAATACAAAGAAATAACCAATTTTTCACGTTCCGGTAATTTTTCTATCGCTGCGGCTAATGCTAGCTGAAAATCATTCCCAGTCAAGCGCTCTACTGGATTTACACCAACATCCTCACACTCATCGAGAAAAGAATCACCCGCTTGCGCTAATTCTTCGACACTAAAGAAACGACTACTCGCTGAATCTTGCAACACATGATGATATTCATCAAGCGAAATTCCTAAATAAGCCGCTATATCATTCGGCTTTGCTGTTTCAGAGGTTTGATCTTCAATTGCTTTAATAGCCATTGAGACGTCTCTAGACTTTTTATGCACTGATCGCGGCGTCCAGTCTGAGTGCCTTACTTCATCTAACATTGACCCTCTAATACGTATACCTGCATAGGTCTCGAAACTTGCCCCCTGTGTGGGATCGTAGTTTTTTAAGGCATCTAATAAGCCCAGCATACCCGCTTGAATTAAATCATCAATTAAAATAGAGGCGGGTAATTTATTAGATAAATGATAAGCAATGCGTTTAACCAACGGAGCATACTCAACAATTTTTTCATCTGCTGCCCCCGATGATTGTACCGAACTATACATTGCTATCGCCGTCATGCAACATGCTCCTGCGTTTCATACTGAATCATGCGCTCTACGAAAAACTCAAGATGTCCACCAATTTGAGATTTTACTGGCCAACCACTTATGCCTTGAGCAATTGCTCTAAAAGCTTGCGATGCACGTGACTCAGGAAATCGATCAACAACAGCGGATTGTTTTTGTACCGCTTTACGCAAGCATTGATCAAAAGGAATCGCACCTGCATAAGTTAATACCACATCTAAATAATCATCCGTGACATTAGATAGCTTTTTAAATAACTGCCGCCCATGCTGAGGCGATTGAACCATATTAGCTAATATATGAAATTGATATAAACCATATTCACGATTTAATAGTTTAATGAATGCATAGGCATCGGTAAGCGATGTAGGTTCATCGGAAACAACCACCATGACTTCTTGGCAAGCTCTTGCAAAACTAACAACATTTCCCGCAATACCCGCTGCAGTATCAACAATGAGCACATCAATTTCATCACTTAAGTCACTAAAAGCATGAATCACTTCGGCCTGCTCTTCTGAGTTTAATTCGGACATATGTTGTAAACCAGAAGAAGCCGGAATAACTTTCAAGTTAAAGGGCCCTGTTTCTATAATTTCTTGCATTTTCTTTTGCCCATTGAGCACATGCGATAAATTATATTTAGGATGTATTCCTAATAAAATATCCACATTAGCCAAACCCATATCAGCATCAAACAACGCAACACGCTTTCCTTGCTGAGCAAGAGAAACGCCTAAATTAACGGCTATATTAGTTTTCCCCACGCCGCCTTTACCACTAATCACAGCAATGACTCGTACAGGATTAACTCGCTTTAATTTTCTGATTCCAGCTGCTTGATCTTGTACTTTACGCATAACCTGCCGCCAACCATTCGTCACTTTCTGTTAAATCATCATCCGCGTCTGCCTCAGCAAGACATTTATCAATCAACATATCTGCATTAGCCTCATGAATATCCTCTGGAACCTGTTGTCCATCAGTTATAAATGCGACAGGGAGCTGGTACTCAATTAAAGTAGAAACCGCATTGCCTGTTTCAGCAGTTTCGTCCATTTTAGTCAAAATACACGCTTTCGCATCAAACACTGAAAAGCCTTCAATAATTTCAACCATCGCTTTGATTTGCGTTGTGGCGGATAACACGAGATACGAAGTCAATGTAATCCCAGATTCATGCAAACTACTCATTTGCTCTAACATACGCTGGTCTTTTTGGCTGACACCCGCCGTATCAATTAATACCAAGCGTTTATTTCTGAAGCTTTCAACTAAGGTGTAAAGTTCTTTTGCATCCGTAGCAACACGAACGGGAACCCCTAAAATTCGCCCGTAGATACTTAATTGTTCGTGAGCACCTATTCTGTAGTTATCCATTGTGATAAGTGCGATATCCCGACTGGAGCCATAGTGTAAAATAAATTGTGCCGCCAATTTTGCGACGGTGGTTGTTTTACCAACACCTGTCGGCCCAACCAACGCAACTACGCCACCTTTCTTTAAAATATCCCCACCATCAACGGGCAATACTTTTCTCAGCATATCTAAGGCTTTACTCCAAATAACGTCTGAATCCTTATGGTTATCTAAGCGATTCGCTATTTTGATACTTAATTTTTTAGACAAACCAATATTAGCAAGTCGTCGCAATAAATCTAACCTGACTGGTGATTTAGTAAATTGTTCATTAACAACGGGTTCAGGAGGTTGTGAAGATTCCAGCACTGTTTTAATATTGCTCACTTCTTTGCGCATCTCTAAACGCATCTCTTGCAACATATCAGTTGTTGCAATCGCCATGCTATCTTTAATCTGTTGCAAAGCCTGTTGCAAGCCATTGGTTTGTGATTTTTTTATAGCGGGATTTAGTTTCTTAACGGGCGCGGGTATTTTAGGTTTTTTCGCTAGAGGCGGTCTTTTTAGGGTTGTCGCATGTCCTTGTGTAAAATCTACTTTTTCTGCATAGCCGACATACTCATCTAATTTATTACGCGCCGTGGTATTTTGTAGAATCTGGCGCGGTTCATTTAAGTCGCGACGCGGACTTTTTAAAGTTTTTGGTTTTGCTCTGCTTTGCGCTTCTAAATTAGCTAATTCAGCTGATTTTCTAGCTGCTTCAGTACGTTTTTGTTGCTGCTGTTTTTTTAAATTTTCATGTACCAATTGTTCATCAAAATCTTGAGCGGCAACAATTTCTACACCACCTTCCACCGAACGATTAGACATAATAACCGCATCATTACCTAATTCATCCTTCACCATACGCATGGCTTGGCGAATATCTTCAGCAAAAAAACGTTTAATTTTCATCGAGCTTCCTCCTTATTAACTCAATTAGTCCGTTGTCCAACAGTAGAAACAACCTTGATCTGACGATCTTCAGGTATCTCAGTATAAGCTAAGACATGCAAACTAGGAATAGAATGACGAACAAATCGAGATAACCAAGGGCGCACAAAAGCGGAAACTAACAAAATAGCTGTTTGTCCTTCAATTTCCATTTTTTGTGCACTCTCTACAAGCGATTGATGCATTTGCTCAGCTAAACCTGGTTCTAAACCAGCACCCGATTCATTTGCCGTCTGTAATGTCTTATGCAATAACTGTTCCAAATCTTGTTCCAATGTAATGACAGGGACATCCAGCTGATTCCCAGAGATTTCTTGCAATATTAACCGCCCTAAGCTGACTCTAACCGCCGAAGTCAATACGTCAGGATCTTGACTCTTCGCACCATATTCCGCCAAAGTTTCGGCGATACTTCTTATATCTCGAATTGAAACCCTTTCTTGCAATAAATTTTGCAGCACTTTTACAAAGATACCTAGAGGCAATACATTAGGCACTAAATCTTCAACCAATTTCGGTGCAACAACACTGAGATTATCTAGCAGTTTTTGTGTTTCTTCATAACCAAGTAACTGATGCGCATTAGTTTGTAAAATATGACTGAGGTGTGTTGCGACTACCGTGCCCGGATCAACAACAGTATACCCTAATGTTTGTGCGTAATCTTTTTGATCTGCTTCAATCCAAACGGCATCCAGCCCAAATGCAGGGTCTTTACAAGTCGCCCCTTCCAAGGTTCCAAAAACCTGCCCCGGATTAATTGCCATTTCTTTATCCGGCATGATATCGGATTCGCCAACCATCACACCCATTAATGAAATTTGATAATGCGTTGGGCTCAATTCCAGATTATCGCGTATATGTACCGTAGGAATTAAAAAACCTAATTCTTGTGATAATTTTTTACGCACGCCTTTAATACGCGCCATTAATTGCCCACCTTGCGCTTTATCCACCAAAGGAATTAATCGATAACCAACCTCTAATCCAATAACATCAACTGGCCTCACATCATCCCAACTCAGTTCTTTTGTCTCTGGCTCTTGCTGTACAGCTGTCGGCAGCGAAGATTCTAAAGCAACCTTTTCTTGCATCACTAGTGATTGCCTTTTAATCCAATAGGCTGCCCCCGCTAAGCCCCCAGAAATAAGCAGAAAAACCAAGTTTGGCATACCCGGAATAACGCCTAATATTACCATGACACCGGCAGTAATATTAAGCGCCTTAGGATTTGCAAACAACTGCGTAGAGATCTGCTCACCCACTGTTTCGTCGCTTCCTCTCACTCGACTAACAACCATTGCAGCCGCTGTTGAGAGGAGTAAAGAAGGAATCTGAGCGACTAAACCATCCCCGATAGTCAATAACACATAGATCTCACCTGCTGCTGCAAATGTCATATCATGCTGACCAACACCAATGATAAGTCCGCCGATTATATTCACCGCGAGAATAATCATCCCCGCAATTGCATCCCCTTTAACAAATTTACTCGCACCATCCATGGAGCCATAAAAATCAGCTTCTGCGGCAATTTCAGCACGCCTCTCTTTTGCTTCATCTTGTGTAAGCGTGCCCGCATTTAAATCCGCATCAATAGCCATTTGCTTACCTGGCATAGCATCCAAAGTAAATCGCGCGCCCACCTCTGCAATTCTTCCTGCCCCTTTGGTAACAACGGCAAAGTTAATTACCATTAAAATTCCAAAAACAACCAAACCAACGGCAAAGTTACCGCCAATAACAAACTCACCAAATGCTTCAATTACTTTTCCGGCCGCATCCCCGCCTTTATTTCCTTCCAATAACACGACACGTGTCGAAGCAACATTCAACGCCAAGCGAAATAACGTTGCAATCAAAATAACACTGGGAAATGCAGCAAATTCAAGTGGTTTCGTTGTATAAACAACCACTAATAAAATAATCAAAGAAAATGCAATATTGAAGGTAAAAAACAAATCCAACATAAATGCCGGCAAAGGGATAATGATCAATGCAAGCATCATTATAATGACAATAGGCGCACCTAATTTAGCTTCCCCTGCAATACCTAAATATTTTTTAAATTGTGTAAAATCCATATTTTCTTTTATTTATATTTAAAAAGAACTACTGCGTTCTAAATTCACTAGGGATATCTAAGTTGTCAGGAAACCTAGGTTTTATCGTATGCTTTTTTTCAGCAATTTTTAACTGATAGACATACGCAAGCACTTGAGCAACCACTTGAAATAAACCTGAAGGGATTTCTTCACCAATTTCAGTAGAATAATACAAGGCTCTTGCTAAGGGTGGCACTGCCACCAAAGGAACATCGTTACCCGTAGCAATATTTCTAATGTGTGCGGCGACCAGGTCGGTCCCTTTTGCCAGCATTATCGGAGCGCCTGAGTTTTGTTGATCATATTTCAATGCCACTGCAAAGTGCGTAGGATTGGTGACAATAACATCCGCTTCAGGAACATCATTCATCATACGTCCTTGCGCCATTTGCATTTGCATCTGACGAATTCGCCCCTTAACTAAAGGATCCCCTTCTGATTGTTTATTTTCATCCTTTACTTCTTGCTTGGTCATCATCATATCTTTATTGTATTTCCACAATTGATAGGGAACATCAATAATCACTAACAAAACTAGTGTTGAACTCAAGATAATCAAGCAAATCAAAATTATATCTGCTGCATGAAAAATAGCTGATTTTACTGGCTCATCAATTAAGCCCATAAACTCGGGTAAATAACTACTAAATAAAATTTTAGCTACCGTTAGAATTAAAACTGTTTTTATGATTGCTTTAAATAACTCGACGATTCCTTGCAACCCAAACATACGCTTTAAGCCTTTCATCGGGTTAAATTTGGATAATTTAGGCGACATGGACTCCATACTAAAATTCCACCCCCCCATTAATAGTGGTCGTAATAAGGTGGTCACCGTAAGCACTAGAGCAAAGGGAACAATCAACATCATGCCATCCATTAGAACTTGCGTAAAATAGATAGTAATACTTTTATTAGAAAAAATGATTTCTCGTGATAATTGAAATTGCTGCTGCATTAAGCCAATAATGCCGTCTACTATACCGCGCCCTAAAAACAACAGCATAATCACCGCAACCATTAAGGAAACAAAAACATCCAACTCCTTAGATCGAGGGATCTGCCCTTTTTTACGCGCATCAGTAATACGCTTAGCCGTTGGTTGTTCGGTTTTATCTAATCCAGAATCGTCCGCCATTTTTAAACTCTCAACACCTGTTTAACTAAGTCAAAACCATCAATTAAGATCAAAGAAAAACCGGTCAGTAAATTGGGTATCATTACCCAAATAAGTATTAAACCTGTCATGATAAAAATAGGAAAACCTATACCAAAAATTTGTATTTGCGGTGCGGCTTTCGATGCCACCCCAAAACTAATATTAATAAATAAAATAGTTGCCATAATGGGTAATGCAAGTAATACCCCCCCTGCAAACATCTGCCCACTCCACATAATCACTACCCACAAATCAGCCATATTGATACTGACTAATGCAATAGGTAAACTACTAAAGCTCTGTATGATGATCTCAATGGCCAGCAGGTGCGCATTCATACTAATAAAAAACAAACTAGCAGAGACCACAAATATTTGTGCGACAACAGGTACTTGTACACCGGATGCTGGGTCCACCATCGAAGCAAAACCTAAGCCCATACTATAAGCAATCGATTGCCCTGCAACCAACATCACGGAAAATACCATCTGCAAAATAAAAGCACTAATTAGGCCAATAACCATTTGTTGAAAGGTTATTAAAACACCGTAATAACTCATTAACTCAACATTAGGTAATGCCGGCAGAAAGGGCATTACAATTAAGGTAATAAAAAAAGAAATCATTATTCGAACTTTTACCGGCGCAGAACGCGCACTAAAGACAGGAATCGCCATAAACAAGGCACTAATTCGCACCATAGGCCAGAAAAAAAGAGCGATTTTATTAAGAATTTCCTGCTCTGTAAATTCCAAAAATTAACCTATTAATTCAGGTATTCGATGGACTAAATCACGTAAAAAATCGACTATCACTTGCAACATCCACGGCCCTAAAATCATCAAAACAATAATAATTGTCGCTAATTTTGGAATAAAGGTGAGTGTTTGTTCATTAATAGATGTCGCCGCTTGAAACATGGAGACCACCAAGCCCACTGCTAATGAAGCGAGTAAAATTGGACCGACCAACTTCACGGCAACAACCACTGTTTCTTGTGCAACTAAGGTAATAATATCAGGCGTCATTTCTTTGACTCATTAAACATAAAAGCTAGCCGCTAGCATTTCTAAGACTAAAGCCCAGCCATCAGCAAGAACAAATAACATAATCTTAAAAGGCAAAGAAATAATCATCGGTGACAACATCATCATCCCCATCGACATCAAGACACTCGCAACGACTAAGTCAATCACCAAAAAAGGCAAAAAGATTAAAAAGCCAATTTGAAAGGCGGTTTTTAATTCACTGGTCATATAAGCAGGAACCAACATAGTAAAAGGTACCTCGTCCGGGCTGGTAATATCGTCACGATCAGCAATGCGCATAAACAACTCTAAATCTTCTTCACGTGTTTGCTTCATCATAAAGGTACGAAATGGCCCTGATGCCTTTTCTATTGCTTGCAATGCGTCAATTTGCTCTTCCATATAGGGCTGAAATGCAACTTCATTCACTTTTTCAAATACTGGCATCATAATGAAAGCCGTTAAAAATAAAGTGAG
>Ga0209707_1000885_pt1 | contig 17543 bp, 16 predicted proteins | sample EN4Hudsemesocosm_FD_184630 | JGI IMG/M metagenome (GOLD analysis project Ga0209707, IMG submission 184630) | Methane-oxidizing microbial communities from mesocosms in the Hudson Canyon - EN4B Hudson Canyon (SPAdes) (version 2) | ecosystem: Environmental > Aquatic > Marine > Cold seeps | place... | reverse complement strand
TGGAGTCGGTTTTCTGAAAATGAACTTGCTTTGGTTAAAGAAAAATATTCATTCGAGCATGGCAAAAAAGTCTTTAAAGAGATTTTTGCTAGTGTTGGATTATTTACCTCCCATTAAAAGCTAAGAGTCAAGACGAAGATGAAAACCGTTATACTACATTACCACCTATTCAAAAATGCAGGTACATCCTTGGATGCGGCCTTTAAAGAAAACTTCAGCGAAGATAGGGGTGAATGGCTAACCAAAGAATTCCCAGCTCAACCTGCAGCGAACCGTCAACAGGTAAAACAGTGGATTATTGATAATCCGTCTGCAATATGTTTTTCTTCACATACGGCCTTGTTCCCAGTTCCAGAGATTGACGGCATAAAAATTATACCTGTAATATTTTTCCGGCATCCAATAGATCGTATTGCATCGGCTTATTTATTTGAAAAAAAACAGGGCGGCGATGGGTTTGGCTCTACCTTAGCTAGGAATACAACATTAGGAGGCTACATAGAAACTAGACTAGCTGTTCCTGTCGATCGTCAGTGTAGGAACTTTCATAGTCAGAGGTTTTCGACCATGTATGGTGAAAATCAAGGTGAAGAAGCTGCTCGTGCGGAAATGGCCATAGAGTCTTTACCTTTTGTGGGGTTAGTTCAAGATTATTCAAAATCGTTAGAAAAATTAGTATTCATCTTAAAGGAAGAAGGGTTTGATGGTATAGCGTTAAGGCCTACTGAGAAAAACGTTACACGAGATCTGAATAAAAATTTGAACGAAAAGTTAGCGGATATTGAAAGGCAGATAGGGAAAGAGTTATATACAAAACTGGTAGAAGCTAATATGGTTGACTTAGCAATTTGGTCAAAGCTTGTAAAGGTATTTTTATGAATAAAATAAAAGTTGTTGTCATTGGTAATTGTCAAGCTAGGCCAATAGCTACTTTACTCGAACAGATGGGGGTTAAAGTAGAGGTGATAAAAATAGCGATTGTCCATTTATTATCAAATGAACAAAAAAATGAATATGAGCATTTTTTTAAAGATGCAGATTTTATAATTGCACAAGTGATTGCTGATAACTATCCCTGCAGCTTTGTGACAACTAAGTATCTGAAAGTACATTATCCGGGTAAAGTAATTAATATAGTAAATCTTTATTTCTCTGGTTATATGCCTGAATTACGTTATATTAGATTAAATGGAAAAGGGACATTGAGAGGTCCTTTGGCAGATTATCATAATCAGACTATATATGACTGTTGGAAGGAAAAACAAACACAACAATATACTCATGCAAGGTTAGAAGATAGTGTGTTTAATAAAAATAAATATGGTCTGCTTTTTGAAAAATCACTTAGTGAACTATCTTGCCGAGAAGGCGCTACAGACATAAGGATTGTTAATTTTATAAAAAACAACCTCCATATTCAAAAACTTTTTTTTACCTTCAATCATCCATCTTTAAATTTGTTAATAGAATACGTGAAAGAAATACTCGTTTTTATTGATATTAAGTATACCTTACAACCGGTTAGCTGTATTAAAGAGCCATTAGGACAATTTACAGCGCCTATAAATATTCATATAAAAGACTTAATAGATATAGAATTTAAAGATATTACGGTGTTTAAGGGCTTAGCTAGGATAGATTCCCCTGAAGGATTTATTTATAAAGGGTTTAAGGATTATACCTCAGAAGAATTTATATCAGAGTCATTTATTAATTATGATAAAAATGAATCTTTTCTTGATGGTGTTATTTAATATTTTGGTAGGTTAAAGTTAGAATTATGATTTTAAGAACAAAAGTAGAAACTGCTTTAAATAATGGGTATTATTTATTTGCACTAAGGTTAGTTACTGAAGCTATCAAAGCTAATGGGGAAACCCCTTGGCTTAATGAAATTATAAGAAGATATAGTTTAAATGTTTCCTCTGTTGAGCTAGCAAAAGATGTCTACCCAAGGTTAGACGATTTTAATTATGAAACGATAAACTCTAGAGAATTTAATAGAGCATCAACTAGTGGGTTGGTGGTATGCAGTTTTGATGACGGTGATGTTGATCTACCTTTACCTGAAAGTGGTGCGGAACATTATGCATTTAATTCTACAATTAAAACGCGAAAAAAAAGAGATTTAATAAGGATCCCGAATGCCTCGATTTCAATAGATTTTTCTAAAGCTTATGGGTATCAATATTATATCTTCAACGAAGATGGGAATTACTTAGAAGAAATCTCTAATGGTAACTCTCCTTTTTTACAATCAGAAGAAGTTATTGAATATAATAAATCAGTTGGGTTTATTGATGATAGATTTACAAAGTTTAATATTTGTCACCTTCTCTTTGATAAATTGCCTAGGATTTTTGAATTACAGAAATATTTTGACAAAATTGACGAATATATATTACTTTCAACTAATGCATATACCGATGATCTTGCGAATATGTTAAATGTTGTTTTTTCAAATATCCGGTCTGTTAATGGTGTCCGCGTAACAATCAAACTATCTGAATTGTTACTGACTTCAAGTTCCTCTTATTCAGTTATGCACCCAGCACAATTAGGTTATGAATTCCTTCCGTTACTTGCAGCGACCTTAAAAAAGTCAATTAAAAAAGAAAGAATAGTTAAAAAAAATATATTTATAAGTCGTGAAAGAGCGGAAACGAGAAGAATCCTAAACAATGTAGAATTCATGGTTGTTATTGAAGAGTTTAATTTTGAAATAATTAATTTGGAAGATTTTACTCTTGTTGATAAAATATCAATATTCCAAAATGCTAATGTTGTACTCGGTATTTATGGTGCAGGCTTAACGCACTTGATGTTTTGTGAGAAAGGGACGAAAATAATAGAAATCCTGCCTCCAAAATGTGCTACTCCAACATATTGGGTTGCGAGTCGCACATTTGATTTGGATTATAACAGTTTTATTGCTTATGATGAGGGGGTTATCGACTATAAGGAATGGGCTCATCAACCCGCATTGCACAATAGAGATGACCTTACAATTAATTGTGATGCTTTTAGAGAATTTTTAAAAAAAGAACTAAACAAAAATCAATTATAGGAGCACGATATTCAATAATATCGACAAGTCAACATTTAGTGCAGCAATTCTCAATTTAGGATTCAGTGATAAAATAACCTTAATTCCTAGTTAAAAAAACCTACCAGTGATAGATGTCGTCGAAACAATAACAAGCTTCACGCAATCCTTAAAAAAGGGTAAAATATATTACTCTCAATGTTGCAGTAACGCCCGTTATTGTATCGCCAAAGCAATCGTCTGTTATTCCTTTGGCCCCTGAATTTATCACCCCTCAAGATGGCTCTGAAAAGCAAGATTATGAGTTGGTCGCCTCAAAACGTTGGTTGGAAAAAGAAGTGAAAGGGGTTGTCTGAAAATACCACTTTTTAGGTGATGATTTATATTGTAAACAGCCTTTTTGTGAGTAACTGCTTCAAATGGAAAAACATTTTATTTTAGTCTGTAAGCCAGATTCTCATAAAACATTATACGAATGGGTTGATGACTTTGAAGGACTAGGTAAGGTAGAAAATATCATTATCAATGAATCGAAGGGGAAGAAAAAAGTAAAAAAACACTACCGCTTTATCAACCAGGTTCCTTTACGTGATACGGATGATACCAGTTTATTTGTAAACTGGTATGAATTAACCATCACCGACGATAAAAACAAGATTATTTACCGTAATGCTTTTGCAACAGATTATGTATTGAATAGAAATAATATCAAAGAGGTTATTGAAGCGGGGCGCACGAGGTGGAAGATTGAAAATTAAAACAACAACACTTTAAAAACAAAAGGCTACAATTTCAAACATACGCTGAAAATCAGGGATGATTTTTAGTCCGCAGTAGGCGAAGGGAAATTTGGCAATCTGAAGTGAACTGTAAGTTCGCTCAGGAGCCAAAAATTTTATCCCGAAGAGCCGTAGAGCCATTTGAGGTAGGGTTAACGAAGCAGCTTTTGTGCGTAGTTGATCCGGACGCAGGGCGGACTGGGGCATTATTGATTCGCCGCGTGGCGAATCGATTTTTGCGACAGGAGTCCCAAAATCTTTAGGCGAGCCACGTGGTGGCGCGCCTAACTTTGGACATGGAAAGCAACATCTATCATCCTTGTTAGCAAGCCTAAATATTCTAGCTTTTTTGGTTCATACGGTACTTGAATGGTTTGATCAATGACTATTCGCTAGTCAGAAATTGGCTGAGCAGCAGAAAGATATTTTTTGACGATATAGAGCGCTTACTCGCTACATGCACTTTGATAGCTGACAATCATTACTGAAATTTATGCTAGAAGGATTGGAAGTTCCGATACCAATAATAGGAGAAAACCTAAATTGAGAATTGCTGCATTTAGCAGGGCAAGCGCATATAAATTTATATGAAGAAATCACCTAAAAATTGAGCGATACTGCTTAATTTTTTGAGAAAGTATTATGTCGCTTAGTTTGATTGAAGCCTTTTCATCTATTGAAGATCCACGAGTAGAGAGACATAAACGCCACAAACTGATTGATATCATTGTATTGACCACTTGTGCTGTCGTGAGTGGTTCTGATGGTTGGGAATCAATTGAAGAGTTTGGAAAAAATAAGCCTGATTGGTTACAGCAATGGATTGAACTGGAAAATGGGATTCTGTCTCATGACTGTATCGCTCGTGTCATCTCTAAGTTGCAGCCCACAGAAATGAGCCAATGCTTTACCGAATGGGTCAACAGTGTGGTTGAATTAACTGAGGGTGAAATTGTTGCGATTGATGGAAAAACAGCCGAAAAGTCCAATGAGATTACAGCAATCCCCGCTTTACTTGAATTGCTAGAAATTAAAGGGTGTATTATTACGATTGATGCAATGGGTTGCCAGGCAAGCATTACCGAAAAAATTATTGAGAAAAAGGCAGACTATGTTTTAGCGGTTAAAGATAACCAAAAGTTTCTGAATGAAGCGATTACTGATTATTTTGAGGAAGCGATAGCGGCCAATAACCCCACATTATGCCAACTCACTGATCATGAGGAAATTAATGCTGAGCACGGAAGAATTGAAGTTCGCCGGTGCTATTTATCAACGAATATTGATACATTACCTGATAGCTTTCGCTGGAAAGGGTTTAAAAGTATTGGCATGGTCGAGAGTGAGCGGACAGTCAATGGTAAAACGAGTATTGAGCGGAGACATTATATTTGTTCGCTGACAGACGTTAAAAGTTTTGCTCGTGCTGCACGAAAACATTGGGGTGTAGAAAATTCCTTACACTGGGTCTTAGATGTTGTATTTAGAGAGGATGACTTACGTATCCGTACAGGCTATGCGCCAGAAAACTTTAATATTATGCGTCAGTTGGCTATTAACCTTTTGAACAAAGATACTTCTAGAGGAAGCATAAAGAAAAAGCGATTTAGAGCGGCGTTAAGTGATGACTTCAGAGAATCGGTGATTTTTTCTAGCTAAAATTTATATGCGCTTGCCCGGCTGCATTTAGTGCGTCGTGGCTATGTAGCAATTGAATGTGTTATAAGGCTGTTACTTGACTAAAGAATAAAGAATAAAGAATAGGTAATAAGAATGAGTTATACAATTGAAATACAACCTGCGGGTGTTCATTTTGAAAGCGAAAGTAACCTGTTGAGTGATGCTCTTGAACAAGCGGTACCATTAGCGTACAGCTGTAAAACTGGAGAATGTGGCACATGTGAGGCTGAAGTCGTTTTAGGTAATGTTAATAATGGTTATGATGAGATAGTTAATCGAGGTGTGATATTAACCTGCCAAGCTAAAGCGCTATCAAATGTAACCTTAAAAGCCAAATACCATCCTGAACTTGCATCACAAAAACAACAAGTTTTACCATGCAAGGTTGGTACATTTTCTTATGTTACCAATGATATTATTGTTATCAACTTTCGTTTTCCGCCGACAGCAGAATTTGATTTTTTACCTGGGCAATATATAGATTTGAACTTTAAAGGAGTTAAAAGGAGTTACTCAATAGCTAATAAAAAAAACGATATTAATGAATTTGAACTGCATATTCGTAAAGTACCGGATGGGAAAATGTCTAACTCTATTTTTGGACAAATAAAAGAAGGTCAACTTATGAGAATAGAAGGTCCTAAAGGGACTTTTTTCGTTCGTGATAATAATAAGTCTCTTGTATTTATTGCAACAGGTACAGGTATTGCTCCAGTTAAAGCTATGGTGGAGAAACTTTTAGAAAGTAAAGACCAACGCGATATATATATATATTGGGGTATGCAATATAAAGAAGAGTTGTATTGTAGTGAATTGATTCAATATGCAAAAAAACATAAACAAGTTACATTCTTTCCTGTATTGTCACAAGAGGTAAACTGGGAAGGCCATAAAGGATATGTTCAGGATGCCGTTCTCAAAGATTTTGACTCATTAGCTGAGCAAGAAGTTTATGCTTGTGGTTCACTTAATATGATCAATGAAGCAAGACAACTATTTATAAATAAAAAATTACCGTCAGAATCATTTTATTCTGATGCATTTACAGCGGCAAAATAATGGAACGGGTGGATACATAATGAAAACAGTAATTTTAGCTGGTGGCTTAGGTACGCGATTAAGTGAAGAAACTTCATTAAAACCTAAACCAATGGTAGAAATTGGCGGAAAACCAATTTTGTGGCACATAATGAAGCAATATTCAGCACATGGTATTAATGATTTTATCATTTGTTGTGGTTATAAAGGTTATGTAATAAAAGAGTATTTTGAGAACTATTTTTTACATATGTCTGATGTAACTTTTGATATGAAAAATAATAAAATGGAAGTCCATCATAAGCGCGCAGAGCCTTGGACGGTAACACTTATTGATACTGGAGATAATTCTATGACAGGCGGACGTTTAGGGCGTGTTGCTGATTATTTGAAAGATGAAAAGGCATTTTGTTTTACTTATGGTGATGGTGTTGGAAATATAGACATCACTAAAACAATTGAATTTCATAAATCACATGGTAAAAAAGCCACATTAACAGCAACATTTCCTCCTGGTCGATTTGGTGCCTTAGATATTCAAGCAGGGAAAGTCAGTAGTTTCAAAGAAAAACCCCGTGGTGATGGAGCTATGATTAATGGTGGCTTCTTTGTATTATCACCAGACGTATTAAAGTATATTGACGGCGATAGTTGTACTTGGGAACAAGAACCCTTAAAAAAGTTAGCAGAGGAGGGGGAGTTGATGGCTTATGAACATTACGGTTTCTGGCAGCCTATGGATACACTGCGCGATAAAGTCCATTTAGAAACGTTATGGGATGCAGGGAAAGCTCCTTGGAAAATTTGGAAATAGCTATGACACCTAATTTTTGGAAAGATAAAAAAGTTTTTGTAACAGGACATACAGGCTTTAAAGGTAGTTGGTTATCGTTATGGCTACAAGAAATGGGTGCTGTGGTAAAGGGCTACTCTTTAGATGTACCTACTACGCCTAGCCTATTTGTTGAAGCAAAAGTTCAAAACGGCATGTCCTCAGAAGAAGGCGATATTCGTGACTTCCCTAAATTAAAAGAAAGTATTAATCAATTTAAGCCTGAAATCGTGTTTCACATGGCAGCCCAGCCTCTAGTACGTTTGTCTTATGATGAACCAATGGAAACGTATTCTACTAATGTCATGGGCACAGTGCACCTCCTTGAGGCTGTGAAGCAAGTAGGTGGTGTAAAGGCCGTTGTGAATATTACCAGTGATAAATGTTACGAAAATAGAGAATGGCCATGGGGTTACCGAGAAAATGAAGCAATGGGTGGATATGACCCATACAGTAACAGTAAAGGTTGTGCCGAATTAGTGGCTTCTTCTTATCGTCAATCTTTTTTTAATAAAGATAAATATCAAGAGCATGGTTGTGCCTTGGCCTCAGCAAGAGCAGGTAATGTGATTGGAGGTGGTGACTGGGCTGATGACCGGTTGATTCCTGATATGCTAAACGCTTTTTCAAACAGTAAGTCAGTTGAAATTCGTAACCCATATGCCATTCGACCATGGCAGCATGTTCTTGAACCTTTATCCGGCTACATAAGTATTGCTGAGCATTTGTACCAACAAGGTCCTGATTTTGCTGAAAGCTGGAATTTTGGTCCCCGAGAAGAGGATGCTAAACCAGTACAATGGATTGTTGAAAAACTTGTTCAACAATGGGGAGATGAAGCAAGCTGGTATTTGAGTGATGGTGAACATCCTCATGAAGCTCATTATCTAAAACTGGATTGTTCAAAAGCTAAAATGCGCTTAAATTGGCAACCAGTCTGGAATCTAGAAGAAACATTGAGCCGTATAGTAATATGGCAGAAATCTTGGCTTGAAGGTAAAGATATCAAGCAACATACGTTAAACGAAATTAAAGAATACATGGCAACAAGAATGGGAAACGAAAATGTCTAAAGAATTAATCAGAAAACAGATAGCAGACTTAGTAGAGCAATATGCAGCAATTGAATACGCACCTAAATTGTTTATTGGTGGTGAAACAGTTGTTCCACCTGCAGGGAAAGTACTCGGCGCTAATGAGCTCAAAATGATGGTAGAAGCATCTCTTGACGGTTGGTTAACGACAGGTCGTTTTAATGATGCATTTGAAAAGCGCCTAGGCGAATACTTAGGAGTACCTTACGTATTAACGACAACATCTGGCTCATCAGCTAATTTACTTGCTTTAACAGCATTAACGTCACCTACATTAGGTGACCGTCAATTAAAACCAGGCGATGAAGTGATTACAGTGGCCGCTGGTTTCCCTACTACAGTAAACCCAACTATTCAAAACGGGCTTGTGCCTGTTTTTGTTGATGTAGATATCCCAACATATCAAATTAAACCCGAAATGATTGAAGCGGCGGTTACCGATAAAACTAAAGCAATTATGATTGCCCATACTTTAGGTAATACCTTTGACTTAACAGAAGCTCGTCGCATTGCTGATAAATACAATCTTTGGTTGATAGAAGATTGTTGTGATGCTTTAGGCTCTACATATGATGGGAAAATGGTCGGTACCTTTGGTGATATTGCCACAGTAAGTTTTTATCCTGCACACCATATTACAATGGGAGAAGGTGGTGCTGTATTTACGAAAGATAAAAATCTTAGAAAGTTACTTGAATCATTCCGTGATTGGGGGCGTGATTGTTATTGTCCGCCGGGTTGTGATAACACTTGTGGTAAACGCTTTGATCAAAAATTTGGCTCGTTGCCACAAGGTTACGATCACAAATATACTTATTCACACTTAGGCTATAACTTAAAAATCACGGATATGCAAGCCGCTTGTGGTTTAGCACAAATGGACCGTGTTGAAGATTTAGTTGAAACACGTAAAACCAATTTTAAATACTTAAAAGAGGGGTTAGCATCCTGTGAAGAGTTTTTAATATTACCTGAAGCAACAGAAAAATCTGATCCTTCATGGTTTGGCTTCCCTATAACAATCAAACCAGAAAGTGGCATCGACCGTGTTGACCTGCTTAAATTTATGGACCAATACAAAATTGGTACCCGTTTATTGTTCGCTGGTAATTTAACGCGTCAACCGTATTTTGAGAATGTTGAATACCGTGTAGTAGGTAAATTGACTAATACAGATATAATCATGAACCATACATTCTGGATTGGTGTATTCCCTGGTTTATCCGCTGACCATTTAAACTTTGTTATTGAGAAATTTGAAGAGTTTCTTGGTTTGAATTTCTAAAAAGATCGGAGGCTTCTCCCATCCAAATGATGAGTTGTTTATGATTATATTTATTTCTGGTGCATCGGGTTATTTAGGAAGTCAATTAGTTAAAACATTATCCGAAGAGCATCAGGTATTTGCTTTGATGCGCAGTACTTCATCAAAAAGTCGTATTGAAGGTGTTTATGCTGATGTGATTTATGTAGATGAAAATAATGTACTCGAAAAGACTTTTGCACAGCACCAGCCAGATATAGTGATCAATACAGCGGCGCTCTATGGCCGTAAAGGGGAATCTTTCTCTGCATTAATTAATGCCAATATTGATTTCCCTACTCAGCTATTAGCATTAACAGGTAAATATAATTGTAAAGCATTTATTCATACAGGTACTTCTTTACCCGATTGTATTTCGCCTTATGCCCTGACGAAAAATACGTTTGTGAAGCTTGCACAATTCAATAGTGATAGTTCGATTAAGTTTGTAAATGTTGCTTTAGAGCATTTTTATGGTCCAGACGATGACAGCAGTAAATTTACATCGTATGTTATCAATGCATGCCTTTCGGGTGACAAGCTTGCTTTAACTGATGGTCTTCAGCAACGAGATTTTATTTTTATTGATGATGTGGTAGCTGCATATAAAGTACTTATTGAAAATATCGCAAAATTAGACACCTTCGAGACAGTGCCTGTTGGATCCGGTGTAGCTCCTACGGTTAGAGAGTTGGTTGAAATGATACATACTTGTAGTCTTTCAAAATCATCACTTGAGTTCGGTGCAGTAGCAATGAGAGAAAATGAACTGATGTACAGTTGTGCAGATATATGTAGATTAAAACAATTAGGCTGGCAACCTGCATACTCTTTAGAGGCTGGAATTAAAGCCACATTAACTGTGAAGTGGGCCGCCTTTAATAGATTTTAATAATGACGGGCTTGATCTTATTACACGGAATATAAATGGACTAATGCAGGATATTTAAATCCTAGAATTTAAGTAAGACTATATTCAGTTAATTAATAAAAAATAAATAATATAATGGAAAACATAAGAACAATTCTACAGCAGGCTGATTATTTTTTTTCTGGGCATGACTATAAACAAGCAAACAGAGTTTTCGAAAAAGCATTAACTATTCAACCTAGTTCCGGCCGAGCAGTTCTAGGTATGGCTTTGTGTAATATTAAATTGAATCAATCTGCAGAAGCAATAGCTATACTTGAAAAATCACTTTTAGAAGACGTAACTAATAAAGAGGCTGTTTTGGTTCATTTGGCAACTCTGTATGAGCAAAGAGGAGAGTATAATAAATCAATAAGTTATAATGAACAGATATTACGAGATAACCCCAATCACTTCTCGGCTATCCGCAGCCTGTTAATTTTAGAAAGTTTTCATTGCCCAGGCCTTGTGAATGGTATGATATTTTTAGATAAGACATTGCAATCTGATTATGAATTGAAGTGGGTAGATTTGATTTTACTAGGCCAAGCTTGTGGGAGAATGAATTATATATATTTTACAAAATTACTGAGAAATATTAAAACAGAATCATTAATTAAATTATTTAGTGATTATGAAATAAACAACACGGAAACTTCTGTGGTGTTTTCTTTTTTCAATGAAAGAAGAAGTCGAACGGATGAGTTCCTATCTCTATGTGCAATATTAATGGGACGTATACTCAGCATAGATGATTTTTCTTATGCGACACCAAAATTTCTAACTCTTATATTAACGCTTGGAAATATAGATTACTCTTCACTTGATATTAAAGATCGCCCTAATAGTAAAAAAATACAACAACTTACATATAATTTATTAGACTTGCACTTTTCAACTTTCAGTGTGAGACAAGTCATAGGTATATTTTCGAATAAATATTCGTTTTGTCATAATTGGCTAGACAAAAATATTGAGTCACTTTTAGAAAATTCAACTTTTAGTATCCAGGGCAGGTTAAACATACTCATAATACTCTATTCATTTGCTGAAAAGTATAAAAATAGAAACGAATTGTTTAAGTCAGACATTAGAAATATTAATAAGGATTCTATATATGATAAAAATGTTATTGAACAAAGTTTCAAACATTTACTCTTGAATATAAATAAGACCTCTAAATCAGAAGTGATAAAGGATCATAAAAATCTTGATATTGCTGTTTGCATTTCTGGGCAGTTGCGTGGATATGAAGAAGCATTCAAAAGTTGGAAGCGTCTAGGCATATATGAGCATAATCCTACATTTTTTGTCGATACTTGGACAAATGTGGGAAACAAAGGGTTATCTCGATCGCATGCACACCGTAATTTACCAAAGCCTATTGATAAAGTTTTTTCAGAGCTATGCCAGGAAGTTGGTGAACCAATAATTAAAAGTTATTATCCATCTCTTTTTGAATACTTTGAAGCAAAGAAAAGTATCTCGCTAGGAGACGTCAGAACGTTTTATTCTACTAATTTCGTAAACATAGAAGATGAAAATTCTGAAAGCCATTCCAATTTTTCAAATACTGAAAAAATGCACTATAAAATATTTGGCTGTCAAAAAATGCTCAATAATTTGAATAAGAAATTTGATCTCGTTATTCGAATTCGTCCGGATAAATGGATTGGTACAGATTGCCAAGTAAACTTAAGTGATATCCATAAAAGAGTTAGTAGTAGTAATGTTATTTATACTGATTCAGCGCCGCACTTCTCTATACATAATCAACTTATTATAGGCGATCAGCTAGCAATCGGAACACAAAGTGCACTAAATTCGTATAGTAATACATGGCTATCTTACTTGAATGAAGAACAACAGACCTTAACCGGCCCTTTGAGAACACTGCGCCCTCACGAGAGTATAGGTTTTCAACTATTTTATGAGGGCTATTCACCGGAAATACTTCCAGGATTCAAATCTACATCTTTAATAAATTCTAGCATGATTTCTATTGAAAAGTTGCTTAACCTCGTAGACGGGGATATTCAGAACCGTGACCGAATACCATGTGATGATGTTTTTCTTCAAGAAATTCAAAAAGCATACCATTCATTGAAGGCGAACACGAAACGAAGTAGCGTCAGCGAATGAGTGGCATTCGCCGCCCCCGCTTGCGCTGGTATGGCGAAGCGGTACGAACGTGGGCCGCCGCAGGCATAGACGCCACGTAATTTTTCGCCGCGGAGACCTCGCAGCTTTCGCGAAAAATAGTGGCGCGCTAAAGCTCAATAATGGTATTTGACTTGCTCCTCACACACTGGAGTGCATAACGGTGATAGATGGCAGGGAGCAGGAATAATGAAGTGTTAAGTTAAGTTAAGGTGTACTTAACTAACGATGTGAGCTTTATAATTTAAATTAAACTAGTTGTCCAGCAAGGATATAGTAATGGTAGCCATCTTCTATGACGCTATCAATTAAAGTAAGGAAAAATGAGAGTGGTTATAATTTCACATAGAGGATTTTGGAAAAATGAGAAAGAAAAAAATGCTTTAATAGCTTTTCAACATTCTTTAGAAAATGGCTACGGTATAGAAACAGATCTAAGAGATTACGGTGGTGAGATAGTCATTAGCCATGATATAGCTGATGAAAACTCGATGCTTTTTTCTGATTTTATGTTGTTAATTATGAATTATCCTCCTGTATTATTAGCTTTAAATATAAAATCTGATGGGTTACAACAAAAAGTGAGTGCAGATTTAAGAGGATACAAAAACTATTTTGTTTTTGATATGTCAATTCCCGACGCTTTAGGATACCAAAAGCAAGGTATAACAAACTATACCCGATTTTCAGATATAGAACCTCTGCCAGCACTAACTATAGACGCTGACGGGGTATGGCTAGATAACTTCGGCAATAATACTCTAAATGTTGGAACAATTAATGAGTATGTTGAGCAAGGAAAAAAAATTGCGTTAGTATCACCAGAGTTACACAAATTTGAATATGCGGGCTATTGGCAGGAAATAAAATCGTATATAAACATGAACCCTAAACATGCTGAAATGATCTCTATATGCACAGACTTCCCAGAAGAAGCTCAAGGATTTTTTAATGAAGAATAATATAAAAGCCGTCATATTTGATATGGATGGAGTATTAATCGATGCTAAAGATTGGCACTACGATGCTTTAAATAAAGCCTTAGCAATTTTTGGTATCACTATAAGTCGCATGGATCACTTAACAACATTCGACGGCCTATCAACAAGTCAAAAATTAAAAATGCTTTCTAAACTTTACAGTTTACCTGAAGAGTTACACGGTTTTATAAATGAAATGAAACAACAGTACACAATGGATATAACTAATCAATTGTGTAAACCAATATTTCAGCATCAATTTGCATTATCAAAGTTAAAAGAAGACGGTTATAAGCTTGCTGTAGCATCAAATTCTATACGTAATACCGTTGAAGTGATGATGGAAAAGTCTTGCTTAATGCCTTATTTAGAGTTTTTATTATCAAATCAAGATGTTGTAAATGCAAAGCCAGCTCCTGATATATACATTAAAGCGATTAATGATCTTGGTTTTCAGCCAGAAGAATGCGTTATCGTAGAAGATAATGACAATGGGATTAAAGCAGCAAGAGCATCAGGAGCGCATGTACTTAAAGTGGAAACTGTAAATGATGTTACTCTTGAAAATATTACCAACTTTATTGAAGGACTAGCATGTTAAATATATTAATTCCAATGGCAGGAAAGGATACCTTTAGTATAAGTGAACAGAATGCTTACCCTAAAATATTAAGTGATGTAGAAGGGAAGCTTCTTATTGAACGAGCTGCGATGCCTTTTATTAACATTAAAGCAGATAAAAAAATTACCGTAACCATTCTCGAAAAACAAATTAATGATTACAAGCTTGATAAAGTTATTCCTTTACTGGATGCGTCGCTTGAAGTCTTTCCTTTAAGTGGAGAGACTCAAGGTGCCGCATGTTCTTGTTTACTTGCCATTGAAAAATTAGAGTTAGATTCTCCGCTTATTATTTCTAGTTTTGAGCAAGTTCTTGATGTTGATGTGGAGTATTATTTAGATATTTTTTTATCTGAAAATGTAGATGCTGGAGTATTAACGTTTGATGCGATTCACCCTAAATGGTCTTACGTTAAAACGGATATAAATAATTATGTTATTCAAGCTGCTGAAAAATTGCCTATTAGTAAAAATGCTATTGCAGGCTTTTATTTTTATAAGACAGCCAGGCTATTTATTGAAGCTATTCAGAATATGATCCGAAATAGCGTTAAGCATAATAACTTATTTTATATTTCTCCATCGCTTAATGAGGTTATTCTTAGAGAAGGAAAAGTTCTTGCATTACCAATTCCTAAAAATAAATATTTTCATATTCAAGATGAACATGCGCTTACTGCTTTTGAGGAAAAAGTGACGGCAGAAAAGAAAAATTTTCATAATTTGATTCTTCAATCTACAGAAGAATATGTGACCCAGTTTGACAACAAGTCAATTACAGGAATTGCTAAAATCTTCTCCCCTGAATTTCATCTCACGGATCCTAGTGTTTCTATAAAAGGTAAGCAAGAAGTTATAAGTTATATAACGGAAATATTTAGTGAGCACGTTGAACTTAATTTTGTCGCAAAAAATATTATTGTTGACAATAAAACTAGCCTGATTGAATTTACCTTAAAGCTAGGGGATACTCTTCTTGTTGGGACAGATGTTATCTATTGGAATGAACAAGCCAAAATGATTGCTATGAACGCTTATTTACATGAGGTTAAGTAAATGAAACAAACTAACTTAGATCAATTTACTAGAGGTTGGATTGTCGGTGGTTTCAAACCGAGTTTATACGATACCAAAGATGTGGAATTTGCTATCCAAAAGTTTAAAAAAGGAGATAAAGAAGCCTCGCATTGCCATAAAATTGCAACAGAAATTACTGTGATCGTTTCAGGGAGAGCTAAAATGAAAGGTCATATTTTGGGTGAGGGGGATATTCTAAAAATATCCGCAGGTGAATATACAGATTTTGAAGCGCTTGAAGATACAACAACAGCTGTACTGAAAGTACCCGGTGCTTTGAATGATAAATACTTAGAAGGAGAGGAAAAGTAAATGCTTAATATCGTAGTGCCTATGGCAGGGAAAGGAAGCCGTTTTATCAAAGAAGGTTATTCTGATCCTAAGCCTTTGATAATGATAAAAAACAAAAGAATGATCGAGGTAGTAATAAATAACTTAACTCCAACATGCGAGCACCGATTTATTTTTGTATGCCAGGAAGAGCATTATAAAGAATATGACCTTGAAACTATTTTTTCAAAATCTTGTGAAAATTTTAAGGTTGTTACCATTAATGGGATAACGGAAGGAGCCGCGATTACTGTATTAAAAGCAAGGTCATATTTTGATAATGATTCTGCCTTAATGATCGCGAATTCAGATCAATGGATTGATGTTGACATAAATGATTACTTGGATGATATGAAAGCAAGAAACCTTGACGGCAGTATGCTTACGATGAAAGCAGAGGATCCAAAATGGTCTTATGCAAAAGTTGGTAGTGATGGTCTTGTATCTGAAGTTGTTGAAAAAATTGTGATATCAGACGAAGCTACTGTTGGGATATATAACTTTAAGAGTGGGCATGATTTTTGTGAGTATGCTGATTTCATGGTTGAAAAAAATATTCGTAGCAATAATGAATTCTACGTAGCCCCCGTGTATAGTTTTATGGCACAGGAGGCAAAGAAAATAGGTGTTTATAATATCGGTGAAGAAGCAAGTGGCATGTATGGATTAGGAATACCTAGTGATTTAGAGTTATTTCTTTCTTTAGCAGTGTCTGAAAAAGCTTGCTCGTTTTAATCCTTATATGTTGGCTATGTCATCTTTAAGTGTTGAAAGTTCCCAGTCGCTGAATTTAAAAGTAGTTCGAGCGTCAGGTTTGTTCTATATTTCATCACTCTGCACTGGGTCAAGTTTTGCACCTTGCAAGAACAATAGTGAAGAATTTAGAGGGATTTAGGTGTGAATGATCAGCATAGAGTTTTAATCTGCAGTGGCTTTCACCGCAGTGCTACTTCAGCAACCGCAAATTATCTTTCAAATGCCGGTTTGTCATTAGGTCATAACCTAATGGGCGGCGGTGTCTCTAATAAAGGCGGGCACTTTGAAGATTGGTCTTCTGTTAAAATGCATGACGACTGGTTAAATCAGAATCAAACCAATTGGCAATATCATGATGAAGTTGAATTAATGGTTAATCCCCCAGCCATTGATAAACTCAAGGAATATATTGCAACGAGAGATAAGTCTGATTCAGTTTGGGCGGTGAAAGACCCTAGAATTTGTTTGTTTTTACCCGAGTGGGATAGCTTGCTTGGTGAGCGAGCATGTTATTTATTTGTTTTAAGGCATTGGTCTAGTTGTATTGAGTCTTTATTTAATAGGCATAGTCGCGAGCTAGCGGTTAATTTTTCGCCTGATTATAAATCTACGCAGTTATTATTTTGGAAGGAGCCCACTCTAGCAGCAAAAATGTGGCTAGCTTATTGTAAGCGACTATTAGCATTTTCTCGTGAAAATGGCTCCAAAACACTTTTAGTCACGCAACGTGCATTATTTGAAGGTCAGCCTCTTATGGCTAAGCTAAATACTAAATTTGATTTGTCGCTCAATATTAATGCTGAGTCACCCTTAAAACAGGAATGGCTAAACGATACTGCATCTATTCGTATCAGGCAGATGCTGCCTAGGGTGATAGTCGAAGAGCTTGATTCAGTTTGGAATGATTTGATCCATATGGCTGATTTAAAAGTAGCTG
>Ga0209707_1000881_pt1 | contig 17584 bp, 15 predicted proteins | sample EN4Hudsemesocosm_FD_184630 | JGI IMG/M metagenome (GOLD analysis project Ga0209707, IMG submission 184630) | Methane-oxidizing microbial communities from mesocosms in the Hudson Canyon - EN4B Hudson Canyon (SPAdes) (version 2) | ecosystem: Environmental > Aquatic > Marine > Cold seeps | place... | reverse complement strand
GAATGCCATTTTCAGATTGCCAAGTCTTAATTATGTTGCCTAGATGTTTATGGTTAATTAGCCAGTCATGGAATTGATCAGATGAGCGGGAAAAGCACCAAGCTGCTAGTAACACCAACGGGGTGGTGGGCAATAATGGGAGAAAAATCCCAATTATGCCTAGAGTCAGGCTAACCCACCCAATAGCACTTAATAATAGTTTTGATTTAAAAGCTTTTGCCCAATTCTCAGTCATAAGTATGGCGTTATTAATCCTGCTAATTGTTTAATTCACAATAATTTGCTTTTTACTACGTGCAAAGCCGTAATACATTTGGACATTACAAAAGAATAATCCATAGTTTGCATTGACTTATCCCAAGTGTAAAATTCAAAATAGTTATGAAACCGCTTATTATTCACTACCTCATAACAAAAAGTTACATTTGTGACGTTGGTGGAAATGGCTTTCTGAATTTATAGTAGAATGCTGTGATGATTAACAAAGTGCCAGAGTAGTAAACAGGATGCGATTAGATCAAACCAAAATTGTTAGCAAGATGGTGCGAGGTTTGGTTAACCACATTGCCCAAAAAGGCTACTCTCGCGATGATCTTATGTGGAAATTAGGGCTTAATGAAGAAGACCTTAATAATCCGGACTACTTCTTCTCTGTATCCCTCTATAACCGAATTTATGAATTGGGCGAAGATATTACTGGTGACACCAATCTTGGCTTTGCCTTCGGTGCTGAATCTACCCCTGATGTAGGTAGTGATTTTGGCTTAATGGCCAGTACCTGTGAAACCGTAGCGGATGTTTTAAGGTATCAGTTGCGTTACTCAAGCCTGGTGCGTAATTTTGATCACTTTGAACTTGCTACTGTAGGTGAAGAGCTTATTGTTAGCTGGACATCGGATGTACCGGTTAGTACTCATGTGGTAGAGGAGGTGTTCGCTAGGCGCACTAGTTTTATAAATAAATACGTCTTGAATTCAGATAATAATGTGTTTAAAAGGGTTTATTTTAGTCATAGCTTAAATGGACGAGATATTAAATCTATTAAGTCTATTTTTGGTTGCCCTGTCTTGTTTGATCAGCCTTTTGATCAGATTATATGTGACAAATCCACTCTATCACTTTCCCTTATTACTCCAGACCGTGATTTATGTGAGTTTTATGAAGGCTTAGCTCGAAAAAAACTAGTTGCTCAGACCCAGGTAGGTATTGTCGAAAAAGTTAGCCAAATCTTAGTTAATGCATTACCTAATGTATTATCCCTTGATCATGTGAGTGACAATCTATCCCTTAGCCCCAGAACATTACAGAGACAATTACAGAAGCACGGTTACACCTTGAAGGATCTTTACACTGAAGTTAAGCGAAATGTAGCGTTGGACTCTCTAAAGGCGGGTCAGTCGCTTATGGCTATTTCGCTTAAATTAGGCTTTTCAGAGCAGAGTGCTTTCCAGCGTGCTTTTAAGCGTTGGCAAGGGTGCACTCCCAAAGAATTCCAGCAACTCTATTTAAATAATCCTGCCCCTAAATAGCCCAGATTCTAAATAACTCAGACTCTTAATTTTCCAAAAGTTTTTTAATTGTGGCGTCTGCTGTCAATAACTGTACTTTTGAGTCAATACTTCGTATCTTCATATCATTAGAATAGCTCGCCTAAAATAAGTACTACAAATACGCTTTTTTCAAAAAAACGAACATAAAAACAACTATTATCAAAACAATAAGGCTTAATAGCACAATAAAGGATTACCAATGACTAACAATAGCGCAGTTTATCTTACTCCTCTTGAAAAAGTTCAGAACAGGGTCAAAAAGACGCCAAATTCTGTTTTTTTACGCCAACCTATTGATGGCGAATATAAAGAGTTTACATGGAAAGAAGTTGACAACCAGGCTCGTAGAATTGCATCAGCTTTGTTGGGTTTAGGGTTAGAGAAGGGGGATCGAGTAGCGATCCTTGCGAAGAACTCTGCTGAATGGTTCATTACCGATTACGCTATTCAGTTAGCAAGTTTAATTAGTGTACCGTTATATCCAATGCAGTCGCCTGAATCGATTGAATATGTGATAAACCACAGTGAATCAAAAGCCATTATTATCGGTAAATTAGACGGTGCTAAGGCTATGGAGTCGGGTATTCCTGCCAATGTTATTCGTATTGGTATGCCATACTCTATCGATATGAAAATTGAACACCAATGGAATGACCTATTGGCTAAATACGAGCCTACAACGGCTCAGCCAGTGCACGGTATGGATGACTTAATGACGCTCATTTATACATCAGGAACTACCGGTAACCCTAAAGGTGTAATGCATACATACGGTAGCTTCAGTTTTGGCGCTCAAAATGCGGCAGATACCTTACCTGTTGGTCCACAGGATCGCTTTTTATCCTTTTTGCCTCTGTCTCATATTGCTGAGCGTTTCATGGTCTTGGGTTGCTCAACATACGGTGGCGCAACCGTAACGTTTGTAGAGTCTCTTGATACCTTTGCTCAAAACTTACAAGACACATTACCAACCGTATTCTTTGCTGTTCCGCGTTTATGGAAGAAGTTTCAGCAGCAAATTTCTGCAAAAATGCCAGAAGAGAAGCTTAATAAATTACTTCGTGTGCCACTACTTAACCGTATTGTTCGCGGTAAAATTAAAAAGGCACTGGGCTTGAATAAAGCACGTATGGTTGTGTCGGGTGCATCGCCTATCGCTAAGAGCTTACTTGAGTGGTATGCCAAAATTGGTATCGATATCAATGAAGGTTATGGCATGACTGAGAACCTGGCTTATGGTCCTGCTATTAATATGCCTGGTGCGGTAAAGCTTGGCTCTGTAGGCTCTGTAAAGTCGTTACCTCACAACGAAGTGCGTATTACAGACGAAGGTGAAATTGTTGTACGTTCTCCATCTCTAATGAAGGGCTACTACTTAGAGCCAGAAAAAACAGCTGAGACGATTCAGGACGGTTGGTTACACACTGGGGATAGGGGTGAAATCGACAGTGACGGTTACCTGACTATTACGGGTCGAGTTAAAGATGTATTCAAGACATCAAAAGGAAAGTTCGTTCAGCCTAACAAGCTAGAAGGTTTATTGCATAGAAACACAAATATAGAGCAAATTTGTGTGGCGGGTTCTGGTCACTCTCAGCCAATTGTATTAATAGAATTAACTGAAGATGCTAAATCCAGGTTGCCTGAAGCGGCTAAAGAAATTGAAGATGACATCATGAAAACAGCCATGAGCGTTAATAAAGAGCTTGAGCATCATGAGATTATCGACCGAATTTTTGTTGTTGATGATGTATGGACACCAGAAAATGGCATGTTAACCCCTACGATGAAAATTAAGCGTAACGAAGTAGAGAAAAAATATGGCCCGCTGTGTGATAAGTACCGTGAGTCAAAAACTCGTTTTGTTTGGGAATCTCAAGAGTCTTAATGCCTGAACTGGTAAAAATAAAAGCAGTATCTAGAATTAGCAGTAACGAAAATTATAAATAGCTAATCATCTCTTTTGCATAGCCGCTTCATTTTAAGTGAGGTGTTGTTGTGCAAAAGGGCGGTGTTTAAAAAAGAACTGTGGTGCACAACGATAGCAAGGAACAATGGATCAGACTATGAAGAAAATAATCAACATCAGCTTAGGTTCCTCAGAGCAAGATTATGAGTTTAAGACTAATTTTCTTGATCAGGATTTTACCGTTAAGCGAATTGGAACCAATGGCAACAAAACTGAGGCATGGGAACAACTTCAACGGCTTCAGAGTAAATGTGACGCTATGGGCGTTGGCATGGTATCAGATGACCTCCATGTAGGAGAGTATAAGTTTGGAAGCTCTGAAACAAAGAAGCTAACACGTGTTGTTACTCGGGTCCCTGTGACGACTGGTGCAAGGGTTCGTCGCTTGCTTCAATGCTCTGCTATTCGTTATACGCAAAAGGAATTAGGGCACTATTTTAACAACAATAAAGTGTTGTTTTTGTCCGGTATGGCCAATTATGAAATGGCTATGTTGATGTCTGAATATACACCAAATCTCAAGTTTGCTGATTCGGTTATTCAAAGTGGCCTGCCTACATTTTTAAAATCTATTTCGGCTTTAGAGCTTTATGCCAGAGGGCGTTACAATCTCAATAAAGTATCACCTATTGATACTGAAAAACGTCATATCCCTTCATTGCCAAAAGTAAAAAAACACTTAATTACAAAGGCAATGAAAGACTCACATGTTGTTGTGGGTACATGTGCAGACTTGAGAAAATACGGTAACACTGAAAGCCTAAAAGACAAAACCATCATTACGTCTTTTGTAACGGATGAAGATTTTGAGTTCTTCAAAGAGGCAAAAGTTAATTTAGCGATTGATGTAACACCTAATGTATTCGATCAGGTGGTGGGCGTTAGTGTAGTTGAAGCGATGATACTCGCTGCATCAGATATTCCTGCGGACGAGTTATCTTGTGCTGATATTGAAGATATTATTAAAGAACTTGATATTAAGCCTCGCTTGCTACACCCAACTGGCGAGTTCAGAAATATTAGACGTTTTGCATTTGTGATACATCCTCTTTCACAGGAGTATATTCGTAATGTAACGCCTATTCCTAAGCGTTTTGCACATACGCCATTAATGAATGCGGTCGAAAAGGTGGTCGCTCTTGCTCCGCCTATGATTTACTCAGAAGTTAAAGGGATTAAGTCACCTTGCGGTGCTGAGGCTGAGGGTTGGTTAATTACTGTTGGTGGCACGCCAAAAGAAATGCTATCGCATAGCCCTGAGTTTACTTACAAGCGATTGCTTGCTGCATCAAAAATGGCTGAGAAGTTAGGTGCGCAGATATTGGGCTTGGGTGCATTTACCAAGGTGGTTGGTGATGCAGGTATTACTGTTGCCAAAAGATCAACTTTGCCTATTACTACAGGTAATAGTTATAGTGCATCGGGTGCGCTATGGGCAGCAGCTGATGCAATGAAGCGACTTAAGCTGGTTAAAACGGTAGAGGGCAAGAAAATCCCTGCTAAATCAATGGTTATCGGTGCTACCGGATCTATTGGCTCGGTATCGGCTCGTTTACTGGCTATGGCTTTTGATGAGGTTTATCTTGCTGGCCGAAATGAAAAAACCTTAACCAAGCTGAAAAATTCAATTCTTGAAGATACACCTGATGCGAAAGTATTTATTACAACTAACCCTGATGATCAATTAGGTGATATGGATGTGGTTGTAACATCCACTTCTGGAGCGGGTAAGAAAATACTGGATATTATGAAGGTGAAGCCTGGGTGTGTAATTACAGATGTTGCCCGGCCGCTTGATTTGCCTGCAAGTGAAGTAGCTAAGCGACCTGACGTGTTGGTTATTGAGTCTGGAGAGATTGATGTACCGGGTAAATTGGATATGAGAAGTATTCAGTTACCTGACAATGTTGTTTTTGCTTGTATGGCAGAAACCATTGTACTGGCATTGGAGGGACGTTTTGAGGTCTTTACCATTGGTCGAAATACAGAGTGGGAAAAAGTTAAAGAGATCTACAAACTTGGTATTAAGCATGGAATGAAACTCGCAGCTATTTCGGGGGTTAATGGTGCTTTTACTGATGATGATATTGGTAAGGTTAGAGAGTTAGCGTTAGAGGCTCGTAAAACCTGGAAGTCTAAGTAGATAAAAGTACTAGCGTAGAAAAATCACGACCACTGATTTTCAGTGGTCGTTAATTGTTATCAAATGTTGTTAGCTGCAATAAAATAAATATGCTAAATTTTTTTCAATCCCGCCCTCTTGTTGAACAATCAAGTGCCAATTGGATTTTCGAAGCCTTTGAATGGGCCTTAACTTACTTTGATAGCAGTGAGTTTTTTAATCGAAGTCGTCTAGTGCAGCCCACTAATGAATTTTTTTCTGGCAGTGTAAATAGTGTGCATGCAAAGGCAGAAAATGTTTTTCAGCATACCCTTAAGCATGCAGGTTTAAGTCATTGGCCTTTTGAGTTATTAAAACCTGAAGACTTTCAAAATATACCTGCTCCACAACTTGAATTTGACCGTGTTGAACGGAATTCTGGTGAGGGCTGCTTGCCTGAGTTGAGCAATGAGTTATCTATTTATTTATCCTATAACCCTCAGCAAACACTAAAGCCAGAAGACTTATCATCCAGTTTTGTGCATGTTATGGCTCAGCATTTAGTTATCCAGTCTCGCGAGCTCCCACCAGGAGGGACGGATTATTTTGTAGAAGGCACAGAAATATTAGCGATATTTTTGGGGTTTGGCGTAATGCTATCAAACTCGGCTTATACATTTAGAGGAGGGTGTGGTAGTTGTTACAATGGTCAAGCTAACCGTCAGGCGACCTTATCTGAGAGTGAGGTTATATTTGCTTTGGCGCTTTATTGTCGGTTAAAAGGTATACCTAACGCTGAGGTAACGCGTTTTTTAAAGAAATACTTGAAAAAAAGTTACAAGCTGGCACTTAAGCAAATTGAGGCGCAGCCTGATTTTTTAGAACGGTTAATGCGGTTTCGTTAATCCTCAATTCAACAACTGCAGTTAAGCCTGTTATAATGAACTGTTTAGATGACCTGTTACTCTGGCTCTCAATTATTATCCCCAACTCTCTTACGGCAAAGAATATGACAAAAATTGAAACTCCAAGCTATTTAAAAGATGCCAGCCAACTATTAACGGCTGATGGATTTAAAATCGGTGAGTGTTGGTATCATGGAACAACATCTGGTTTGGCAGATGTTATTCTTGAGCAGGGTTTAAAAGGCTCTGGTGATGCAGAACTAAGTAAGATGACCAAAAAGGCGATGGCGACTATTGGTAATTCTTATACAGAAAGGAAGGAGCCGGTTTACTTAACGCAAAGTAAAGAGCTTGCGTATTACTGGGCTTGCCAGAAGGTTATGGCGCGTAAACATCACTTTGCTATAGATGAGTCTGCTGTTGTATTGGCTGTATCATTATCGGAAGACCTTAATACAAATGTAAAAACAGATGTGGGTGCGGCAACCATGTTGCTTGAAGATAAAAATGCTTACATTGAATATTTACGTGAAATATATAATGACGAGAAATTATTTTTGCCCGAACTCGATCCATCAAAAGTAGATCGTATGGACTATTTAAACCGTTTGGGCTTGGCGTATTTCATTAAGGATATTTCTAGTGAAAATGTCCAGATACTAGAAGAGTAGTTTTAACGTGAATCGAAAAAAGAAAGTTAAAGATACGATTAAAAAGTGGACGAAAAGAGCTAACGCTAAAAACCGTCTTAAAAATAAGCCCCGTTATATTTCAAAAGCTGAGCGAGAGAAGTTAGCACTTAGTGAGGGGGCTGAGGTGGAAAGCCCTGGGAGTGAGAGTGGGGACGAAACTAATGCATCCTAAAGAAAATAAAGGGCACGACTTTACTAAGAAAAAGAAGGTTTCTGTTTGGGTGTCTCAGTATCCTTATGAAGATATTCCTGACGAGTACTTTGAAGAAACGTTCAGCAAGAAAAATACTCGTGCGACGAATGCTTGGTCTGCGGGCTTTAATCTTAATTATTTTAATCCTGAGAATATGGAAACCAACGGGACTCAAACCGGCACGGTGGATATTAAAAAGGCAGCAGGGGAGTGCTCATTTTCGTCATCCTATATTGATGTATTAATGAGTAAGGCCAGAAAGAAGAAGTTAGAGGATATTACCTGGATTATTCTGCTTTTTGAATGTGAATACAGTGCAAAGCTCTCTGGAGTAGAGAAAGATAAATACACGACCTTTCTGGGTGCTTTCACTTATGATGATGAAGCCAACAATCTATATGAGATAGATTAGTTTTTAACAGCTTGTCAAATGGCTATGCCAAAGAACTATAGTTCTTCGGCATCTCTCATTCGTTCTTTACGTGCCTGCTCTTCCGCAAAGGCGGCTTTGATTTCCTGAACTACAGAATCAACGTCGGCCTCTTGGATATCTTCCTCATAAAGGCCTGTTAGCACCGTCTCGGGTGTTAGTTCACCGTCTTCATAGAGTGCCCACATTTCTTTGGCGTACTTACTTTCTAATAGCTCTGGTGCATATTGAGCGTAGTAGGTCGTCATGTTTTCAATGTCTCGGGTAAGCATTGATTCAGCATGATTATTTGCTGCTGCGTCAACCGCTTGGGGTAAGTCGATAATAACAGGGCCGTAATCATCAACTAAAACATTAAACTCAGACAGGTCTCCATGTACGATGCCTACACAAAGCATTCGTTGTACATATTGCATTACGACGGCATGGTCTTCCAGAGCTTGTTCTGCTGACATGGCTACATCATTTAAGCGCGGAGCTACTTCACCAGAGTCATCAGTGACCAGTTCCATTAATAGCACTCCATCAAAGCAGCCGTAAGGTTGTGGTACGCGCACACCTGCGCCAGCTAGTTTATAAAGCGCATCGACTTCAGCATTGTGCCAGATTTCTTCCTGTTGTTTGCGGCCGAACTTAGAGTTTTTCTCCATGGCTCGGGCGCGGCGGCTATTTCGTACTTTTCGGCCTTCCTGATATTGGACTGCTTGTTTAAAGCTACGCTTGGCAGCCTCTTTGTAGACTTTGGCGCAGCGAATATCTGATCCGCAACGCACGACATAAACAGTAGCTTCTTTACCGCTCATAAGTTGACGCATAACTTCATCAACTATGCCGTCTTCGACAAGTGGTTGTATTCTCTTTGGAGTTTTCATAGCGCTCTTATACATTAAATTGACCAAGGATGGAATAGGCATAATAAAGAACCGTTAGAGGTTGTTGATAAAATGTGTTGACTGTTTAAGGAATATGTATATAATGCAACCCAGCTTGAAAGTACGACCTATATTTATGCACAACCATTTCGATGTCTCGTTTTTAGTAGCTCGTCCTGTTTTCATAAGTAATAGCAACACATTTCAGCCAATCTAACTTTATACTCATGTTGAGTTAAAGTTTTTAATTACATATTGAATAATAGGATATTATTATGTCTACAGTTACTGGTACAGTTAAGTGGTTTAACGAATCTAAAGGTTTTGGTTTTATCGAGCAAGAGTCTGGTCCAGACGTTTTTGCTCACTTCAGCGCTATCAACAGCTCTGGCTTCAAAACTTTGACTGAAGGTCAAAAAGTTGAGTTCACTGTAACTCAAGGTCAGAAAGGTCCTCAAGCAGAGAACATCGTAGCTGTTTAATTTTAAACTGCTATAGAGTCTCTTGACCCTTTAGGGGGTTTGAGAACAATAAAAAGGCGACGCCATTAGGCTTCGCCTTTTTTTGTTTTTAAAGATACGTAATTTTAAAAAATAAAGTAGTAGAAAATTTATGACCCTCCGCCAATGGCTGCAGTCCGAGCCGTTCACGCTTAGTATGTCTTCTGGCTTCTTCAGTTTCTTTGCTCACTGTGGAATGCTATCTACGTTAGAGGATGAGGGGTTGCTGCCTGCAAAAATAACGGGCTCAAGTGCAGGGGCATTAGTAGGTGCATGTTGGGCTTCGGGTTGCTCATCGGAAGAGCTCAAAGAGCGTTTATTTGAATTAACTAAAAATGACTTTTGGGATCCCTCCATTGGTTTAGGTTTGCTTAAAGGGGTTAAATTCAGGCAGATAGTGTCTGAAATTTGTAAGGTTGAGTCTCTTCAGGTTTGTCATATTCCTGTCGAATTATCAGCATTTGACCTTTTAACATTAAAAACGCATACCTTAAGGGAGGGGGATATTCAGTCTGTGGTTTCTGCCTCTTGTGCTTTTCCGTTTCTTTTTCAGCCTGTAAAAGTGGGTAAACGTTATTATCTTGACGGGGGGATAAAGGATCGTCCAGGTATGTATGGGGTCGCTGATGGTGAGAGGGTGTTTTATCACCATATCGCCTCTCGGTCACCTTGGCGACGAAAGAATAGTGCTGCGCTAGATATTCCTCAAAGAGCCAATATGCAGACTTTGGTAATTCAAAATTTACCTAGGGTTGGGCCTAACTCTTTGGGGCAGGGGCAATCTGCCTATAATATGGCTAGAGAGCGTACGTTGGCAGCATTAGATAGAAAGCTTCCTTATTAAGAATATTTGTTAATAATTATTAATTTGTGTGAGCTAGTATTGCTAACAATCGTGATAATAATCTCACTATTTTTACTTTGTTTTTATGGGTTTGCTAATAAATACACGAGCTTAGCAATCTATCTTAATCTATTACTTTAGAAGTGGGGGCGTATAAACCCTTATAATTCATTATTGGTAATTACTTATATTCATAAAACTTATACTGGATATATTTTCTATATATTTCATTTATTGCCTCTTTTTCATTAGAATGCCCACCTGAAATAATTACACCGGTAAGCTAGCGCTATAAAGTGGCTGGCTCCATTTACACTTAAAAGAAGGATTGATCTATGTCATATCAAGACGATATCAAAGCGGTTGCAGCAGTAACAGAAGCTAAAGGCGCTAGCTGGGCAGCTATCAACCCAGAGTCAATTGCTCGCATGCGTGCTCAAAACAAATTCAAAACAGGTCTTGATATAGCGCAATATACTGCTGATATCATGAACGCAGATATGGCTGCATTTGATGCAGACAAGACTAAGTACACACAGTCTTTAGGTTGCTGGCACGGTTTTGTTGGTCAACAAAAAATGATCTCTATCAAGAAGCACTTCGGTGGAAAGACTGATCGTCGCTACTTGTACCTTTCAGGTTGGATGGTAGCAGCGCTACGCTCTGATTTCGGTCCACTTCCTGATCAGTCAATGCACGAGAAAACTTCAGTTGCATCTTTGGTTGAAGAGCTATACACATTCCTGCGTCAAGCTGATGCACGTGAACTAGGCGGTCTTTTCCGTGCACTAGACGCTGCTAACGAAGCGGGCGATTCAGCAAAAGCTGCTGACATTCAAGATCAAATTGACAATCACGTAACTCACGTTGTGCCAATAGTTGCTGATATCGATGCTGGTTTTGGTAACGCTGAAGCGACTTACCTAATGGCTAAGCAAATGATCGAAGCGGGTGCTTGTGCACTTCAAATCGAAAACCAAGTTGCTGATGAGAAGCAATGTGGTCACCAGGACGGTAAAGTAACTGTTCCTCACGCTGACTTCCATTCTAAGATCCGTGCATTGCGTCACGCTTTCCTAGAGCTAGGTATAGACAACGGTATTATCGTTGCGCGTACTGACTCTGAAGGTGCTGGTCTTACTAAAGAAATCGCTGTTGTTAACGAGCCTGGCGATTCTGGCGATATCTACAACTCTTACCTGGACGTTGAAGAAATCGACGTAGCTGACATGGCTGAAGGCGACGTTGTATTTAACCGTGGCGGCAAGCTTGTTCGTCCTAAGCGTCTACCTTCTGGTCTATATCAGTTCCGTCAGGGTACTGGTCATGAGCGTTGTGTATTCGATTGTATCGGTGCTCTTAATGCTGGCGCTGATCTACTTTGGATCGAAACTGCAGTTCCGACTGTACACGAAATTGCTGGCATGATGGATGATGTACGTAAAGTACACCCAGATGCGAAACTAGTTTATAACAACTCTCCATCTTTCAACTGGACACTAAACTTCCGTCAGCAAGTATTTGACGCTAAGGTTGAAGCCGGTGAAGACGTTTCTGCATACGATCGTGCTGAGCTTATGAATGCTAAGTATGACGAAACTGAATTGTCTGCAATAGCTGATGAGCGTGTTAAGACTTTCCAGGCAGATACTGCTCGTGAAGCGAACGTATTCCACCACTTGATTACTCTTCCTACTTATCACACGACTGCATTGTCTGTTGATAACCTAGCGAAAGATTACTTCGGTGAGCAGGGTATGTTGGGTTATGTTGCTGGCGTACAGCGTAAAGAGATCCGTCAGGGTATCGCGTGTGTTAAGCATCAGAACATGTCTGGTTCAGATATGGGCGACGACCACAAAGAATACTTTGCTGGTGAGCGTGCTCTTAAAGCAGGCGGCGCGAAAAACACTTCTAACCAATTCTCTTAATATTGAATTGAGTTATCCGGTTAAAAAAACTTGACCGGAAGTGTTTGAAAAAAGGCCGAGTACATTATGTGCTCGGCCTTTTTTGATGCCTGTTTATTAAACTAATATATGAATGTCTGATTTACTATTTATTCCGTGAATGATAGGGTGTTCCGTAATTCGTATTGTGTAGGATTACTATGGATATCAGCAGGGTAGATCTCAATTTATTAATTCATCTAGACGTATTGCTCAGAGAGCTAAACGTCACCAAAGCCGCAAGTCATTTAGGCATTACTCAGCCTGCAATGAGTAATGGTTTAAAGCGTTTACGCTTACTCTTTAAAGACCCTCTACTTGTTCGTACTTCGGAAGGAATGGCGCCCACTGAGCTTGCTCTTGAGTTAAAACCTGCCGTCCGTGAGATTTTATTTAACATCGAAAAAGTCGTTCAGCCAGATCGAGGTTTTGATCTTGATAGTGGTCGTGTTTTCCGAATTATGGCGAGTGACTATGCTGAATCTACTCTAATACCTGATGTATTAAGTGCTGTGCGCCAAAGAGCCCCAAATGTAACCTTAGACATTTTAACGCCTAGTGATGTCTCATTTGAGGATGTAGAGCAGGGGCGTGTTGATATGGCTATTAACCGTTTTGAAACATTGCCACAGTCATTCCATCAAAAAACAATCTGGAATGATACTTTTTCATGCCTGATGAATGTAGACAATGAAATTGCTAATAACTTTACGCTTGATAACTATTTAGCCGCTAGTCATATTTGGGTGAGTAAAACCGGTTTTGGTGTTGGGGTTGGGATGAACCCTAAAGACGTACAAAGACTTGGCTGGGTAGATGAAGCCTTAAATGAAATTGGCGCAAAGCGTAAAATTAGTGTGTTTACTCGACATTATCAAGTTGCCATGCTGCTTGCTCAGCAGCATGACCTTATTGCGACCTTACCTAGTAGAGCTGCTCGCTTAAAGAGCGAGAGCCCGAAGCTGGTATCAAAGGAGCCTCCTTTTGCTATTCCCGCTTTTGATCTAAAAATGGCCTGGAGTCCATTGCTTCACCATAATGCTGGGCATAAATGGTTAAGGCGCCTAATCGTTGATGTAGCTGATCAAACCTTGGGTTAATGTAGGGTTTTAAGTTTCTATGTTTCCTTTTGGGTGATTTTCTATTTGGCGTTTCTTAGCTAGTAGTGCAGTTCCCATATCGGGAGATTCGATGACTTTTTCTAGCTCTTCAAACTCTTCATAAATATAGCGGCCTAAAACATTAAGATAAGGTAAATAATCTGAGGCTGAAATGATGCCAAAGTCCAGTTTTCCATTGTAAGAGAACATCGTAACGTTGAGGCGGTGGCCTGGTCCTAGCGTACTAACTGGGTACCACCCTAGTAATTCTGCACCTTCTAAGTAAAGCGCATTTTTGGGACCTGGTACATTTGACACTATTGTATGAGATAAGGCTGGTAATATTTCAGATGCGTTGGTTGAGTCAAATAATTGAGCAAGGCCATTGGTCGCCAGTGAGTAGGCTTGAATGCTAGCTGCAGGTGAGTCATCAATCTGATGGCGTACAGCTTGTAACGAAACACCGATTTCTCTTAGGCGTATAATAGGGTCGTCCGTTTTTGGTGCTAACTTGGTCGCAACGAGGCCAATCTGATTTCCGCCTACTTTTGCATCTTCTTTCCGTAGACTAACCGGCATAGTAATAGTTAAGGTGGCATCTGTAGGATTTCCAATGTATTCAAGGTATCTATGCAGTGCGCCATCCAGACAGGTCAGAGCAATATGATTAAGTGTGTTTCGGGTTATTTTTCGTAGATGATTTACCCTATCCAGAGGGAGTGACGCTGTTGTGAAGGCTCGTTTGGCAGTAACACTTCCTGTTAATGGTGTTGGAGCGGAAGTAAAAGGTAATGATATTGCATTTTTGGTCAGCCCTGCCGCTTCCAGGCATAATTGTGTTGATATACGTGACAGGCCATACGCTGCTTTAGCATTGCCTGATGCTATATTAATCAGTTTATCCAGCAATTTTGGCTTTGGCCTTTTTGATGTCTTGTTATAAGGGTTATCCAGCATGGCCCAAAATGGTGGGCGCCCTTTTTCTATAGATGTTTTACTTAAACTTTTCTCCATAATCTTACCGGCTGATATGCCATCTAAAACACTATGATGAAAACTAAAATATATGGCAAACCTGTCTTTTGAAAGCCCGTCAATGAAGTAGCATTGCCACATAGGTTTACTTCTATCCATTATCGGTTCATGTAACTTAGATATCAGCTCATAGAGTTCTTCACGAGAACCTTCTTTCAGGCTCAGAAATTTAACGTGCTCTGAAGCTCTGAAGTTTTTATATTCGGTCCAGTAAGGCGATAAAGGGTTTTTCGTATTCAGTACAAGGTTGTATGGAGCACACACCGTATCTTCTTTTGACCATGTGTCTGCTAGGTTTTGAACAAATGTTTTTGAAGCATTTTTTGGCTTTTGGTATACCTGTAGTCCTGCAATATGCTTAGGGCTTTTCTTTGTTTCGGTAATTAAAAATCCATTATCAACAACGGTAAGATAACGTTTTTTTTCCATTCTCTGAACTTCCTATAATGCTTTAATAAAAAGGGGGTATTAGTTTAATTATTGTTATTGATGCTCTAAAGGTAGCAGCTATCTAGTTAAAAGGTTAGCGCTATTTCTTCCCATCCCAAGTTTAAAAGTAGTGATTTAAAATCACTTTGTAACGGTGCTTTAAGCCTCATTTTTTCTGTTGTAATCGGGTGAGTAAATGAAATCTCTATTGCGGCTAGCAATAAGCGGTGAATTCCATGCTTTTCTTCAAAAATTCGATTGTGCTTGCCTTTTCCATGCTTTGCGTCACCAATAATAGGGTGGCTAATGTGCTTTAGGTGCTTTCTTATTTGATGAGTGCGTCCAGTTCTAGGGTAAGCTGCTACCAATGAATAGCGCGTGCGGGGGTAGCGGTCAACAGAGTAGGGTAGTTCTACCGTGGCAAGGCGTTTATATAATGTAAGGGCTTCTTGCGGCTCTCTTTTTTCTACCATCTTTTTTTGGTGTTTGAACATGGCTGTTTCTTTAAGGGCATGCCGAATAATACCACCTAAAGGTGCGTAACCCCTTACCAGTGCAATATACATTTTTTTTACCGTATTACTCGCAAATTGTTCACTGAGCGTTTTGGCAATTTCGGGTGATAAAGCGAATAACAGTAAGCCAGATGTTGGTTTATCTAAGCGATGCACTGGGTAAACCCACTGTCCAATCTGGTTTCTTAATATTTTCATCGCGTAGCGAGTTTCATGTTTATCTATAGGGCTTTTGTGCACTAACAAGCCAGAGGGTTTGTTAATAGCGATAATGTATTGATCTTGATAGATAATTTCTAGTTTTTCTTGTTCGTCGTTCACTATTTGATTTCGCCTCGGTCACACTTTTAAGGGTTATTTTAGGTAATTTGATCAGAATATGATGAATGGTGCTGATAAACTTTGTTTTACATAATAGAATGGAGTTAGTTTTGGCGACCCGCGCTTGCCTCATACAATATCATAAACAACATCACAAAAAATAACGAAGCTCTATGTAGCCCTTGAGTGTAAGTTAAGAGAGTCTGTAAAACCGGTATGACTGAGCAGGAAAGCAAGAAAATCGTTGAAATTAATTTACCCGTACTTAAACAACGCACTGATAGTGTGTTAAGAGGGGCGGGTGGCTTTGCAATGAGCACCGTTAAATTACCAAAAGCATTTTGGCCGTTGGCTCAGCTATTTATTCAAGAAGACGATGTAACCCGTGAAATGCTTGCGGAGGATCTTGATAATCTTTTTACGGTGCTTTATGAGCACCCTCTGTCTGAGCATTCACGTTTATTTACGACATACCTTAGAAAGTACAAGTTACTTCCCAATGAAGAGTCTACTGAAAACCTGATTCGCTTCTTGGTTAAGCAGGTTGTAGCGCGTAGCCCTGTTGAAATACCTGATGTTATTCTTGATGAGTTTTGGTCATTCTTTCAAGAGCTTATAAGTGCGCCTGAACTTAAAGGGCTAGTTGAGCTTAATCTTGATATTGTTCGCTTGGTGTTAAGAACGTATGAGCCCTTATTAGTTGAGTTAATTAATAAAGTTAAGCATATTCGTAAGATCAACCAAATTGCTGCAACGGATATGATTCAAAAAGTGCAGGTACTAAGGGGAGACCTGAAGATTCTGCGTCGTCAGATTAAAGCGATTCGCTACATTAAACCTTTTCTTCAAACAGACCCTAAAGACTTTACTACCCAAGCTGAAATAATAGCCAAAATGGTTCGAGAGTTCGGCCCACTATTTATAAAGATGGCTCAGGTGGCTGCGGCTAATGCCGATTTATTACCAGAAGAAATCGCTTCAGAATTAGCCGTTTTCCAAGAAGATGTAGACCCTATGTCACCTGAAGATGTGATGCAGGCATTTATGGAGGTTCATGGAAAGCCCCCGCAAGAAATTTACTTCAATTTTGAGATTGAAAAGCCCTTAAAGTCGGGATCAATAGGTTCTGTTTACCTGGCAAAAAAGCCCATTATAAAAAATGGTGTAGAAATATTAGTGCCTGTGGTGGTTAAAGTTGCCCGTCATAATCTTGAGCGAGAGTTTCAGATGGGAACGCTGGCTATTGAATTAATGCTAATGAGTAGCCAGTACTGGGCGCCTCACTCTAAACTATTGCCTTTTTTGTCTGCTATGTCAGATCAGATGAAAGAGTTTACTAAAGGTTTCGAACAAGAGCTGAACTTCGAAGATGAAGCGCTCATCCAGCAGCGGTTTGTAGATAGGGCTCAAAAGTCTCAAGTATGGCATGTGCCTCAGCTTTACTTCTCGTCAAACCGCATACTTGAAATGGAATATCTTGAAGACGCGATGGCTATTAAGCAGGCCATTAATGAGCTCCATGGTAAAAGTCGAAAACGTTTTCAGCGAAAAGTAGCAGAAAACTTCATCTTCACCATTCTCGAGCACCTTGTTGTTCACCAGGAGTTTCATGGAGACTTACATCCCGGGAATATAATGGTTGGAGCTGATGCCCAGTTGTATTTAATAGACTGGGGGAATGCTGTTGATATGAAGGGAAAGTGGGCTCTTATATGGGATTACCTTATTTCAGTTCTGGCTGGCGATATTGAACGTTTGGCGTGCGTACTCATTGAAATGAGCACAGAGCCAGAAGCTAATGCTAAACGCATAGATGAAATAAAACTCGCGCTAGAAGAAACTTTACAGAAAAAGAACGTTACCCCCCTAGACAAAAAAATTGTAAGAACCTTATACAAAGAAGGAACGGAAGGGCTTCATAGGCGTTTTCAGGCTGCCGTTCATTTAATGTCAAATACCTATCAGCTAGGCTTGATTGTGGAGAGCGGCTATTTGCACTTGTCCCGATCTATTTTCGCTATGGTTGGCACCTATCTTAATATGTATAAAGGTGTTTCTAAGGTCACGATGACAATGGATTTCATAAAAGATCTCTCATTATTTCCGGTGAATTTGGCAAAAGATCGACTAATGCTAAAACGTGATGAAGTTCGTCGTATTTTTACGGTGGGTGAATAAA
>Ga0209707_1000880_pt1 | contig 17586 bp, 18 predicted proteins | sample EN4Hudsemesocosm_FD_184630 | JGI IMG/M metagenome (GOLD analysis project Ga0209707, IMG submission 184630) | Methane-oxidizing microbial communities from mesocosms in the Hudson Canyon - EN4B Hudson Canyon (SPAdes) (version 2) | ecosystem: Environmental > Aquatic > Marine > Cold seeps | place... | reverse complement strand
AAGCAATGCCATTAGAAACATTAGAATCATTGCGTTTATTATCTAATTTAGAAACTGAAAAACAAAAGTTATTGCAAATCATTTTATTTGCTCAACCTGAACTGGACGAGCTGTTACAAAAGAAATCTATTCGCCAATTACGACAGCGGATCAGTTTCAGCTATCAACTAAAGAAACTTTCTCTGACAGATGTTAGATACTATATTCAACGCCGATTAGGTATGGCCAATCTAGCCATTGAAAACCTGTTCACACCACTAGCATATCGTGCCATGCATTTTTATAGCCAAGGAACGCCTCGCTTAATCAATATTTTAAGCAATAAAGCCTTATTATCAGCTTATGGAAAAGGAAAGCATAAAGTTTCATTAAAGAATGTTCGCTTAGCAGCACTTGATACCGAAGAAACCATGATATTAAAACACCCTTTAGAATGCCGCCTAAGTATTATCATATTATTTATTTGTTCATTGCTTGTGGCTGGAGTGTTCCATGAGTTTGCTTAATCAAGTCTTACGAGATTTAGAGCAGGATAAAATAGTCTCTAGCTCTGATAATAAAAATATATTTAGCCAAGTTAAGGCTTCGACTCAAAAAAAGTCTAATAATGTCGTTACTCTTATCGTAGTAGCAGTATTACTTCTTGTCGCTGTCTTTGTTGCATATCACTATGTATTACCAACAAATGCTGAAAAGCAGGCTTTACCCGATATAAAACCAATTACGGAAGCTGTTGCTACTGAACCCGCTGTTGTTGTGCCTGATCCTGTTGTGTCTGAGCCTGTTAAACCCACCACGGAATCTGTTGCTGCCGAATCTGCTCTTGTTGCACCTGCTCCTATTGTGTCTGATCCTGTTAAACCCACCACGGAATCTATTCCTGCCGAATCCGCTGTTGTTGCACCCGCTCCTGTTGTGTCAGAGCCTGTTAAGTCCATTACTGCTGCTGCCCCCGCTCTTGTTGCACCTGTTCCTGTTATGTCAGAGCCTGTTAAACCTATTACGGAAGAAAGAGTTGTTAAGAAAATAGATAATATTAAGCTTAAACCCAGTACAACTCCTAAAGCAGTAACACAAAAGGAACTTAATGTCGCTCCAACGGTTGCTCCTTCTCATAAAAAAATAACAACGCTATCAACCGAACAAAAGGCCGACCGTTTATTTTTAAAAGCGAAAAAAACACTATCATTACTTGAGAAAACGAAACTATTGCAGCACGTTTTGGAATCAAAGCCAGAACATGTTGAAGCCCATTTATTAATAGCTCATACCTATTTACAACGCGGTTTAATGAATGATTCAATCCAATCATTAAAAGAAAGTTTACACTTGCTACCTAATAATATGGCTTTAACAAAAGCGTTGGCAGGTTTACTATTAAAAAACAATCAAGAAAAAGAAGCGTTAAAGCGTTTACTTGATATCAATACTCAAACGGTAAAAGATGAACGGTTTTTAACCTTATTGGCTGCGGCCTACCAGCAAAATAAATTTGTTGTTAAATCAGAAGAATCGTATCAACAATTATTAGATATTAATCCTGACAAAGCAGAATACTGGTTAGGATTAGCAGTATCGTTAGAGAGCCAAAAACGTAATAATGATGCATTAGTTGCTTATCGCAGAGCGTTAGCTTTAAATAGTCTAAAACCGGTAGTAGTTAACTATATTAAGCAACGGATAAATAGTATTAATTAAGGTAATAGTATGGAAGCCCCAAAGAAAATTCGGATCGGTGATTTATTAGTCCAAAATCAGATCATTACCCATGATCAGCTCATGCAAGTATTAGCTGATCAAAAGAAAACAGGGCAAAAGCTTGGGCAAGCCTTAATTGCTCTCAACTTTATCACTGAAGATAAGTTATTAAACTTCCTCTCTCGCCAAATGCAAATACCGCTTATTGATATTACTCATTATAAGAGAAATGATGCTGTTACTAGATCATTATCTGAAAATATTGCCCGACGGTTTCGAATTTTATTATTAGAAAAAAATGAACACGATGTTTTAATTGCGATGTCTGATCCAACCGATCTGGGAACTTTAGATGAATTAACACGGATCCTCGGAAAACGAATTCGACAAGCCTTAGTAAAAGAAAGTGATTTACTTGCCGTTATTGATCAATGTTATCGAAATACTGATGAAATTAGTGCATTAGCTGGACAGCTAGATGACGAGCTAGCAGTAAATGATTTTGATTTTGCCTCACTTAATACATCAGATGAAGTTTCTGAGGCTCCAGTTGTTAAGCTATTAGAGTCTATATTTGAAGATGCTGTGTTAATGAATGCGTCAGATATTCATATTGAACCTGATGAAAAAGTGTTGCGGATCAGACAGCGTATTGATGGCGTATTACATGAGCAGGTTATCAACGAAGTTAAAATTGTATCTGCCTTAGTTGTTCGACTAAAGCTCATGGCGAGTTTGGATATTTCTCAAAAACGCTTACCCCAAGATGGCCGCTTTTCTATCCGCGTTAAAGGTAAAAGTTTAGATATTCGTATTTCAACCCTACCAGTGACAAATGGTGAGTCGGTGGTCATGCGTTTACTTGATAATTCCATGGGAGTTCTAAACCTTGAAACATTGGGTATGCCAGCTGATTTATTAGCTAGAGTACAAGTTCATATCAGAAACCCTCATGGACTGGTTCTAGTAACGGGTCCAACTGGTAGCGGTAAAACAACCACACTTTATTCTGCATTATCTGCTGTGAACAAACCGGAGACAAAGATCATTACTGCTGAAGATCCTGTCGAATATAGTTTGCCACGAATCAACCAAACTGAAGTTAATGAAAAAATTGGCTTATCCTTCGCCTCTGTTCTTCGCTCCGCATTACGACAAGATCCAGATGTTATGCTTGTTGGTGAGATGCGTGATACAGAAACAGCAGAAATTGCGATCCGAGCATCAATTACAGGGCATTTGGTTTTTTCTACACTCCATACAAATAGCGCGGTTGAAACGGCTACTCGCCTTTTAGATATGGGCGTAAAAGGTTATATTCTTGCCAGTGCATTAAAAATCATCATTGCTCAACGACTTATTCGACGTATTTGTCCAAAATGTGTTACCGATAAACAACTTGATGAAGATCAGCAGATTTGGTTAGAAAGCAATTTCAACAATATTACAGATATTAACTTTAAACATGGTTTAGGCTGTCAGCACTGTAACAATACGGGCTATAAAGGCCGTATTGGTGTTTATGAATTGCTAGAACTCGATCATGATACGCTAGATGCCTTACGCCGAGATAATTCAGCAGATTTCATAGCGGCAGCTAAAAGTGCTAAGAACTTTATTCCTCTTGGCGTGCGAGGGTTAGAATATGTACGAGAAGGTATTACAACATTAGATGAAGTCATTAAAATAACGGGAGATGTTAATTAGTGGCTAACTATAAATACACAGCACGAGATAAAAACGGCATCTTAGTCGAAGATAGTTATACTGCAGAAAATCAAAAATCTGTAGCAGTAATGCTAATGACCAAAGGCCTAACACCTATTCGTATTGATGAATTATTGCCGCCAACAGACTTGGCAGAAAAATTCAATCGATGGCAAGATAGGCGTAGCCTACAGCTTGACGACATTATATTATTCAGCCGTCAAATGTATAGCTTATTAAAAGCTGGTGTACCCATCATACGATCCATCCGTAGCTTAGAAGAGTCGAGTCAAAATAAAGCATTACAATCAGCACTCGGAGAAATAGCAACATCCTTAGAAGGTGGTCTATCCCTAAGTTTGGCGATGGAAGAGCATTCTTATATCTTTTCTGATCTATTTATTAATATTGTGAAAGTCGGTGAAAGTACAGGTGCATTAGATCAAGGATTTTTACAAATATCACACTATCTCGGACGTGAAAAAGAAACCATAAGTCGGATAAAATCAGCCACACAATACCCTAAAATGGTTGTAATAGCGTTAGCGATTGCCTTAGGAATCGTTACTGTTTATGTTATTCCTGCATTTAAAGGTGTATTTGAAGGACTGGGAGCTGAACTCCCATGGCAAACAATTTTATTACTTAATATCTCTGACTTTGCTATTGCCTATCTGCCACAAATTATAGTTGGCATGTTCCTCAGCCTATTTCTTCTCAAAAGATATGTAAAAACCACGCAAGGTGAAATGTATAAAGACATGTTAATACTTAAAATACCTGGTATTGGCAGTATTATTCACCGTTCATGTATGGAACGGTTTTCACGCTCCTTTGCAATGATTTTAAGTGCAGGTGTACCCATTATTCAAGGTATAACCGTTGTTTCTGGCGCTATCGGAAACGTATATATCGGCTCAAAACTTTCTGAAATGCGGATAGGTATCGAAAAAGGTGACAACATTAGTCGCATGGCAAAAAGTGTTGGATTATTTTCTCCTCTCGTCATACAAATGATTGTAGTTGGAGAAGAATCTGGTAGCATCGACGAGATGCTTCTAGAAGCCGCTGATTTTTATACATCAGAAGTTGATGCAGAACTAGATGCCCTCTCAACTGTAATTGAACCAATTTTATTAGTTATTGTCGGCATTATGGTTCTTATTCTTGCATTAGGTATATTCCTACCTATGTGGAATTTATCCAGCGCTATGCATTAAACTCAATAATGGCACTAGCAACATTTTCCGTAGGTTGTTTGGTGGTGTTGAACAATAGTTTCGGCCACTAACAGGCGTACTATCAACTCGTGTTGAAACCAAATAGGACTGAAAATTACATGACCATACCAATCAGATACTTAGGGTTCAGATGAAACAAATAAAAGTACTATTCGTTTGCATGGGCAATATATGCCGATCCCCCACCGCTGAAGGTGTTTTCAATAAAGTTATTCAAGATATGGGGAAGGCAGACCACTTTCTAGTCGATTCTGCTGGTACCCACGCATATCATATTGGTGAACCTTCAGATCCTCGCTCACAACAAACGGCTCGTGGGCGTGGTATTGATCTGTCACGCATCCGAGCACGTAAAGTTGCATCCGCCGACTTTGAATATTTTGATCATATCCTTGCTATGGATAGTGATAATTATCATATTCTCATGTCCACAAGTCCGGACGAGCATCAACACAAGGTCAATCTATTTTTAGATTATGCTACTGATAGTAAAGAACAAGATGTGCCTGATCCATATTATGGCGGCCCTAACGGTTTTGAGCATGTCTTTGACTTGGTTGAAGAAGCATCAAAAGGCTTTTACCAAAGTATAATGAAATAATTGTCCTCTGCGCCTTCCACATAGGCAGGTAGCACGGTATCATAACTGTTTTTAAATCTGACCTTTTAATGAAAGGATTTCCATGTTGAAACAACTGCAATCTAGGCACTCACTGATAACAACACTGATTTTCAGCTTATTCTTGTTTGCTTTTCCCCAAATTTCTTTTGCATCAGCTGATGTGAAAATGCTGGATTTAACCGCTCACTGGGTTGGTTATGCATCTATTGTCGTTTTTGTCTTAGCGTATATTTTAGTTATCGCTGAAGAAGAAATTCACATGCGCAAATCTAAACCTGTGATGGTTGCTGCAGGTATTATTTGGGCAATGATTGCCATCGTATATGCCGGACAAGAAGATACTGCATTCCACCATACTGCAGAAATCATGATTCGCCATAACTTACTAGAATATGCTGAGTTATTATTGTTTTTGTTAGCCGCAATGACCTATATCAATACAATGGGCGAACGTGGTGTGTTTGATGCATTACGTAGCTGGTTAGTTAACCAAGGCTTCACATTACGCACCATCTTCTGGTTAACGGGTATTTTAGCATTCCTTATCTCTCCTATTGCAGATAACTTAACAACAGCATTATTGATGGCAACAGTTGCCATGGCTGTAGGTGGTACAAACCATAAATTTGTCGCTTTAGCATGTATCAATATCGTAGTTGCTGCTAATGCTGGTGGTGCGTTTAGCCCATTTGGTGATATTACTACGCTCATGGTTTGGCAGAAAGGTGTTGTAGAATTCCAAGAATTCTTCGTGTTATTTGTTCCATCTGTTGTGAACTGGATTATTCCAGCTGTAATAATGTCTTTCGCTGTAGCAAGTGAACAACCTAAGGCCTTGAATGAAACTGCAACGATGAAAGAAGGCGCGCTGGTTGTTGTATTTTTATTCTTATTAACAATTACCATGGCTGTTTGTGCTCATAACTTCTTACACTTACCTCCTGTAATCGGCATGATGACCGGTTTAGGTTTGTTAAAACTGTATGGTTATATGATCAAGATGAAAGACAAACACATGATTGAAACCCTTGCTAACGATGGTGAAACAACCTTAACAATTGAGGGCATTGAACAACATAAACCAGCCTTTAATATTTTCCAACAATTAGAGCGAGCAGAGTGGGATACGTTAATGTTCTTCTATGGCATCATTCTATGTGTTGGTGGTTTAGGTACTATTGGTTATCTAACCGTTGGTTCACAGCTGATGTATGGTGACTTAGGGGCAACTAATGCGAATATCTTAGTCGGTATATTGTCAGCAATTATCGATAACATCCCAGTAATGTTTGCTGTGTTATCGATGATGCCTAATATGGATCATGGTCAGTGGTTATTGGTGACATTAACAGCAGGTGTCGGTGGTTCTTTATTATCTATCGGTTCAGCAGCAGGTGTTGCAGTTATGGGGCAGGCTCGTGGTATTTATACCTTTATGGCTCATTTAAAATGGATGTGGGCTATCGCACTAGGTTACGCTGCTAGTATTTGGGTTCATTTATGGCTAAATGCTGATTTATTCACTTCGACTATCTAATCAACGTCACCTTGCATTAACTAGAAACAGTTTGGACCTAGCAGATACTTAAATCTGTTAGGTCCAATATTCTATACAATCATTCTAATGTTATAGCTGACCATTCTATATTCCTTGGTCGCGAACTTCACACCCATCATCGTATTTATAAGTTAATGTTCTCTAAAAGTATAATCGTAATACAGCTTCTGTAATACAGGCAGCTCTTTTACTATTCTCAATCTCAACTCTAACTTCCCGTATCACTTCCAGTCCCCGTTTCATAGGTACTAGTTTTATGACACGCGTACGCGCCCTAATTCGTTTTCCAGCCTTAACTGGGTATGGAAAAACCACATGATTCAATCCACAGTTCACCACCATTCTCGCTTCAGGATAAAGATTATTTTTAGGATCAGTACTTCCGGTAAGTAGAGGCACCAAAGCTAACGTCAAGAAACCATGAGCAATAGTCGTTTTAAAAGGTGACTCATTTTTTGCTCGGCTTGGATCGGTATGAATCCATTGCTGATCACCCGTTACTTGTGCAAATTGATCAATACACGCTTGATCTACTGTATACCATTCGCCAACATAACTTTCTTCACCCAACTGATTATTTAAGCGTTGATAAACGATCTTCAAAGCATCAGGTTTCTCAAACAAATCAGGTTTATGATGATGAGTATCATCATAAAAATGTAGATACCGACCGAGGAGAATCGTCACCTTTATAGCATCAGCTATTTTTTTATTGATAATTTCTGGAAACTGACGAACCGTGAACTCCAACTTATTAAATAAAACATCGCGCCTAAAATTACCTTTCTCTTGGCCTTTTCTTATTGACTTTACAATATCCATATAAATCCTATTATTTTCATAGTTAACTATTATTTTTCTTACCTTTTCAAACTAAAACATAGCATTTACTATGCCACTTATGCGTCATAAAAATGCCTATCTTAGTAATTTATATTCGATTAAAAGATGAAGAAACATGGCGAAAAACACAGTCAACGGGTAGAATAACTGTTTGATTTTTTCTAGGTATTTGGTTTCATGCTTTACAGCACCGACGATTTACGTATCTCTGGCATGCAGGAAGTCCTTCCTCCTGCCCAGTTGCACGAAGAATTACCCATTACTGATTACGCATCAGAAACCGTGTTTAATGCACGTCATATGACGCAAGAAATTGTTCATGGTGATGATGACCGTTTACTTGTTATTATCGGCCCTTGTTCAATCCATGATCCTGATGCGGCTCGTGAATATGCTACGCGTCTAAAACCTCTTATTACTGAATTAAAAGATGATTTACATATCATCATGCGAGTCTATTTCGAAAAGCCGCGTTCTGTCGTAGGTTGGAAAGGTTTAATTAATGACCCTTACCTTGATGGTAGTTTCAAAATTAATGAAGGTCTTCATTTCGCTCGTAAATTATTACTCGATCTTGCCGAAATGGGAGTGCCAGCAGGTAGTGAGTACCTTGACTTAATTAGCCCTCAATATATTGCTGATCTTATTTCATGGGGTGCAATCGGTGCTCGCACCACTGAAAGCCAAGCTCACCGTGAATTAGCATCTGGTTTATCTTGTCCTGTAGGTTTCAAAAATGCGACGGATGGTGGTTTACAAATTGCCGTTGATGCCTGTATGTCAGCTGCAAAACCACATCATTTTATGTCGTTAACTAAAGCAGGACATTCAGCTATTTTCTCCACGACAGGCAATCCTGATTGTCACGTCATTTTACGTGGTGGTAAAACACCTAATTACGATGCTGCTAGCATTCAAGAAACTGCTGAAACAATTGGCCGCACAGGGCAACAAGCTTTATTTATGGTTGATTGCAGTCATGCAAATAGCGGTAAAAGCCATCTACAACAAGAAGTCGTTTGCCGTGATGTTGCAGATCAAATCGCTAATGGTGAAAAACGCATTGTAGGCTTAATGCTCGAAAGCAACCTTATTGCTGGCCGCCAAAATACGGAAGAAAATAAGCCGTTAGTTTATGGTCAAAGTATTACTGATGCATGTATGGCTTGGGATAATAGTGAAGTATTACTTCATGAACTCGCGGAAGCCGTTCGTCAACGCCGTTTAAAATAAAGCGTTCAAATATCTATATAGAAAAATCATATAAGCCTTTAATTAAAAAGCATTAATTGATATATAACACTACGAAAATTAAGCAATATAAGCTATACTAATCGGCTATTAGAGCTAATGAGTTGCTACTATCCGAGCAAATTCGTTAAAACCCGATTAAATCAGTAGGTTATTGCATGGCAGACTATGCCCTTATCTTAATTAGCACCATTCTGGTCAACAACATTGTCCTCGTTAAATTTCTAGGCTTATGCCCTTTTATGGGCGTATCTCGTAAACTAGAAACAGCTATGGGTATGGGGCTTGCGACTACGTTTGTCCTAACCTTATCTTCGATCAGTAGTTACCTTATTAACGAATACCTTCTTGCCCCGCTTGGCATTGAATTTCTTCGTACTATCAGCTTTATCTTTGTAATTGCTGTTGTTGTGCAATTTACTGAGTTGGTTGTTCATAAGACAAGTCCAATTCTCTACCAAGTATTAGGTATTTTCTTACCACTCATCACAACTAACTGTGCGGTGTTAGGTGTTGCATTGTTAAATGTGCAAGAACAACATGGCTTTTTAGAATCTGCTTTATACGGTTTTGGTGCGGCCATTGGTTTTTCAATGGTCTTAGTCATTTTTGCCTCAATACGCGAACGAATTGAGGCTGCTGATGTTCCAGTGCCCTTCCAAGGTGCTGCAATTGCTCTCATTACTGCTGGTTTAATGTCTATGGCCTTTATGGGCTTTGCAAGCTTGGTATCGTAGACAATGTTGACTGCAATTCTAGCCATAACGATTATGGCACTCATTTTTGGCCTATTACTTGGTTATGCTTCAATTCGCTTTAAAGTTGAAGGTGACCCTATTGCTGATCAGATTGATAAATTACTGCCTCAAACACAATGTGGTCAATGTAGCTTTCCTGGTTGTCGCCCTTATGCTGAAGCAATGGCTAATGGAGAAGCTGATATTAATCGCTGTCCTCCAGGTGGCGAAGCGACTATTCAAGCATTGGCTGATTTACTTGAAGTTGAAGCAAAACCACTTGATGATGAATGTGGTGTAGAAAAACCTAAAACACTCGCCGTTATCGTAGAAGATCGCTGTATTGGTTGTACCTTATGTATTCAGGCATGTCCTGTAGATGCTATTTTGGGTGCTGCCAAACAAATGCATACGGTTATTACTGATGAATGTACAGGTTGTGAACTCTGCGTTCCCCCCTGCCCAGTAGATTGTATCGATATGGTTGAAACAAAACTAAACCCTAATACATGGCGTTGGCCAGATCCTTCTCATATTGATTTAAAACTGGAAGACCATTCATGAGCACTCCATTAGGTAAATTTCCTGGCGGCTTAGTCCTTGATGGTCAGAAGAAACGCTCTACTCACGATGCTATTCGTAAAACACCGTTGAGTAAGAAACTAATCCTGCCTTTACAACAGCATATTGGTGAAGCCTCTACACCTATCGTAGCGGTTGGAGATAACGTTCTAAAAGGACAGCGTATTGCTAAAGCAGAAGGTCATGTTTCAGTATGTTTACATGCGCCAAGTTCTGGAACAATCACTGCCATTGATGAACAGCCAATCCCACATCCTTCTGGATTATCTGCCCTGTGTATTAGTCTTGAAACTGATGGTGAAGATCGCTGGATAGAACATGAAGAAATAGCAGATTTCACACGTTTATCAGAACATGATATTCGTCAGAAAATTCGTGAAGCAGGTATTGTTGGTCTTGGTGGCGCTGGATTCCCTAGTTTTATTAAGTTAAACCCTGGTGTTCACCATCATGTTGAAACACTGATTATCAATGGTGTTGAATGCGAACCCTATATCACCTGCGACGACATGATTATGCGTGAGCGGGCAGAAGGCATACTCGACGGCATTGAAATCATGCAATATGCCCTTCGGGTCAATCATTGTGTTATCGCTATTGAAGATAATAAACCTGAAGCGATTTCAGCGATGGAGTTGGCATTAGGCCGTCGTCATAGTCTTAAGGATACACGCATTGTTGTTATTCCTACTCGTTACCCAACTGGAAGTGAAAAACAATTAATTCAAGTGGTAACAGGCAAGCAAGTACCTAGTCATGGCTTACCCATTGATATTGGCATCGTTTGCCATAATGTGGGAACAAGTTATGCTATTGGCCGTGCAATTAAACATGGGGAACCCTTAATTTCCCGCATCGTAACGGTAACGGGAACAGATGTTAAACATGCGGGTAACTTTGAGACATTATTTGGTACGCCAATGCATGAGCTATTATCTTTCTGTGACACGCATCGAGAGCCAAATGAACCCTTTATTTTAGGCGGACCTATGATGGGTTATAACCTATCAGGCGATCATCTACCGGTTACTAAAACAGCGAACTGTATATTGGTTGGTGTTGATAATGCTGCACCTAAAACTGAACCTTTGCCTTGTATTCGCTGTGGCGAATGTGCAACTGCGTGCCCTGTTAGCTTATTACCTCAACAACTTTATTGGTTCTCTCGATCTAAAGATTTAGAAAAAACACGTGAATATAATCTATTTGACTGTATTGAATGTGGCTGCTGTAGCTATGTTTGTCCAAGCAAAATTCCTCTAGTCCATTATTTCCGCTTTGCAAAAACAGAAACAATGAACCATGAACTAGAAACACAAAAAGCTGATAATGCTCGTATCAGACATGAAAACCGTCTTGAACGACACGAGTCTGAAAAGAAAGAAAAAGAAGAACGTCAACGTCAACGTAAATTGGCATTAGCGGCGACTAAAGCTGCTAAAGAAAAAGAAGCTGCTAAAAAAGCGGCTGAATCTTCAACTGATAATCAGGAGAACTAACCGATGCCTTTAAGTCGTTTGTCATCACCGTTCTTATCAGGGACTAATAGAGTTACATTACACATGTTGCAACTCTTGCTTGCCCTCGTACCAGCCGTTATTGCGATTGTTTACTTCTTTGGTCCTAGCGTTTTAATTACGATGACCTTAGCAATCGTTGTTGCCTTACTTGCCGAAGCATTAATGCTTAAACTACGACATCGTCCGTTAAAACCGTTTTTAACCGATGGTAGTGCTGTAGTAACCGCCGTTTTACTTGCTATTGCCCTTCCACCACTTGCTCCGTGGTGGTTAACAGTTATAGGTGTCATCTTTGCCATTGTTTTTGCTAAACATCTTTATGGTGGATTAGGGTATAACCCATTTAATCCAGCCATGGTGGCTTATGTATTGTTGTTAGTTTCATTTCCTTTAGAAATGACGACATGGTTACCTGTAGCAAGTTTGAGTGAGCAGCCTTTAGACTTAGTTTCAGCCTTTAATGTTATATTTAACGGTCAATTAGCTAATGGTTTAGGTTTTGACACAATATCAGGTGCTACACCACTTGATGCAATGAAAACCCAAATAGGCCTATTACAACACCCATCATACATTTCAGAACAGCCATTATTTGGTTTCTTTGCTGGTAAAGGTTGGGAGTGGATTAATATCTGGCTTGCTCTCGGTGGTGCATATTTGATTTATCGCCGTGTGATTAGCTGGCACATTCCTGTTGCAATGTTATTAGGTCTAGGTTCAATTAGCTTAATCACATGGCTGATAGCGCCTGAAACAACTGCCTCACCGCTATTTCACCTACTAAGTGGTGGAACAATGTTAGGAGCGTTCTTCATTGCAACCGATCCTGTTACAGCCGCAACTACAATTAAAGGCCGCATTGTCTTTGGTGCTGGAGTTGGCCTGTTAACCTACATTATTCGAGTTTGGGGTGGTTATCCTGATGGTGTTGCTTTTGCAGTATTATTAATGAATATGCTTGTTCCACTAATTGATTATTACACACAGCCTAGGGTTTATGGGGGGCAGAAATAATGAATGAAATCACAACAACAATTATTCGTGTCAGTCTCTTATTAGCAGCATTTGCTATTGGTGCAACAACCTTGGTATCGCTCACTGAAGCAAATACGCGTGACAAGATTATTGAAAACGAACGTCAAACATTATTGGCAGCAATTAATGCCTTAGTGGACAGCAATGAATACGATAATGACATTTTGACCGATACTTTTCTCATTCCAAGTACGAGAAAGCTTGGAACAAAAGATTTTACGCAAGTATATCGTGCTCGAAAAGGTGACACCCCTATTGCAGCAGTATTTACCAGCATTGCACCCAATGGTTATAACGGAGCAATAAAGTTACTTATTGGTGTTTATCATGATGGAACGCTAGCAGGTGTCCGTGTTATCAAACATAAAGAAACACCGGGACTAGGCGACAAAATTGTTGTCAAAAAAAGTGACTGGATCCTTAAGTTTAAAGGTTTATCACTGATTAACCCTACTGAATCAAGATGGAAAGTTAAAAAAGATGGTGGTGATTTTGACCAGTTTACTGGCGCAACCATTACACCTCGAGCGATTGTAACGGCTGTCAAAAAAGCATTACAGTACTTTGAAAAGAACCGAGATGAATTATTTAAGGAGGCCAATTAATGAATACTACTTATGGCCCGATCATCCGTGATGGATTATGGAAAAACAACCCGGCATTAGTACAACTACTAGGTTTGTGTCCTCTATTAGCCGTGACTAACACAACAATCAATGGTCTTGGCTTAGGCTTAGCAACTATTCTCACTTTAGTTGCCTCTAATGGCTTAGTATCACTGCTCCGCAAACAAATTCCTGATGAAGCCCGTTTGCCTGTATTTGTGATGATCATTGCATCGATTGTTACTGTTATTGAGTTATCAATGAATGCATGGTTCCATGAGTTATATTTGATCCTTGGTATATTTATCCCCTTGATTGTGACTAACTGTGCCATTACGGGTCGTGCTGAAGCATTTGCTGCCAGAAACCCTGTTGGACCTTCTATAGTGGATGGTTTAATGATGGGAATTGGTTTCACAGCTGTCCTTGTATTATTAGGCGCAACACGAGAACTGATTGGTCAAGGCACTATATTAAGTGAAGCCCATCTCATGTTTGGTGAAGCTGCAAGAGGCATGACTATAGTTGTATTTGAAGACTATCGAGGTTTTTTAATGGCTTTATTGCCACCTGGTGCTTTTATTGGTTTAGGTTTAATTGTTGCTTTGAAAAATGTAATAGATGCAAGACAGCAAACTAAACCTGAAGAAATTGTTACTACAGAAGCCGTAGCAGCAGAGGCATGAACCAAGCCCAAAGACATGAATTTTTCGCTACACTTAAGGCGACAAATCCTGAGCCAACAACGGAGCTTAATTACACTAGCACCTTTGAATTACTCATTGCCGTAATTTTGTCAGCTCAAGCGACTGATATCGGGGTTAATAAGGCAACGGATATCCTCTACCCTGTTGCCAATACACCTCAAAGTATTCTTGACCTCGGTGTCGATGGCCTTAAACAGTATATTAAAACAATTGGTCTTTTTAATAGCAAAGCTGAAAATGTAATTAAAACCTGTCGCCAATTACTCGAACTCCATGATGGCGATGTACCCGATGATCGTGAAGCGCTAGAAGCCCTTCCTGGCGTGGGTCGAAAAACAGCTAATGTCATTCTCAATACTGTATTCAATCATCCTGTTATTGCTGTTGATACACATTTATTTCGATTATCAAATCGAACCGGTTTAGCGAAAGGAAAAACAGTTCGTGCTGTAGAAGATCGCTTGATGAAAGTTGTGCCAACTGAATTTAAACTTGATGCCCATCATTGGCTGATTCTCCATGGCCGCTATGTTTGCATTGCCAGAAAACCACAATGCGGTAGTTGTGTGGTCTCACATTTATGTGATGAGTTTCGCCGCCAACAAAAGAAGGTAAATAAAGTCTAATGTTTGGCCAAAACAGACAACAATTACGTCAAATGTATCATGATGTTTGGCAAAAAAGTCAGGCCAGTGAGCCTTTATCAGCCTTAGAGACCATGCTTGCCCAAGTCATTCGCGAACATCCTGAATACCATAAAATATTCAATAATGATGCGAGTTTAGAACAAGAATATTTTGTTGAAGATGGCCAAACGAATCCTTTTTTACATATGGGATTACATATATCACTACATGAACAAATCTCTACTGATAGGCCTATTGGTATCCGTCAAACCTATCAACAATTACACGCCAAATTTGGTGATGCTCATGAGACTGAACATCATATGATGGAATGTTTAACTGAAAGTTTATGGTTGGCACAAAGGAACAATTTGCCACCTTCTGAATCTGATTATTTAACCGCATTGCAGAAACTATTATGAATAAAATTACCGCTAGCATTGAGTTTAGTTTTAAAGGTGAATACATTACACCTAGTGCCGAATTAAACCTTGATGAAATCATGCAAAAACACCACGCCATTCCTCCTCTGCACCAATATCTTGCCACATTAAATAATATTGATAGTTATTCTTATGAATATGAAATGTTGTTAAGTGAAGATATAAACTTTACTCAGGCCGAAGGTGATGTAGCAAATTTTGTACAGGATAATCAGTTTGACCAAGTTGCTTTTGAACGTGATTGGCACGAGAAGGAATTGATCAAAAAACTCGCACCTTCTATTAAACAACACCTTGATATTGATGATCTCAATCAACATCCCGATCTTAAATCCGTCTTACTAATAGCTTACCAGCTGGGTAAAGACAATAAATAATAGGCAGTGTAGGTGATAATGGGGCAATCGCCCATAAAATCTGCTTAGCCATTTTTACTACTATAGGATTATCCGTTTTATATAAGCTCCCTATCTGTAATAGCTAGTAGAGTCCCAGTATCAGTTGATATTTATGTACGTATTATTACTGAACTGGAACTTACTCAATACGCACTAACTAATGTGCAATGAAGGAAATATGTATGAAAGCATTTGGTTTTAATAGTAATGATTCACACGCACGTTTAATTGAGTTAAATACACCTCAAGCTACGGCACATGATCTTTTGGTTGAAATTGATGCCATTGCAGTTAATCCTGTTGATACTAAAGTCATTGCAGGTATTAAAGAAGCTCTAACCTCACCTAAAATAGTGGGTTGGGATGTAGCGGGTACGGTTACTGCAATCGGCGATGATGTCGAATTATTTAAGGTTGGCGATAAAGTCTTTTATGCTGGTGACGTAACTCGCCCTGGCTGTTATGCCAGTCACCAATTAGTTGATGAACGCATTGTTGGTCATGCACCTAAAACCTTATCAGCAGTTGAAGCTGCTGCAATGCCATTAACAAGCATCACAGCATGGGAGGCATTATTTTCACGCCTAAAAATTATTGCTGATTTAGATGCGGGCAAAAATATTCTCATTATTGGTGGTGCTGGTGGTGTAGGTTCAATTGCTATTCAGTTAGCTAAAACAATCGCAAACCTTAATGTTATTGCTACCGCGTCACGTACAGAGTCTGAAACATGGTGCAAAGAACTCGGGGCAGACTATGTGCTTAATCATCACAGTGATCTCGTTGTTCAATATAGAACACTTGGTATTGGTGATCCTGACTATATATTATGCCTTAATAATACCGACCGACACTTTGCATCTATGGCAGAACTTATTGCGCCTCAAGGTATGATCTGTAGCATCGTGGGCACGCAAGAAAAACATGATCTTGATTGCTTGAAATCTAAAAGTGCAGCATTTGTCTGGGAATTTATGTTTACACGACCAATGTTTAAAACATCAGATATGAGTGCTCAACATCACTTACTTAATGAAGTCTCTCGATTGCTTGATGCTGGGAAATTGCGTAGCACCCTAACGTCCGTCATTGGTCCTATAAATAGTAAAAATATCACCACGGCACATCAGCAATTACTGACAGGATCAACCTTAGGTAAGTTTGCATTAACAGCAATCATCGACTAGCTGTTTCGCATAAAGCATTATCACCGTATAATTAATCGTTTATTTCCTATTTCGTTAAGGTTTCATCATGAGCTCTCAAAATTCAGACAAATTCTTTGTTGGCAGTATTATCGTTTTCCTCATTGTATTTGGCTTAGAAAATGTTCTACTTTCTACAATGCAAAGTGTCGCGAAAAGTGCTGTTACTCCAGAAAGCATGATTGCTGAAGATGTCGCTGAGCGTATTAAACCTGTTGCAGAAGTGTATGTAGGTGAAGCCCCTATCGTCGTTGCAGCAGCCCCTACTACAAGCATGAGTGGTGAAGAAATCGTCGCACAAGTATGTGCGATGTGTCATAGCACTGGCATGATGAGCTCACCTAAATTAGGTAAGGCTTCTGACTGGGCACCACGTATCGAAACAGGTACAGAAGCGCTATACACAAATGCAATTAATGGTTTGAACATGATGCCTGCTCGTGGCGGTCGTCCTGATTTAAGTGATGATGATGTTAAAGCTGCTGTTGATCATATGTTATTGCTGGTTAAATAAATTTAAGTAAAAAGCCCGCTAATGTGGGCTTTTTATATCTATTATAAAAATGAAAACAATTAATTTCCCCTATTTAGCACTCGCTCTGTGCTCTTTCTTATTACTGCTTGTTATCAAAGGGAGTCAAGTAAATAGTGAAGGCATCACCACTCTCCCATTACTGACATTGCTTGTCGTTAATGAGTTTTCATTCTTTGTCACAGCAATAGCGGTATATATTGGCTCGCAGAATATTAAGACAAAGGGAATAAAATCTGTTTATACCCTTACAACTGTCTTGTGTTTAGCTTTATC